>Ga0256833_1001002_pt1 | contig 21291 bp, 16 predicted proteins | sample 356284metaG_FD_190535 | JGI IMG/M metagenome (GOLD analysis project Ga0256833, IMG submission 190535) | Hydrothermal vent microbial communities from Mid Atlantic Ridge, Atlantic Ocean - 356-284 | ecosystem: Environmental > Aquatic > Marine > Hydrothermal vents | place: Atlantic Ocean: Mid... | reverse complement strand
GGTCTTGAAGAGGTCGTGTCCATAATTGACGATTATGTTGACGGCTACTGTGTTCATTCAATAGATGAGGGAATATGTGTTGATTCCAGAAAACCAGTGTTGATACTTGGCCACACAGGGGATAGCAGAGATGTTTTAATAGATGCTTTAAAACAGAGGGAGTTTTACTTTACAATTTACTCATTTTCACAGGCAGAAATTCTAAAAGAGGTTGGAAAAACCACTGAGAAAAAGATAGGGGTTTTTATCAAGGTTGAAACAGGCACAAACAGGCTTGGTTTGCCTGAAGGGGATGCTTTGAAACTTGCTGATTTTGTTGACAGGACTGATTTTCTTGAACTTAAGGGTTTTTCCACGCACTTTGCAAACATAGAGGACACAACGGATCACTCTTTTGCTTACAAGCAGATTGAGGTTTTTGAATCTTTGATAAAAAAGTACGGCAAAAATGTTTTAAAACACAATGCCTGCTCTGCCGCTTTAATGCTTTTTGACGAAACAAGAGCAGATCTGGTCAGACCAGGAATATCCCTTTACGGTTACTATCCAAGCAGGGAAACAATAGTTTCTCTTAAAAACAGGGGGTATGAGAAAAAAAGCGGGCTTATCCCTGTTTTAAAATGGATTACAAAACCACTTCAGATAAAGGATGTAAAAGCGGGAAGTTACATAGGTTACGGTTTGACATACAGAGCAACGAGGGATATGAAGATAGCGGTTTTGCCTGTTGGGTATTCAGACGGATACGACAGGAAACTTTCAAATAGAGGCTATGTTTTGATAAAAGGTAAAAGATGCCCTGTTGTTGGCAGGGTCTGTATGAACCTTTTTATGGTTGATGTTAGCGATGTTGAGGGTGTTTCTGTTAACGATGAAGTTGTGCTTTTGGGCAGGAGTGGAGAAGAGGAGATCACAGCAGACACGATGGCTTCTCTGATAGGAAGTATCAATTATGAGGTGCTTGCGAGATTAAATCCCTTTATTCAGAGGGTGATTATTGCAAAATGAGAAATATCAAACTTGTTGTTCAATACGATGGAACAAACTACTCTGGCTGGCAGGTTCAGCCGAATGTTAAAACGGTACAGGGTGTTTTAAAAAATGCAGTAGAAACACTTGTTGACCACAGGGTTAAACTTCAAGGGGCATCAAGAACTGATGCGGGGGTGCATGCACTTGGTCAGGTGGCATCTTTTAAAACAGTTAAACCACATTCTTTAAACACTATAAAAAAAGGGTTGAATTCAATTCTTCCTGATGACATAAGGGTTGTAAGTGTGGAAGAGGTTGATCTATCATTTCACCCTCGCTTTGATGCAATTGGAAAAACCTACAGGTACCGCTTTTTTTTAGGCGATGTTCTTCCCCCCTTTGAAAGGTTTTACTGTTACCATATAAAGGGTAAGGTTGATATCGAAAAGATGAGTGTTGCGGCAGGTTATTTTTCGGGGGAAAAAGACTTTTCATCTTTTAGAGATTCAATGTGCACTTCAAAAAATCCTGTTAAAAATATTAAAGTGTCCGAATTTAAGTTATTGAACAATGGCTTTTTAGAATATATAATAACAGGCGATAGTTTTTTGCATCACATGGTAAGAAATATAGTGGGTACCTTACTGTGGATTGGAAAGGGGAAGATTGATATAGACTTCCTTGAGGAGATCTTTGAAAGAAGGGATAGAACACTTGCCGGTCCCACTTTTGATGCAAAGGGGCTTTTTCTTGAAAGGGTTTATTATCGTAGATAAAGGAGGAAAGATGAAGAAACTTTTTTCTGGTTTACTGATTCTTGTGCTGTTCACTTCTTCCTGCTCATGGTTTGAAAAGCAGCAGGTTAAGAAAATGGAAGAGATGGCAATGAAGATTGACAAATTGAACGATGAATTGAAGCAAAAAGAAGAGGCTTACAGGCAATTGCTTGCCGAATATGGGTTAAAGGGTGACAAAAAGTTAACCCCTGAACAGATGAAAATGCTTTCGTTAACCCCACAGCAGAGAGAGTATTTGAAAAAAAGGCTTGCGCAGGAAAAGGATTCCTCTTATTCGGCAATCATTCAGGAGATTCTCAACAAGGACGAAGAGATCAAGCAATTGAGGAAAAAGATCCAGGATTTGAAGGACAAGTTGCCAAAGCCTTATGTTGTTAAAGAGGGAGACAACCATTACGACATCTGCATGAGGTATTTAACAGAGCAAAAGGGGTTAACCCCTGAAGAGGCTCAAAAACTTGTGGAAAGGGTAAATCTCCTTGATTACCTTCTTCCAGGGTTTGAGGTTTATCTTTTTTACAATGATGGTGTTTTTGGAACATTTGTGATTCAGGGCACTGCAAGTATGAGCCCAAATCAGATAAAGAGGTATTACAAGACCAAACTTATAAATGAAAGAGACAAGGCAAGGCAGGAGGCTGAAAAACTCTCTGCGGAAGTAAAAGACCTTGAGGCAAGAAAACAGGAACTTTTAACTCAATTGAAAGAATTGGAGCAATTAAAGGCTGATATGCAGGCTCAGATTTCAAGTCTTACAAGTAAAAACAAGGCATTGTCTCAGGAAAACCTGAAAAAGGAAAAGATGCTAAATTCTGTTTTCTACCATGTTGACAATTACAGATCTTTAAGAAAGAAGGGAATTGTCGGGAGATTCCTCTTTGGAAAACCCAAGTTGAAGAAGTTTAATGCGGTTAAATTTGAAAGATCGGCTGATTTAAGAGAAGTTGATTCAATTACAGTTAAGGCTGAAGATGCAGGGCTTGTTAGGATAAACGCAATTTACATTATGCCCTCTCATTTTGTTAAAGACAAAGATTATCAGATAAAGATTTCCCCTGACAAAAAATCTGCAGTGGTTTATCTCCTCAATCCTGATAAGTTCAGAATGAGCAAAGTGTTAATAGCATTAAGATAAAAAGTTGTTTTGTTGTATGTTAAAAGGGGGTTTATTCCCCCTTTTTTATTCCACATTATTTTGAAAAATCAGGTATAATCTTTTAGAAGAGACTTTAAAAAGGGAAACCATGAAGAAATTGAGGCATAAAATAATCAGCACTTTTTTTATATACCTTCTTATTGTGATAATATCTGCGATATATCTTGCTTTCACATTTGTTGAGACAGCATTTCCTTATATCCTGATCAGTTTTTTATTCTGGTCTGTGCTTTTTATTTTCTTTTTAAGATGGAATCTTTTGAAAATGGAATCTATATTGAAAAAAGAGATGAAAGGGTTAATAGACTTTATGGAAACTGGTAAACCCTATCAGCCGTCAGAGGGAATTTTTGAACCTATTTATCAGGAAATAATTATAAAAATGGAAAGGATTTTAAGTATTATCAAAGATTTCTCTGAAACCAATAATGTCATAAAATCAAGAATTAATGATGTAATATACTCGTTTGATCAACTTCTTTCCGATTACAAAGGGTTTAATGAAAAGTTTTATGCCATGATGGATAAGATTTCTGGAGTTACGAAAGAGAAACTTGATATTCAAATTGAGGACAAACTCCAGTCTTTTGTTATGCTTACTGTGGAAATAAGTAAATTCAGAGAGCAGCTCCTGTTTCTTGTTGACAGGGTAAAAGATATTGTGAACGATTACATTGTAAGGACATCTGAAGATATAAAAAACGCCAATGTGGTTTTAAAAGGTTTTCTTTCTTTTGTGGAGGGGGTTGTAAACAACTCTGATAAAATTATACTTTACCTTAACAATATTAACTCATACGCTGTTAAATTAAATGAAGAATTGGGGAAAATAGTAAAGCATAAAGAGGAATTTAAAGAAAGAGTCGAAGTTATAAGAGACAACTTTGACAGTGAGAAAGAGATCCTCGATGAGGTGATAGGGTTGAACAGGACAACAAAAGACATATTTTACGATCTAAAAACCCTGTTAATAGAGGTTTCAAAACTCAACAAAAAGGCATCTTTGATGTCTTTAAATGCCCTTATATATGCTTCAGAGTCAGGTGGTGATACCAAAAGGTTCGGTATGGTTGCAAAGGAGTTAAAGAGGTTTGTTGAGGAGATAGATAAAAAATTTAACGAAATTGAAGACCATTTCTCAAAGATCTTTGAGTCAAACAACAGGGTTTTAAAATTGCTTTCTGATTACGAATCTATTGCAGTTGAAGACAGAATGGAACTTTCAAAAATGGCCATCTATGTTAATCACCTTTCCCATCACATTGATTTTATAAAACAGAGTGTTTCGAAGATAACAGAGCCAGTTGAAGAGCAGGTTGCAATAATTAACGATACTAAAGACAGAATAGTTAATCACAGTTCTGCTTTGAAAGAGGTATTGACCATTTTCAAAGATTATATGGATAGGCTTGAGAAGGCTGAAAAGGACAGAGAATCCTTTGATAGTCTTGTTGTTGCCACTTCAGGTTTGCTTGAATACATAAACAACAATTTGCCTTCTTTAACATCATATATTACAGGGATATTCAAAACCCTGGAGGAGTTTGCTTTATCTCTCGAGGATTCAAACAAAATCATGAGGGATTTTTTAACCGATGAAACCATCAGAGATTTCGGAAAGCTTCTTGGTGAATTGCAGGTGAAAAGGCTTGAGGGGTTGAGGGACTCTCTTGTTTTACTTGAGAAAACAAAGAATGCGAGGAAAATAATATAAAACCTGGGTAAGATTTAAATTTTAAAAGAGGTGCTTATGTTTAACAGGGTAATTTTAATTGGGAGAGCAGGTCAGGATATTGATGTGAGATTCACTCCATCAGGAACAAAGGTCGCAAAGTTCTCGCTTGCCACTTCAAGGAATTACATGGATTCTAAGGGGAACTGGCAGGAAAAGACGGAGTGGCATAACATCGCTCTTTGGGGAAGACTTGCTGACAAGGGTGAAAAGATAGTCAAAAAAGGGAATCTTTACTTTGTTGAAGGCAGTATTGAGTATTCAATCTGGCAGGATCAAAGCGGAAATAAAAGGTACAAAACGGAGATAAGAGCGTTAACCCTTATTCCATTAAGCCCGAGATCAGCCAGGGTTGTTGCTGAAACTATTGATGAAAAGGGATCATATTTTGACCATGTTCAGGATGAAGGGAAGTCTGTTAAAGATATTGACAATTCCCGGGATATAAAGGATGAGATTGAGAAGATAGAGGCACCGGAAAGCGATTTCCCTGATATGGAAGACGAAGACGATGACATCCCGTTTTAATCTTTCTGTTTCTTCGCCCTCGGGTGGGAGTTAAAGTATATCTGTTTCAATCTTTCGTTTGAAATATGGGTGTATATCTGGGTTGTTGAGATATCGGAATGCCCGAGCATTATCTGAACAGCCCTTAGATCCGCTCCGTGTTCAAGAAGGTGTGTTGCAAAGGTATGCCTTAGTGTGTGTGGTGAAAGTTTATGTGCAATTCCCAGTTCTTTGCCGTAATTCTTCAGTATCTTCCAGAAACCCTGTCTTGAAAGTTTATTTCCCCTTGAATTTAAAAATAGAAAGTAACTCTTCTTACCCTTTAAAAGTTTTTGTCTTCCATTGTTCAAATACATCTGTAAAAACCGGTAAGCCTTTTTGCTGAAGGGGACAAGCCTCTCTTTTGAGCCCTTTCCAAATGTTATCAGGAACCTCTCTTCAAGGTTTAAATTGTTTATCTTTAAATCAAGTAATTCAGAAACCCTTAGCCCTGTGGCATATAGCAATTCAATCATTGCCCTGTCCCTCTGGCCGGTTGCAGTTGAGGTGTCTGGCAGGTTTATAAGGGATTTAACCTCTGAATCTGTAAGGTATTTTGGCAAAAGTTTGAAAGCTTTTGGAGTCTCAAGCACCTCGGCAGGGTTCGAATCTATCTCTCCCTCGTTGAAAAGGAATCTATAAAAATTTCTCAGTGTTGAAATATGTCTCATAATTGTTCTTGGAGAGTATCCACAATTGTAAAGGTAGGCAATGTACTCTGTGAGATCTTTTTCACAAACCTTCAAAACATCCTTTTTAATACCATTAATGTAAGTGTAAAAATGGTTCAGATCAAATACATAGGATTCAATAGTATTGCCTGACAATCCCTTTTCGCTTAAAAGATAGTTTATAAACCTTTCTATCATGGCAAAAAGAAAGGGGGGAATTCCCCCTTAATTTAATAAGTCAATAGCAACGAGACAGGTTAGAAGTGCAAAATCAACAAGCTGCTTTATTTCAACATACTCGTTTGCCACATGAAATGCCTCATCGTCTCCGGGCCCCCAGCCAACGGCAATGACTCCATGAAGATTAAGTGTTTTTGCAAATGTCCCTCCTCCCATACCAAACGGCTCAGGCTCAAAACCTAAAACATCTTTTGTGTTTTTCTGAATTGCTTTGACAAGTTCGTTGTCAGGGTCAACATCGTGGGGCTCATTCCAGCTCATGCACTCAAATATGAATTTCCCGTTTTCAACCTTTTTTGCACAGTCTTCAAGTTTATCCATTACCTGCTCTTTTGTCATCCCTGGTACAGTCCTGATGTCTAAAAGGATCTCGCATTGACCTGGCACTATGTTTGGTGCGGCCCCACCGTGTATCTCTCCAAGATTCAGGGTTGGATGCCCCAAAACAGGGTGTACTTTGTAATCAAACTTCAGTTTTTCAATCTCACAAACAAGTTTTGCCATCATGTAAACCGCATTGATCCCCTTTTCCGGGGTTGAGCCGTGTGCCTGTTTACCGTGTGCTGTTATCTTGAAAACAGTTCTTCCCTTTTCAGCAATATCAATCCTCTCCATGTTTTCTCCTATATCAGGGATAATTGCAAAAGTGGGGTTGATCAGTTTTTCTTCTAAAAGATAGCCTATTCCGTAATCTATACCGTCAGGGTCTTCCGCCTCTTCGTCTGACAATGCAGCAAGTTGAAGCTCTCCTTCAAGTTCAATGCCCAGTTCCTTCAGAATCTCACCGGCAACAATTATGGAAGCAAGGGGACCTTTGTTGTCCAGTGTTCCTCTACCGTAAAGTTTTCCGTCCTTCTCAACAACCTCAAATGGGTCAGAATCCCAGCCGTCCCCGGCAGGAACAATGTCCATGTGGGCAGCCATAAAAAGCCTTTTGCTGTTTTTGTTTTTGCCTATTTTACCAATAACATTGGGTCTTCCTTCCATTCTTGCATATTCTTCGTAAGGGATACTGTGTGAGTCAAACTCCCTTTTCACTATGTTTGCAACCCTGTACTCTTCCCCCCTGAATTTAAGGTAAGGGTGATCTGAAAGTTTCTCTGACACCACATTAACCGTTTTTTCTTTCACCATTTCTTTTACCAGTGAAATTATCTTTTTCCTTATTTTGCCCTCATTTTCTTTAAAGTAATTTTTTACCCTCTCTTTTGTCATACTAAGACTCCTTTTATTGAATTCGTTATTAGTATAACAGATTTGTAAACTTAATTGTTGTATAAAAGGGTGTGTGGTATAATTTCATTTGAAAACTTTTAATGAGAGGGGAAAAATGTCTGAAGAGATTAAGGATATTCCGATAGTGAAGAAGAACTGGATAAAAAAGCCCACCTGGAGAAATATAGGGCTTGTGATAATAGTTTTTTGCCTTTATTACTTTGCCAGACCCACAAAGATCAGTTTTTTGATAGGTGGATTTATGGTGGTTTCAGGTGAATTGGTAAGACTCTGGGCTGCAGGTTACTTAATGAAAAATAAGAAACTGGTGGTTGTTGGACCTTATGCTTATATAAGAGACCCCCTTTACCTTGGCTCGCTTCTCATACTTTCGGGGCTTTCAGTTGCAGCAAGGAACTGGTACATACTTGCAATAGTATTGATTGGATTTTTTGGATTTTACCTTCCAAGGAAGATAAAAATTGAGACACAGAGGCTTGAAGGCATATTTGGTGATGAGTATGTTGAGTACAGAAAAAATGTGAGAAGTATAATTCCAAGGTTGACCCCCTTCAGAGATACTGGAGAAAAGTGGGAATTTAAGCAGATTTTTCATAACTCCGAACATGCAACCGGATTATTGGTGTTATTTGCCTGGCTCGCATTTTACTTTTTTTTAAGGTAGGGTTATATGAAAAGGTTGATGTTGCTTCCCCTTTTTTATATGATTTTCTATTCATTGGGCTGTTATCATTCAACAGGTATTGAATCGCCTGTCTCTGTGGTTTCAAGGACGGATGAAAACAATGCAAAGTACTATGTCAGTAAATCTCCGAAGACTATGGGAGCTTACAATGATTTTTACCTTGCCAACAACAGGTTTGATGTTATTGTTGACGGGGGCATTCTTGGGGAGAGAAGCCAGAACTTTCTTGCACCAACAGGCGGAACAATAGTTGATATTACAAATATTGCCGTTGATGCCCTTGGAAACAAAAAGAGTTACAACAATGACAATATAAATCAAATATTTCAGGTTGTAAATAATTCAATTGACCTTCCCATTGCTTACACAGAGATCAGGGTTGACACAATAAGCGATAATTCTGCGTCACTTGTTTGCAATGGCTTTGTTATGGATAAAAAGGGTGTTTTTGCATCCTGTGGATTTAATGTCGATTCCAGCACAGGGCTTGTAAAAGACCTGCCTGTAACCACTGTTTATTACATAGAAAGAAACTCTTATTATTTGAAAATGACAACTGTTATTGAGAATAAAAGCAACAAAGTCGCACCAATTTTCACTGTTGGGGATTTTGTTTATACTGGTGGAAACACATTTAGAAGATTCGTCCCTGCGCCTGGATATGGATATTCCCCGGAGCAGGGATCAAAGGGGGAGATTTATGCTTCCTATGTTGGGTTTGAACAGCATGTTTCTCCATTTCAGGCATTTGTTGAATTTTCCCCGGATGATGGGGTGGTTATGTGTCAGTTTGATAGTTCCAATCAGGCTTATGAAAAAAGTGGTGGGCAATACACGGTTGTAAGTAAGGTTGGTAAGAAGAATGATGTTATATCTCCGAATGGCTCAATAACATTTGAAAGATACCTCATACCTGCTCTTTCCTCCAATGTTTACACTGCTTTTTTCAATGCGCTTAACATCTTTGAACAAAATAAAAACAATCCGAGAAATTACATGGTTGACATTGCAAAAATATCTGGATATGTTAATTACAATTTTGATCAGCAGAACATGATAGTTCAATTTGAACAGATAATACCGGGAGATTATTTCAATGGTGATGAAATTATAAACTCTCCTGTACCTGTTCCCATGGTGTCATATAGGACATCAAAAACAGGTGGATTCAGTGTTTATCTTCCCGCCGGGAGTTATCAATTGAGGGTATGGGGAAATGGAGTTAAAGACTATGTGGAGAACACATACACTTTCTATGATCAGGGGGATCCGGATGTGGAGGGTGATGAGGTTCAGGAAGAAAGACAGATAATTGTTGAGGATGGCTCAAAACTTGATGTTGGAGAGATCTCTATTTACCCTGGTTTAATAGGCAGAGTAGAGGCAATATCAAGGGATTCCTCAGGCCAAAATATTCCTTCAAGGGTTTCGATATTTTCTTCAGAACCTTCAAAAGTTATTGATTTCGGTGAGCAGGAAGAGGTTGAATACGGAAGTTTGAATTATTATTTTCTGTATTACGGGGATAGGAAAATAGATCTTGAACTTGGTGATTATCAATTTGTTTTCTCTGCTGGGCCCCTTTATGACATTGCGGTTAAAGATGTTTCCATTAGTGAGGGTCAGGATGAAGATGGGAATCCTATTGTAAACATAACCCCAAAGCAGGTTGAGGCTGGTTTAAAAAAGGTTGTGGATAATGGGGACTATGTCCCATTTGACCCTGCTGTTCTAAGTGATTACAGTTACAATTGCAGTGTGAATTACATTGAAAGGGTTATGGAGGCTCTTTCCGAGCATGTTAAGGTAATAATGGCTGCGGATGTTAATACAGTTGCTGATTATGGAAAGTACCTTGCTGCAATTAAAGCAAGGTATAAAAAAGAAACAACCCATTCAATCTCTCTGACAGAGGATGATGTGAGGGTACTTTATGGTGCTACTGTAAAAAGTTTTTATCCTAAAAAAGCAACCCCCGAGGGGTTTGGTGAGTTTTTACTCTTTCCTGTAAAAAGGGTTGAAGGCAAGAAAGGTTATGGAATAGGCGAAACAGGGGATAGAGACTTTGCTACCATTTACGATAATTTGAAGATAAACATGGGAATAAACAGCCTTTATGCAGGATTGGTTGATCCGCGAGACCCTTCATCAATACCGAATGGAGTAAAGAGGGGGCTTTTTGCAGCGCTTGCTCTTCCCATCCCTGCGAATCTTGACCACCCGTTTTTCTCAAGGGGGTCGGAGCATGGTACAGATACAACAAACAATGCTTTTTCTCTTATAGAGTTGCTTGAGAATGTAAAGTACGCTGATTATTTGAAAAACAGACTGGATTGGTTCAATATATTGAATTCAGGATATAAGAAACTTGCCTACGGTGCATCAAACTGGCCGGGTGCTACTCCTTACTTTACAGGCAATCCAAGAACCTATGTTTACTACCACAGGGGGGAAAATGAAGAATTTAAAGAGGAGGATTTTTTAACCCAGTTTGCCACAGGCCATTCATTTGTTTCAACAGGCCCTTTTTTAGATGTAAAAGTGAATTCGTCAATCCCCGGTGATACCATAAGCGTCAATTCAAACACTGTTGAAGTATCAATAAACATTCAGGCACCTGCATGGATCCCCGTTAATGAGGTAAGGGTTATAGTAAATGGTGAGGTTAAGTATAGAGAGTCCGTCCCTGAATCCTCCAATGTTAAAAGGTACTCTAAAACAATTGATGTTGCATTGCCTTCTAACGATAGTTATATTGTGGTTGAGTGCGGAGCAACATTGGAGGACATTGCAAATGGCATTTTGCCCGGTGGAGACTTTTCGAGGATCTATCCGGGAGTTCAGCCATTGGCATTTACAAATCCCATATTTATTGACAGGGACGGGGATGGAAAGTGGCACGGAAAGTAAGCTTTATACTTTGTCTTCATTCTCATCAACCGGTTGGAAATTTTGATTATATCTTCGAAACTGTTTATGGAGAAAGTTATCTCCCTTTTATAGAAGAGTTTGAAAGGTATCCGGAGTTCCCGGTTTCTCTTCACTTTAGTGGTCCTCTTCTGGAATGGCTTGAAGAAAACCACCCTGAATACCTTGAAAAGATTAAAACAATGGTTGAAAGAAAACAGATTGAGATAATAGGTGGGGCTTTTTACGAGCCTATTTTATCTCTCATAAACTCTAAAGACAGGGAATCCCAGATTCATCTAATGCAAAATTACATTAAAAAACATTTCAATTATAAGGCAAAGGGATTCTGGCTTGCCGAAAGGGTGTGGGAGCAGGGGCTTGTTTACGATATGGCAAATTCCGGTGTTGAATTTACAATGGTTGATCATACTCATTTTTTGTATGCCGGGTTTAACAAAATCCCGTCCGGTTACTATGTTGCTGAGGATAGAGGGAAATTTGTCTATGTTTTTCCTTTGAATGAGGATTTAAGGTACCTTATACCATTTAAGCCCGTTGATGAGGTGATAGAGTATTTGAAAACCTTTCTTGATAGAGAGAAAGATGAAGCAATTGTTGTTTATGGAGACGATGGTGAAAAGTTTGGGAGCTGGCCTGGTACTCATAATCTTATCTACAAAGATAAATGGCTTTCCAGATTTATTGAAAGATGTATGGAGGAGAAATGGCTTGAGATAACCACTTTTGAAAAGGTGCTTGAGAATTTTGCCCCCCAGGGATTGTGTTATCTGCCGGATGCATCATACAGGGAGATGATGCAATGGGCACTTTACCCTGATGAACAGAAACAACTTGAATTTCTTTACAACCTTCACAAAAGTGAGCCTGAGTATCTGAAATTCATAAGAGGAGGCAGTTTTAGAAACTTTAGAAAAAAATACCCAGAAAGCCATGTAATGTACTCAAGGATGATTGATTTTTCTAACAATGTTACAGGGGAAGATGAGAGGAATTACCTTCTAAGATCTCAATGCAACTGTGCATACTGGCATGGGGTATTCGGAGGTATATACCTGCCTCATTTGAGGAATGCAGTATTTGAAAATATAATCAGGGGTGAGGAGATCATTTTTAAAAATGCAGGTGTGGATTATATACTTGAAGACAGGGACATAAACTTTGATGGGGAAAAAGAGGTTATTTTATGGAACAGGTACATGAAGTTGATATTTGAACCACACAATGGCGGAAGGGCAATATCATGGGACATTGTCCCGGTTCACACCAACATTCAATCAACATTTTCCAGGCAAAAGGAGTACTATCATCGCTATGTTCTTAAAGGCGGAAAAAGGCAGATGCTTGGTGTTCACGACATACCTGTTTTGAAGGAAAAGGGTCTTGAAAAATACCTTGTGTACGATAGTTACCATAGGCTTTCCTTTGTTGAGCATTGCCTTAATACAGTTCCTTCTGCAGAAGATATAGAATTTTTAAGGTTTAAAACTGATGAGGGGTTTTTAAAAAGAAAACTTGATTATCGGCTTTGTAAAAAAAGGTGTGGAGTTGAGTTTTTGAATAAGGGGGTACCCGAAAAGAAAATAAACCTTGATAACAGCGAGATACTGATTGAACTTTCTCCTGTAAATTGCAGCACAGATTTTTTTGCACTTGAGTTTAACCTCTTTACCCTTTCGGCTGAGACTCCGGACAAGTCCTTTTTCATTGATGGTGAATTTGTTGGAAATGCCGGAGTAAAATACAATGGAAAGGGAAGGGTTGTTGAATTCGAAGACAGATACAGGGGATTCTCCCTGAAATTTGTATCTGAGGGATGTTACATTAAACTTGCCCCCATTTATACTGTGAACCTCTCTGAAAGCGGTATTGAAAGGGTTTTTCAGAATTCAACTATTTTTTTGATTTTTGAAACCTTAAAAGATAAAATAAATTTAAAGATTGAACTTAAAACGCATTAAAGGGGTAATAATGGCTGTAAAAACGATTGCAATGTTGCTTGCAGGTGGGGAGGGAAGGAGACTGTATCCTTTAACAATGGACAGGACAAAGCCTGCGGTGCCCTGGGGTGGAAGGTACAGGATAATTGACATTGTTTTGAGCAATTTTGTAAATTCAGGTTTCACAAGGATAAATGTTTTAACTCAGTTTAAAGCGGATTCACTGATAAAGCACATTTCAAGGGGCTGGCAATTGGAAAGTAAATTCGGAAGGTACATAGACATCATTCCTGCACAGATGAGGGTATCTAAAGAATGGTATAAGGGAAGTGCTGATGCGATCTACCAGAACCTTAATTTAATTTACGATGAAGAGCCTGAACATGTTTTTGTGTTTGGTGCAGATCATATTTACAAAATGGACATAGCACAGTTTTTAAGATCTCACACGAGGAAAAGGGCAGACCTTACCATTTCTGCCATACCGGTGCCTGTTGAAGAGGCATCAAGGTTCGGAGTAATTGAGGTGGACAGGGATATGAGGGTTATAGGGTTTCAGGAAAAGCCTGAAAATCCAAAGCCAATGCCGGACAATCCCAATTATGCACTTGTCTCAATGGGCAATTATGTTTTTAAAACCAGAGTGCTAATTGATGTTGTTAAAAAAGATGCAAAAAACACAAAGTCGGAGCATGATTTTGGAAAGAATGTGATTCCTTCAATGTATAGGGATTACAAAGTTTATGTTTACGATTTTAGAAAAAACAGGCCACCTGGAATAACAAAAAAGGAGATAGGTTATTGGGTTGACATTGGAACCATTGACTCTTACTGGAAATCAAGCATGGACCTTGTCTCGGTAAGCCCTGTTTTTAACCTTTACAACAAAAAATGGCCCATCTATTCTTATAATCCCGATGCTCCCCCTGCAAAGTTCGTATTTGCAAATGAAAAAGAAAAGAGAGTTGGCATTGCCACAGATTCAATAGTGTCAGAGGGTTGTATTGTAAGCGGTGGCAGGGTGAATAAGTCAATACTGTTCCCCGGTGTGAGAATAAACTCCTTTGCCAATGTTGACAACAGTATTCTTTTTAACGATGTTAATGTGGGAAGATACTGCAGGTTAAAAAATGTTCTATGTGATAAAGGGGTTGTGATTCCGGAAAGAACAAAGATAGGTTTTGACCTTGAAGAAGACAGAAAAAGGTTCAAGGTAACCGAGAACGGGATTGTGGTTATTCCGAAAGGGTATAAATTTGAGTAAACTGACTGTCTCTTTCAATGGCAAGGAATACACGGAAGATCTTGAAAAATATATAGAAAAAACAAACCCTTATGGGCTTATATTCTTTTCAAAAAACATTGAGAATGAGAAACAGTTAAGGGATTTAACCTTCTCAATTAAAAAAAACTTCCCTTTAATAAAACTTGCAATTGATATGGAAGGGGGAGTTGTAAACAGATTGAGAAAGATAGTCGGGGATCTGCCGATCCCTGAAAGGGAAAGGGATTTTCTCGATTTTGGCAAAAAAATAGGCTCAATTCTTAAAAAATACGGCTTTGACATAGACTTTGCCCCTGTTGTTGATATTGACAGAGGGGTAAAAGGGAACGGGCTTGATACAAGGTACCTTGGTAAAAGTTCAGGTGAGGTGATTGATAAAGCGGGATTATTTTTGGAAGGGCTTGAAAGCGAAGGGATAACAGGGTGTTTAAAGCATTACATAGGCCTTGCTCATACAAGGGTTGATTCCCATTTTGAATTACCTTCAATTAAATATATTGAAGAAGAGGACGAATTGCCTTTTAAATCTTTAAGCAATGAAAAAAGAGTGATAATGGTTGCCCACATAGAGATAGATGGCTATGGCTTATCCACATTTTCAAAAAAACTGGTTCAAAGAATAAAGTCATTTCACAGAGGGCTTGTTTTAAGCGATGACCTTGGAATGAAGGCACTTTCAGGGTATTCTTTAAAAGACAAACTGCTTAAAACCCTTAATGCAGGTATTGATATTGCCATAATCACGGATATGATAACTGATTTCTCTGTTGAGGAGTTAACTTCCCTCTAATTTTATTCCCTGCCATTTTTCTTTTAATATTTTTAACCCGATATAGCCGAAGAGTGCTATTATCACAAACTCAAGTTCTAAAAGATAGAGTTCTGTTGCCTTCCCGCCGTATCCGTTCAAAGAAAACCATGCAGCAATTGAATCAACAAATGTTTTATAGACAAATGAAGCCCAAAACCATCTAAACCTCTTTGTTAAAAATGCGTAAACGATCAAAGCGGTTGAAAATATGTGGATAATAATTGCTGAAATCCTCTCGACAATTGGGGCAGGTATAACCCACAGCTTTGATGGGTCAATCATATTCAACACCTTTGCTGGCATGCTTTCCGGAAAAAGTGCAATCATAGTTACTGAAACAATAGATGAAAAACCGAGAACAATTGCCTCGATTGCACCAAACCCTATCCCGAATGCAACAGTTTCTTCAAAGTCCATTTCCTTTAACGATTTTATAATGAACAAAAAAAGCAAAACCATTCCGCACTCAAAGATGCCTGTTAGAAGCCCTGTGTAAATGTAATAAACAATATTACCTGTGAGTCCTTTGAAAATTCCTTCGACAACAACCTTAACCCTTTGATTAAAAATTGCTGCAAAGCCAAACTTTAAAACAATTGCCCCCACCCAGCACGCTCCCCCTAAAAGGTAAAAACTGAAATCAACTTTTCTTCTCTTATTCCATATTAAAAAGGAAAGCACCCCAACAAAAACCATTCCAATTCCGGAAACCAAAAACAGAAATCTCATAAATCCACCTTTTTACTCTGTGGGGTAATAACAAAAATTTTCCTGCCACCCTTTTCCGTTAAAGTATCTGCACTTTAGAAGTTTCTTATAATCTTTTTCAGGTATCTTTATTTTGAGTTTTTCAAGATATGCATCATTCCAGAATGGTTGTTCTGCTTTTTTCAGCATATAGGTAAAGAAAAAACCCCTGAGTGTTACTTCCCACCATTTTGATTTTTGAAACAATTTGTCTGTCTGGAAATTGTCGCACCTTACAAGCAACATATTTTCTTTATTGTTTTTGTTTGGGTTAAAAAGAGGGTATTGCCATACAGAATAGTCTATGATGTTTTCATTAAAACCAAATCTAACATATACAACCTTTGCGGTACATTTTAATCCGGGATTTAACCCCTTTTTCAGAGGGTTGTTTATTGATATCTTTTTGCAATCCAACCCCTTTAAATCGATTGCAATTGCGACCTGTTCGCTTTTTTTATGTTGAAGATAATTATTTGTTGCACAGATATAAACTTCATTTGTACCATCATTGTTTAAGTCCATCGCTGCAAGATCGAAAAACCACCCCGGATGGGTTATTTCAAGAAGTTTTTTTTCAAGTTTGTAATCAAAAAAGAGAATTGCAGAGGGGTAAAAAAAGCAATTGCTTAAACAAATGGCTATCTCCCCTTTGCCGTCTTTGTTTAAATCGACGATTCTAACAAGGTGTATGTGGTTTAATTCAATATTTTTCCCTTCAAACATTGCTTTTTCTATAATTGTTTTTTTTAGGAAAAGGTCTAATTTTCCCCTTTTGTTTTGAAGATAGACGAACAAAGTATTGTTGCTTTCGCTATCAAGCGGGAAAAAAACAAAATCTTCAAGCCCGTCCCCGTTTAAATCACCTATGTCAAAGTATTGAATCCTTTTATTCTCAGCAAATTTATTTGTGTTTTCATAAGCAAGGGTAAGCACCTCTTCATTTTTTTGATTGAAAACTGAAAACCTCTTTCTGTTGTTAAATTCCGTTACCTTACAAAAAAGCCTTGCTATTCCCTTTGTTTTATATATTCTTGATTTTTTGTTGTTAAAAGAGAAAATGGTTATAACGCTTAAAACAAAAAGGGAAAAAGCAATAACCACAATGTTGGGTTTCTTTAAAAAACCTGATTTTAAATCAGATCTTCCTGCAAGAATTTTGTTTTTTGTTTTATTATTTTGTGTGTTTTGCTCTCCTGAACTCTGGTATGTCTGTATGCATGGTTGCTTTACTCTGTTTTTTCTGTTATTAAACCATTGTTTTAGTTCATTTTCATAAGCAAAAACCCTTCCCCTCTTCTTCAATTGATAATAAGGCAACCCGTCTTGCTTCCATCTTCTTACAGTTCTTTCATCCACATTTAGAAAATCTGCAATCTGCTTCCATCCATGTAAAACATTGCCTGATTGGGCAGGAATATTCCCCTGTTGAGGAGGAACATTTTGCTGTTGATTATTTTTAGACTGTTTTTTCCCCTCACTGTTTTTTTTCTTTTTTGGCATATATTTATACTAAGAAAAACTATGTTTATTGTAAAGACAAAAGTTCAATCAGAATAATGCCGGTTTATGCCCGCAAATACCCGTATTTGCCCGTTTAAAATTCCCAAATTTTGATTATATTAAAACTAATAATTTTTAAATTCTTTTTTAGGAGGATTTATGATAAGTAGAAAAAGAAATGTTGTTTTTTTATGTGTTTTGTTTTTCTTATTTGGTTTTTTTGCAAAGGCAGATATTTCTGGTGTAAATATTAAAAAGTTTTCCAAAGTAAAAGAATTATGGCAATTAGAAATAAAGGGTACTCCGTTCAAAATATTGGAAAAAGGGGATTCTGCTGTTGTTATAACCTTTCAGCATTATTATTCACATATAAACCTTGCTGAAAAGAAGTACGAATTCACAATAATTCGTTATTTTTTCATTAATTTAAAAAATATTTCTATTATAAGCAAGTTTGAAAATAAAATTAAATTGAATGCACCTGGGTCTGAAGAATATTTTAAACTTTTTGTCATTGATAATGATGGGACATTGTATTTTATAGGTAGAAATACTGTTGGAGTAGGTTTTGTTAAAGTAAACATTGGGTTTAAGAATTATCTTTTTGCAGTAAATATTGCTACCGGTAAAGTAAAATGGAAAATTCCATTAAAATGGAGTAAAACAGATGCTGTTAGACAATTGTATCTTACATCAGATACAATAATTTGTCCGATAGATCATTACGGGATTAGTATTACTGGATCTATATTAGGTTATTACGGGAAGAGTGATACTGGATCTGTATTTGTTATTGATAAAAAGAATGGAAGGATTGTTTATAACATAAAAAAAGCCTACAATCCCCTTTTGTTTTTTGATTATGGGAATAATTGGTACTATTATCTTTATTTTAAAAAATCTCCAACATCAAAAGGGGTAGACCTTGAATTGGTTAATTTAAACACTTTAAAACAAGTTTGGAAGAAGAAGGTTTTTTCTGCATCGATTGATTTTAATGATAGTTATTTTTTCCTCCATAATAGTAAGCGGATTGCTTGTTATAATTTTTTAAGGGGGGAACAGAAGTGGGATTTTAAGCCATCAGATGGAACAATAACTGAGTTTTTTTTTATTAAAGGTAAATATATTCCTGTTGTTGTTAAAAAGGGATTTGGAAAAAAAACTTTAATCTTCCTTGATAAAAATACAGGTCAACAAATTTTTAATTATAATTTTAAATCTTCTGTTGATAACTGTTACTTGTTTAATGACATTGGATTAGTTGAATTCCGTAAAAATATTGCTGGCTTTGATCTAAAAGCAAAGAAAAAGATATGGGATAAAAATGCTTTTTTTATTAACAAGTTAGAGTTTGTGCATTATGAGGGAACTAAATATATTTTTTCCCCTTATGAGCATTCTTTAATGTTGATTGATATAAAAACAGGGAAATTTTCCAATCTTTTTTCAGATGAATATAACATAGTTAATTATAATTATGATAATCAATCTGAAAAATTAATTATAGTATCTACTAAGGGAGTTGTAAACAAAAAAACTCATATAGTATTATATAAGTTAAACCCTTTAAAAAAACTCTGGGAGATCCAGCTAAAAGAAACAATATTTAATCAGGGGTTTAATTTTGAGTTCTTTAAAGAGTATATAATAATTGAAAACCTTGATAAGGGGGTAATCTCCTTTTTTGATGCAATTACCGGAAATTTGGAAACAAAATTTAAGGTGAGTGATAGAAAATTAAGTTGGATTACCATTGCTTCCTCTTCAGATGATAAAATAATGCTATATGTTTTTGATAAACCAACGAAATTTTTAAAACACTCAAAACTGAGATATATTGAAATCTCAAAATAGAGAGAAAGATGTTTATTAAAAAAGGATTACCACTTTTTGTTTTATTACTTACAATTGTTTTTCATGGATGTAATATTGAACCGTCTTTAATGGTTGATAATTATCAGCAAAATCAAGATTCCCCTGATTACTATCTAAAAAAGGGAGAAGAGTATTTAAACAATGGCTCCCTTGATAAAGCAGAATCGTACTTTAACAAAGTTCTTAAATTAAAAAAAGATGATGAAAATGGTCTTCTGGGTCTTGCTGAGGTATATTTTCGCAGGTATCTTTTTAAAAAGGCAATAGCCTATGCGAAAAAAGTAATAGAAAAACACCCCCAAAATAAAAAGGCCTATGAGAAATTAGGTGAATATTATTGGTTTTCTGGTGATATTGACAATGCAATTCTTGCGTATAAAAAAGTAATTCAGTTAGACCCTAATGATTACTCATCCTTAGAAATCCTGTATGACTTTTGGAGACTGAAATATGGAAAAAATAAAGCAGACAAAAAATTAACACAGTATACAAAATTCAATTCAATTGAAGAGGTTAGAAAAAAACTAAGAACAAATATCTCAGGGGACCAAGATTTACAGTTAGATTATAATTTAAGCATTTTAAATGAATTTCTAATTTGTATTTTGCAAAATGACAAAAAATGTGCTCTTGAATATTATAACAAATTAAAAAGTATGAATTCTCCCTATTTATCCTATGCGAAATCAGTATTAAAAAGCAAAGGATTTTTATGATAAAGGTTTTTAATTGCATTTTAGTTCAAAATATAAAATGGAGTGTTATATGAAAAAATTAAAGAAAAGCACAAAACTCTTGTTATTTGTAATTTTGATATTTGTATTTGCAACTGCATTTTTCAGAAAAGATATTGCCACCTGCATGTTATACAGATCTGTTGAAAACAACAGTTTAAAAGGAGTAAAGATTGCAATCTTTACAGGTGCCAATGTGAACAAAAGGGTTCTGTATTTTAAAAACCTGCCTTTTATTAAAAAAAGGTTTACTTCTCCTCTCAATATAGCAACAAAAAACGGGAACCTTCAAATAGTTAAATACCTTGTGGAAAATGGTGCAGATGTAACCATAACAAGTATTGTAGAAAAACATACCCCATTGCACATTGCTTCCAAACATGGCTACCTTCCTATTGTAAAATACTTAATCAAGGAAGGTGCTGATGTAAACAAAAAAGCATGGTATGATGAAACCCCGCTTCACCTTGCAGCAAAAAAAGGGCACTTTAAGGTTGTAAAGTATTTAGTTGAGCACGGTGCAGATGTAAATGCAACAATGAAAGATATCTGGCATAAAGGAAGCACCCCCCTTCACTATGCAGCAATACACGGCCATAAAAGGATTGCAAACTACCTTATTGACCATGGTGCAGATATTTTAGCAAAAAGCAAAGATGGTTACGCAATACTACACGCCGCAGCACAAGGTGGTCTATTAGACCTTGTAAAACTATGTATTAAAAAAGGTGCAGATGTAAATGCGAAGGATGATGATGGCTTAACCCCGCTTCACTATGCAGCAATACACGGCCATAAAAAGATTGCAAACTACCTTATAGATCATGGTGCAGATGTTTTAGCAAAAAGCAAAAATGGTTACACAATACTACATGCAGCAGCAGAAGGTGGGATTTTAGACCTTGTAAAACTATGCTTAAAAAAGGGAATAGAAATAAATACAAAAGATAATGAAGGCCAAACTCCCCTTTATCTTGCTGCATGGAAAGGTCAAATAAAGATTGTAAAGTATTTGGTAGAACACGGGGCTAATACCAATATAAAAATAAAAGGCTGGTTTAACTGGGAAAAAGGCCTAACCCCCCTTCATGCTGCCGCACAAGAAGGCCACAAAGAGGTTGTAAAATACCTTATTGAACACGGTGCAGATGTAAATGCAAAAAATGATGAAGGTTTAACTCCCCTTGACTTTGCAAAATTAAATCATTATACAAGTATAGTAAATTACCTTAAAGCACACGGAGGAGTGAGTGGGAAGTAATCTTTAAATCTTTGGGGGGATTATCCCCCTTTTTTTTACCCTGCACCATGATGAAAAGCCTTGAGACAATTGAAACTTATTCTCTTGCCGTGTCAGGAATGGTGTGGCCTTTAAACTCATGGAGCATGGTGCGGGACTGAAGCCTAACACCTCTCAAACTTATGTTTGA
>Ga0256833_1001001_pt1 | contig 21327 bp, 20 predicted proteins | sample 356284metaG_FD_190535 | JGI IMG/M metagenome (GOLD analysis project Ga0256833, IMG submission 190535) | Hydrothermal vent microbial communities from Mid Atlantic Ridge, Atlantic Ocean - 356-284 | ecosystem: Environmental > Aquatic > Marine > Hydrothermal vents | place: Atlantic Ocean: Mid... | reverse complement strand
CTATTTTTATTTCTATCTCTTCTGCAGAGTTCAGATACTCTGGAGTAACTCCAAATCTTCCAGATGCAACCTGTTTTATTTTTGAGTTCTTTATTGTCCCGTATCTTGCAGGGTCTTCTCCACCTTCTCCTGAGTTAGATTTTGCCCCCACTCTGTTCATTGCCTCAGCTATTGTCTCGTGGGCTTCTTTTGACAGTGCCCCGATAGACATTGCAGCTCCCACAAACCTTTTTACAATCTCTTCTGCAGGCTCTACTTCCTCTACAGGAATAGGAGGTCTGTCAGACTGTATCTCAAATAAATCCCTTATTGTTATAGGTTTTTCTCTCCATGTATCTTCTGTGAATTTCAGATACTCTTCCCAGCTTTCACCTCTTACTGCTCTGTGGAGGTCTCTTACAGCATTAGGATTCCACGAGTGAAACTCCCCATCCCTTCTGTGCCTGAACTCTCCTCCTGTTGGAACAACAACCTTTTCTGAAGCAAAAGCCTCATTAAATCTGATAAGTGTCTCCTGTGCAATCTGTTTTATTCCTATACCTCCAAGCTGGGAAGGAGTGCCGGGGAAGTATTTATCTATCACTTCTTTTCCTATACCAAGGGCTTCAAACAGTCCTGAACCTCTGTAGCTTTTTATAGTAGCAATTCCCATCTTTGACATTATCTTTAAAAGACCTTCGTTTACGGCCTTACGGTAGTTTAAGACTGCCTCTTCAAAACTTAAAGGAAACTTTTTATCTTCTTCAACAAGATTTCTGATAATCTGAACAGCCATATATGGATTGACAAGAGTTGCCCCATACCCTATCAAAAATGCAAATGAGTGGGTATCCCTTACCTCTGCCGTATCTGCAATAAGGGAAAACTTACTTCTTTTACCTTTTCTTCCCATGTAGGCATTAACTGCAGCGACAGCAAGTCCCATCGGTATAGGTGCTCCCTCAATTGAAACATCTCTGTCTGTGAGGACAATCAGCTCTTTTCCACTGTCAACAGCATCTTCAACCCTTCTGCATATATCTTCTAAAGCTGGTTCTAAAGCATCATCATAAGGGTCAAATATTGCAGGAATGATTTCCACTTTTCCGTCGTAAAGTTTTATCAGTTCTTCCATCTCATTATCAAATATTACAGGAGAGCTGAAAAGGAGCTGTTTTGCGTGCTCTGGAGTTTCTGTGAGGAAGTTTTCCTTTTTACCTACGTATGTGTTAAGGGACATCACTTTCTTTTCTCTTATAGGGTCTATAGGAGGGTTTGTAACCTGAGCAAATCTCTGCTTAAAGTATGTTGACAGGAGTTTAGGTTTTTTGGACAGGACAGACAGAGGTGTGTCATTACCCATAGAGTAAACAGGGTCTGCTCCCTTTTCTGCCATAGGTTTTATAAGCATATTTATCTGGTCTTTACTGTATCCGAAACATACAAGCTCTCTTGTTATGTCTTTTGGTTCAACTTCAGGATAGTCTTTAACAGGAATAAACTCTTTCAGGTTTTCTTCTACCCACTGTTTGTAAGGTTTACCTTCTGACACTTTATGGATAACATCCTTAGAAAAATAAATCTTACCTTCTCTCGTATCTATGGCTATCTTGTCTCCTGGTCCCAATCTTCCTTTTTTCAGTATCTTTTCCTCTGGAATATCAACTGTTCCAACCTCTGAAGCCATTATAACAGTGTCTTCTGTTATCACAAATCTTGCAGGTCTGAGGCCATTTCTGTCTAACTTTCCTATCACAACATTTCCGTCTGTGAAGGCAATAGCTGCTGGACCATCCCATGCTTCAAATATACAGGAGAAGTATTCATAAAATGCCTTTTCTGTTGGAGTTAACCTGTCGTCATTTTCCCATGCTCTTGGAATAAGAGCATTTATGGCAACCATAGGGTCTTTCCCAGACATAACTAAAAATTCCAGAGCATTGTCTAAAGATGCTGAATCTGAATCGTCATATCTGACAATAGGAAGTATGTCCTCTGCTAAATCACCCCATATTTCTCTAACATCTTCAGCCTTTGCATTAATCCAGTTTCTGTTTGCAGATATTGTGTTTATCTCTCCATTGTGGGCAAGCATCCTGAATGGCTGAGCAAGCTTCCACTGGGGAAAAGTATTTGTTGAAAATCTCTGGTGAAACAGTGCGATACCACTCTCATAATCTTCGTCTTGAAGGTCAGGGTAAAAATACTTCAGCCTTGGAGCAGTAACCATCCCTTTGTAAACAATTGTTCTGCTTGAAAGGGAAGGTATGTAAAAATCTTTATACTCTTCTATACGGGACAGCTTTTCTAATTTTTTTCTCAGAATAAAAAGCTCTTTCTCAAAGTTATCTACATCAACACCTTCCTTTGATATAAACCCCTGCCATATAGAAGGCATATTTGATTTTGCTATTACTCCCAACTCCTCTTCAACAATAGGGACTTCTCTCCACCCTAAAAAAGTGAACTTTTCGTTTACTATCTTTTCTACTTCGTTCTTTAGCTCTTCTTCTTTTCCTTTTGGAAAGAAGAACACGCCTACTGCAAAATCTTCAGGCTGGGGCACATTTATGTTGAGTTTAGACAGTTCTTTTTCAAAGAATTTATAAGGTATATGGGTAAGGATACCTGCACCATCTCCTGTTTTTCCATCTGCACTTACAGCTCCTCTGTGGTCAAGGTTTGCAAGGGATGTAAGTGCATCAGAGACTAATTTATGGGATTTTATTCCCTTGATGTTTACAATAAATCCAACCCCGCAGGAGTCTCTGTCAAAATATCTGTGCATACTACTGCTCCTTAGCCATTTATTTTTAAGGTGTAACTACTTATTATATATCTGTATATACAGGTATTACAAACTTATTGACTCAAACAGTGTTTGACTTTATTCCCATACACCGGCTATTTCTGTGCCACATTCTGGACATTTTCCATCTTTTAGATGGTTTACAACGAACTGTCCTATATGTCCCCTTCTGTCTATAACTCTGTATCCGCAGGAAGGGCAGTATGTGGATTCTCTGTCTTCATCGTCAAGGTTTCCTACATAAACGTAGTTCAGCCCTGCCTCTTTTCCTATTTCGTATGCTTTTTTTAGTGTTTCAATGGGGGTTGGAGGAACATCTGTCATTTTATAAGAAGGGAAAAACCTTGATATATGCCACGGGATGTTTTTATCTAAAGATGCTATCCATTTTGCTGCCTCTTTTAGCTCTTTTTCGTCATCGTTATATCCAGGGATGATAAGGGTTGTGAGCTCAATCCATATGCCAAGCTCTTTTGCGTGCTCTATCGTTTTTAAAACTGGTTTTAAACGGGCACAGGATATTTCTCTGTAAAACTTGTCATTAAATGCTTTAAGGTCTATGTTCATTGCATCAAGATATGGTGCAAGGGTGTCCAATGCTTCTTTTGTTTCGTATCCGCTGGAGACAAACACATTCCTTATACCGTTTTCCTTTGCCAGCTTCATAGTGTCGTAGGCATACTCAAAGAAAACAACAGGTTCGTTATATGTGTATGCTATTGATGGTATGTTGTTTGTTTTGCATATGTTTACGATTGTTTCAGGCATCAGATTGATACCGAATACTTCACCATTATGTGTCTGGGGATACTGGGATATCTCCCAGTTCTGGCAGAATTTACAGCAGAAATTACAGCCTACTGTTCCAACAGAAAATATAGGCGTTGAAGGTAAAAAGTGAAACAGAGGTTTCTTCTCTACAGGGTCAACATTGTATGAAGCAGCAAGACCGTAAACAGTAAGATATAGATTACCATCCTCTCCAACTTTCCTGATGCCACACTTTCCTATCTCTCCTTTTTTCAGAACACATCTCTGACTGCAGGCTGTGCACAGCACTTTTCCATCTTCTCTTTTTTTTGACATCCATGCGACTGCTTCCATCTTTTTCCCCCTGCTAAATATTTGCTGTTAAATATATCTGCAAAATCTGATAATGCAATACTAAAGTTTTTCAGGAGGTTATGTAGTAAAATATTTAAAATTCTCACTTAGAGGTAAATAGATGCCAAAAAGGACAGACATCAGCAGGATTCTCCTTATCGGTTCCGGACCTATCGTTATTGGTCAGGCAGCAGAGTTTGATTATTCAGGAACGCAGGGAGCAAAGGCATTAAAGGAAGAAGGATACGAGGTGATATTGGTAAACTCAAATCCTGCAACAATAATGACAGACCCAGAGGTTGCAGACAAAACATACATTGAACCTCTGATAACTCCTGTTATAGAAAAGATTATTGAAAGGGAAAGACCTGATGCACTGCTTCCCACACTTGGGGGACAGACAGCTCTGAATCTTGCTGTTGACCTGTACGAAAAGGGTATCTTGGATAAATACAACGTAAAAATGATTGGTGCAAACTATGAAGCAATAAAAAAGGCTGAAGACAGAGAGCTGTTTAAAGAAGCAATGGAAAAAATAGGTCTTCAGATGCCTAAAAGTGCTGTTGTAAAGTCTGTGGCAGAAGCTATGGAAATTATCCAGTGGATAGGTTTTCCTGTTATTATCAGACCTTCTTTTACGCTGGGAGGGACAGGAGGCTCTATTGCTTACAACATTGATGAGTTTTACCCAAAGGTAAAGGCAGGATTAGAGGCTTCACCTGTTCATGAAGTGTTGTTAGAGGAGTCTGTTATCGGATGGAAAGAGTTTGAGATGGAAGTTATGAGGGACAAAAATGATAACTGTGTGATTATATGCTCCATAGAAAACTTAGACCCTATGGGCGTTCATACAGGAGACAGTATAACAATTGCTCCTGCAATGACACTCACAGACAAAGAATACCAGATGCTGAGAGATTACTCTATTGCAGTTATTAGAGAGATAGGTGTTGAAACAGGTGGCTCTAACGTTCAGTTTTCCCAGAATCCGGAGACAGGACAGTTCTATGTTATTGAGATGAACCCAAGGGTTTCCCGTTCTTCAGCTCTCGCATCTAAAGCTACAGGGTTTCCTATTGCAAAGATTGCTGCAAAACTTGCTGTAGGATACACATTAGACGAGCTTCCTAACGACATAACAAAGGAAACACCTGCCTCTTTTGAGCCTACTATTGATTATGTTGTTACGAAAATACCCCGTTTTGATTTTGCCAAATTTCCCGAAACAGACCCTACACTAACAACAATGATGAAATCTGTTGGGGAAGTTATGGCCATAGGAAGAACATTTAAAGAGAGTATTCACAAGGCTGTAAGAAGCCTTGAGTTAGGGAGATATGGTCTTTATATAGGACTGGAAAAGGAAGATGATGAGACAGTAAAAGAAAAGATTGTTACACCAAATGCAGACAGGCTTTGGTATATAGCAGAAGGCTTCAGAAGGGGATGGACTGTAGAAGAGATACACCAGCTTTCCCACATAGACAGATGGTTTTTGCATCAGATAAAAGAGATAATAGATTTTGAAAAGGAGCTTTCTGAAAAAACACTGGCTACAATAACAGATGAAGAGTTAGAAAAGGCTAAACAGTGGGGATTTTCTGACAGAGAGCTGGCAAGACTGCTTAAAACGACTGAGGAAAGGGTCAGGGAAAAAAGAATGAAGGTGTCCTACAAGGTTGTTGATACATGTGCCGCAGAGTTCAGAGCGTTTACACCTTACTACTATTCTTCTTATGAGAAACCTTTTGGTATAGTGAAAGAAGACGGCACCGTTGAATTAGTTTTTGATACGGAAAATTTAGAGGAGAAATAAGATGCAGATAGACCCTAATAAATTTCCAAAATCAGGTGGAGGGGTGCCAAACTTTATAAAAGGGCTTCCTATCGTAGTTGTGATATTTGTCCTTTTCCTTATTATTGCCCCTCCGTTTGTTGTTATTCCCAGTGGATATGTAGGGGTAAAGCTCACTTTAGGCAAAGCAGACATGGACGAGCTGCCTCCGGGACTGAACTTTATAATCCCAGTTGTTCAGAGAGTAATAAAGATGTCTGTCAGAACCCAGTCTTACGACCTTAGGGGAGCAAACTCAATAAATTCTCTATCAAAGGATGGTCTGACAATCAACACAGAGCTTACAGTTTTATACAAGATAATGCCGGACAAAGCAGCTGAGATATATGTTGAGTATGGATTAGACTACGAGACAAAGATAATAAAGCCTGTGATAAGGTCTGCTGTAAGGGACGTTATCGCCACTTTAGACAGTTCACAGGTATATCAGGAAAGGGAGCTGATTCAGAAAAAGCTGATGGAGACAGTGTCAAAAGAGCTTGAGAAGAGGTATATCCTTCTTGACGAGATTCTAATCAGAGATATAAAACTGCCTAAAAGGGTTGTTGAAGCGATAGAGCAGAAGAGAAGAGCCTATGAAGAGATGCAGAAAATGAAATTTATCGTTGAGAAAGAAAAACTTGAAGCTGAGAGAAAGAGAGTAGAAGCTCAGGGGATAGCAGATGCAAACAAAATAATTGCAGGTTCTTTAACAAAAGAATACCTCCAGTGGAAATTTATTGAAAATATAAAAGCATATGCACAGGGAGACAACAACACTGTTATACTGATACCATACGACCAGCAGATGACACCTATAATCAACATACCAAACATAAAGAAGTAGGAGGAACAGATGGAAAAGGTAGCAACAGTTCTCCTGAATGAAGATGGAGAATTTTATGGAGAGCTTGGAGGAAAAGGATTTAACCTGACTCAGACAGGGCTGAGAGCTGTAGACATTATGCTCATATCTGTTGGATACTGTTTTGGGCTTACTGTTGAGGCATATGCAAAGCACAAAGGATACGAGATAAAAAATCTCAAGATAGATGTTATAGGGAAAAAACATGAAAAAGAAAACAGATACTCACAGATAACAATCAAGGTTTCATTTGATTCAAATCTTGATGATAAACAGATACAGCGTGTAATAGAAATAGGAAAGAGGGGGTGCACAGTCAGCAATACAATGCTTAAACCACCAGAAATCAAAGCCGTTTTCAGTAAAGAGTAAGGAGGGTGTCAAGATGGAAGCAAACACATTCTTTTTAGGGATTATCGCACTGTGTATGGTGATTATCACCATAGGACTGTTTATCATGTCTGTTGTGATGGCTATACTGCTAAAGCAGGTGGCAACACTGCTTATAAGACTGAACATGGACTACAAGGTGCTTTCTCCAAAAGTTCAGAAGATTGTGGAAAATATTGAATACACAACATCCATACTGAGTATATTCTCTGTGCTTAGAAGAAAAAAGTAGGAGTTTGTAAATGAAGAGGGATTTTTATCTGTTTGGGGCAGGACTGCTGACAGGAATATTTCTGTCTGCTTATCTATACTGGAAGAGAAAGCAGATAATAAACAGACTGAATGCCATTGAACAGAGACTGACAGGCAAAGCCCTGAAAAGTTCTGTTAAAACTGTCGTTTACGAGACAGTTTCAAAAGTGAGGAAGCTGTTAATCAATACAAAAGGTGTTCCTCTTGAGGAAAAAGAGTATATATTAAAAAAAGTAGAGGAAAAAATCAGAAGATTAGAAGAGATTGTATAAGGAGGAAGCTATGAAAAGAGGAACGCTGGCAATCATCGTTGGAGTACTTGCTGGAGCAGTAGGTGCATATTTTGCAACACAGAGAAAAGACGAGATTATGCAGAAACTAAACGAAATCCAGTCTGCTGTAAAAGAGGCTGAAATTACAGGTAAGGCAAAGGCTATAGCCTCAGACCTTGTTGATAAGATAAAGGAGCTTGTCAAAAAAGGTGATGAGATGACAAAAGAGCAGAGAGAAAAGGTTCTGGAAGAAGTAGAATCTAAGATTAAGAAGTTAGAGGAGGTTATAAGGAGAGGTTAAGATTTTTAGAAATATCAATCTGTACAGCCATCTGCCAGTAAAAAAAGGCAAACCATTAACATACAACTTTTTTGCAGCCCTTTACAGGGCTGTTCTTGATTACTTTTTTAAAGATTTTGCATATCACGCCGCTGCAATAACATTTTATACTCTGATGTCTTTTTTTCCTCTTGTTCTTTTTCTTACTGCAGGTCTTTCTTATCTGCTTTCTATAAACACAGAGATAATCATATCAACACTTCAGAAATTCTTTCCACAGATAACACAGCAGTTTTTAAATCTCCTTATCACCCTTTCTGAAAAAAGAACATTGTTTGGTATAGCTGGTTTAATTTTATCTTTTTACTTTGCTACAAATATTTTTACTTCTCTTCATACAGCCTTTGTTCACATATTTGACGGCAGAGAAGAAAGTATCAAGAAGAAAGCTCTCATATATCTTCTTGGAATACCTGTTTTCACAGTAGTTCTTATTGCCATATATTTTTTAGGCTCTTTTTTGTCTTTTCTGCTGAAAGCAGTAAAAGGATTTCAGCTGTGGGAATATATTGAAAATGTCTTTGGTATTGTTCATCTGAAATTTCTGCTCGATACCCTTACAAATGCAGGTATGCTGATTCAGTTTTTAGGATTTGTTATCATACTTTTTGTTTTATACAAATATCTTGCTCCCCATTTTATTTACAGAGCAAAAATCATCTTTTATGTATCTGTGCTGATAGCACTGCTGCTTTTTATCCTATCTTTGGTGTTTAACAACTACATCATATTAGCTTCAAAAGCAAACCCTATATACGGAGCTCTCAGTGGGATATTTGCATTTTTAGCCTGGCTTTACATCACCTATGGGATAATTCTGATTGGGGGAAGGATGCTGTTTTATCTGGAGGAGTTAGAAGAAAGTCAGTAATGCCATTTTTCGTATGCTTTTCTGTCGTATAAACCCGGAAACAGTTTAGATAACCATATGAAATATTTATACCACCGCGGGAATACTATCTCCCTTTTTCTGTTCTTGTATGCTTTGAATACAGCTTCGGCAAATTTCTCTGGAGTAGAACCAAATGGAGTTTCTGGAGGTTTCCTGCTACCCATAGCCCGTGATGAAAATCCTGTGTTTATTCTGCCAACAATAAGATTTAAAACATGGACATTGTCCTCTATCAGCTCTGCCCTGAGACTGTCAGAGAATGCATTAAGGGCATACTTTGATGCACAGTAACCACCCATGTATGGAACATATAGCTTACCAGCCACAGAGGAGACATTTATTATGCTTCCTCTACTTTTTTTAATCTGTGGAAGGAGAAGTTTTGTCAGATTAACAACAGAAAAAAAGTTTATCTCAAACAGCCTTCTCAAATCTTCCATACTCATCTCTTCCCAGCTTTCGTATAAACCAACACCTGCATTGTTGATTAGAACGTCAATTCTGTCTGTCCTTCTGTTAATCTCCTCAACTGCTTTCTCTACACCTTTACTGTCCGAGAAATCTGCCTGAATAGACATATCAGCATTTTCAGAATGGGTTCGTGATATACCTATCACTGTATAGCCCTTCTTTTTAAATACATCAGAAAGAGCTTTCCCTAAACCCTTTGATGCTCCTGTTATGACAGCAACTTTTTTCATCTGTTTCTGTTACCCTTTTTTTAACAATAATATCAAATTCCGTCAGGAAGGGCTGTTCTAACATCTCATACTGCTGAAGGATAACTTTTGGCGGGACATATTTGTCTCTTTCAGCGAGAAACTGTCTGTTTATGCAAAGTTTCAGGTCTGGGATGAAGAAAACTCCTATTTTTAGAAAATCTGGAGTTAAATTTAAAAATTTGCTTCTTGACTTTCTTTTTAGATTTGTGTTGTCCACGTAGATGATATTTTTGTTCGTATTTTTTACTTTTTCTTTTGCTTTTTTCAGTATTTTATGTTTTTTGTCATCTATAACTCTGTAAATCTCTCTGTAATCTTCTTTTTTCAGATTTTCCTTTCCTGTGATTTTCTTATAAATCTCTGTTCTGATCTGGTCAAATGATACATACTCTATGTCAAGGTGCTCAGAAAGCTGCCTGTAAAGAGTTGTCTTTCCACTTCCAGATATACCAACAGGCATAATCAGTATTTTCCTGTCCCGATTGTTTGATAAAATATTTTTCAGCACCTTCATACCTTCTGAATTTATTCCTGAAAAAAATTTTTCAAGGAGAGAAGATGAACAGAATAATAAAAAGTCTCAGACCCTATCCTATGGAAGAGTTAAACAGAATTAAAGATGAACTGAAAAGGAAAGGCATTAAAATATACGACTTTGGAACTGGAGACCCAAAAGAACCAACAGACCCTAAAATAAGACAGGCTCTTATTGATGCTGTTCCAGAGGTAAGCCAGTATCCATCTGTTTATGGAAAAAGGGAGCTGAGGGAGGCCATATCAAAATGGTTTGAAAACAGATTTGGAGTTTTTCTTAATCCTGATACCCAGATAATACCTTCAAATGGTTCCAAGGAAGCTATATTTCACTTTCCCTTTGTCTTTATAGATACGGATATTCCTGAAAAGAAGAAAGTAATTTTTGGAACCCCCGGATATCCTGTTTACGAAAGGGGAACCCTTTATGCAGGAGGAGAGCCTGTTCCTATCAGATTGAGAGAAGAGGACAGATTTCTCCTCAGATTAGACAGAGTTGATAAATCTCTTTTAGAAGAGACAAAAATTGTATGGATTAACTATCCCCATAATCCTACAGGGGCAACTGCTTCCCTTTCTTATCTGGATGAGGTTTACCACATATGCAGAGAGTACGACATTATTCTTTGCTCTGATGAGTGCTATACAGAGATTTATTTTGACAGAAAACCTCCTTCTGCCCTTCAGGTGGGAACAGAAGGGATTGTGGTTTTCCACTCCCTTTCCAAAAGAAGTGGTATGACAGGATACAGAACAGGATTTGTTGCAGGAGATGAAAAAATAATATCTGAGTATAGAAAGGGAAGGGCATCGTTTGGGGTGGCAACACCAGACTTTATCCAGGAAGCTGCAAAGGTTGCATGGTCTGATGAGGAGCACGTGGAGGAAAGGAGAAAGATTTTTAAGGAAAAAAGGGAGATATTTTTACAGTTTTTCAGAGAAATTGGTCTTCAATTTTTATACCCTGAAGCAACGTTTTATTTCTGGGTTAAAGCTCCAGATGGAATGAGTGGGGAAGATTATGCAAAACATCTTTTAAGATATGGAATAGTAGTATCTCCGGGAGTTAACTTCTGCTCAGGTCTTGAAGTGATGGAAGGAAGATGTAAGTCTGAATACTTCAGGATTGCCCTTGTTCCTACAGTCAGTGAATGTCAGGAGGCAGTTCAGATTTGGAAAGAAGCCCATTCAGATTTAAAACTGTAATGGTGGGCCCGGGAGGACTCGAACCTCCGACCGGACGGTTATGAGCCGTCTGCTCTAACCAACTGAGCTACGGGCCCAAATGGAGATAATAATATATAACGACAACTGCATAAAGTCAATACCTGCTAAATAGCTTTTAATACAATGTCTTTCAGAGCAGATATAAATAAAGGATTATCCTGAAGAGTCTTAATTCTCCTGTAATCTTTTATACCCTCTGTTTTTGCTAATTTCCCATACTGTATATCAAGCTCATAAAGAGTTTCAGAATGTTCAGAGACAAAAGAAACAGGAATAACAGCTAACTTTTTTATCCCTTCTCGGGCAAGTCTCTGTATCTCTTCATCTGTAAACGGCTGTATCCATTTTACTGGGCTAACCTTTGACTGGTATGCTATGGAGTATCTGTTGTCAGGAAAATACTCCATAATAAGTTTAACAGTTTCTTCTATCTGTTTTTTGTACGGGTCTCCCTCCTTTATTATCTTTTCCGGCAGTGAATGGGCAGAAAACAAAAAGTAAAAGTTTTTGTAATCTTCTCCAAGCTCATCTTTTATATTTTCAACCCATGCTTTTATGTAAAGGGGGTGATTGTGATATGAATCTATCTTCTTCACTTCTTGTTTCAGCTGTTTTTTTCTGTAAACCTTAAAAAATTCCTGAAAAGAAGAACCTGTTGTTGTTTTGCTGTATTGGGGATACAGGGGAAGTAAAACAAATCTGTCCACATTTTCTTTTATCAATTTTTCCACAGCTTCCTCTGTAAATGGATGCCAGTACCTCATAGCAACAGCAACGGCAAAATCCTCTCCCAATTCTCTCTGAAGGGCTTCTGCCTGTTTTAATGTCTGCTCTGTCTGGGGAGACTTTCCACCCATTACCTTATAATACTCTTCTGTTTTTTTTGCTCTTACCTTTGATATTATCCATGCAACAGGCTTTTGAATAGGTCTTGGTATTCTTATAATGTTGTGGTCTGAAAATAGATTGTAAAGAAAAGGCTGTATTGCATCTAAACTGTCAGGGCCTCCCATATTCATCAAAACAACACCTGTTTTTTTCATATTACACCTGCTGATTTATAATTTTTATAATTTTATCATCTAATATATTCTTCAGAGGAGAGAATGCTAACAGAAAAAGAAAAAGAATTTGTAAACAGCAGAAAAAAACTTATAAAATTAACATTTCCTTTTGTTGTATTTCTGATTTTTATGTGGTTTTCTGTTTATATTTTTATGATTATCTTTTTTCCTGATGTGTGTAATCTGAGCAGCTTTCAAAACAGAAAGGACATAGGAAGGTTAACCCCTGTCTTTTTTAATCTCTTTATGGTGGTTCTACTTGTGTTGTTTGTCTTTATGATTGTATCCATAAAAAATGAAGAACAGTATCTGAAAATTCTGAATAGATTTATAAAGGGGCAAAAGCCCCCAAAAGATTAGTCTTCACAGAAAGGTCTGAGATATTTAGCTCTATGGGGATGTCTCAGTTTTCTCAGAGCTTTTGCTTCTATCTGTCTTATCCTTTCTCTTGTTACACCAAACTTTTTACCTACCTGTTCTAAAGTATACTCTGTGTCGTCTTCAAGACCAAATCTGTACCTGAGAACCTGTTCCTCCCTTTCTGAAAGTGTTGATAGAACCTCTTCAAGTTGCTGTCTCAATGCCTGTCTCAGCACGTGCTGTTCTGGAGAGAGAACTGTTTTGTCTTCTATAAAATCTCCCAGGTGTGATTCATCATCATCACCGATTGGTGTCTCAAGGGATATTGGCTCCTGTGATGTTCTCAGTATCTTTCTTACCTTTTCTGCAGGCATTCCTACCTTTTTTGCTATCTCTTCTGGTGTAGGCTCTCTTCCTAGCTCCTGAACCATAGACCTTGCAACCCTTACAAGCTTGTTTATCGTTTCTATCATATGGACTGGTATTCTGATTGTCCTTGCCTGGTCTGCAATAGCTCTTGTTATTGCCTGCCTAATCCACCATGTTGCGTAAGTGGAGAACTTATATCCTTTTTTGTAATCAAACTTATCAACAGCTTTCATCAGCCCTATGTTCCCTTCCTGTATCAGGTCAAGGAACTGAAGGCCTCTGTTTGTGTATTTCTTTGCTATGGAAACAACAAGTCTGAGGTTTGACTGAACTATCTTTTGCTTAGTTTCATTTACCTCTTTTCTCCCTTCCTGAATGATGTTTATAACGTGTTCAAACTCTGTTGGAACAGTTCCTATCTTTTCTTTAAGCTCTTCAACCTCTTCCATAAGCCTGAGTGTTTCTGTTCTTAATATCTCAAATCTTCCAAAAGATAGGCCGTTTTCTTCTATTCTTTTTAAAATTTCTGGGTCGTTGTAATCTCCCTGCAGGAGTTTATCAACATTCTCATCAATTTTTCTTAACTTTTTCAGTCTTTTATTGAGGTCTTTTTCTTTCCTTTTCAGTCTCATATAAAGGTCTTTTAGCTCATCTGCTATCTTATCTAATTTTGTAAATTTGATGTTCAGACTTTTTATAAATCTGTTCACAGAGGCGTGTTTCTTTATAAACTCTTTCTTCAGCTCTTCATTTTCCGGGTCTTCAATTATTGCTTTTTCAAGGTCTCTAAGCTCCCTATACATTTCTGCAAGTTTCAATCCTTTTGCGATAAATTCCTGTGTCAAATTATCCATAACTTCAGTTTCATCAGTGTCTTCTTCCATATCATTATTTGTTTCAATGTTTATCAAGTCTTTTACTTTCATTTTTCCATCTGCTATTTTTGCCCACTCGTCTAATAGTCTCTCAGCTAAAAATGATGTTCTGAGCAACCCTCTGAATACTTTTTTTCTTCCCCTTTCTATCTCTTTCGCAAGCATAATCTCTTCTTGACGGGTAAGAAGAGGTATTTTCCCCATCTCTTTCAGATATAGTTTCACAGGGTCATCAGTTTTAGACCATGCATCGTCAGAAAGGTTAATTCCTAAATGGTCACTCTCACCTGAAAATTCCTCTGGTTTACCTTCTTCAACAACGTCAATATTTAGCTCATTAAGATACTCAATTAAATTTTCAAGCTCATCTTCTGATAGGAGGAGGTCTTCGTCTATAGTTTCTGAAAGTTCCTGATAAGTGATGTAACCTTTTTCTTTTGCAAGAATAATGAGTTTCTGCACGTCGTCTCTTTCATGCATCATCATTTTTTCTTACTTCCTCCTGTATATAAAGATTTTTTATTCTGAAATATTTTCTGAATAACAGATTCATCAATTGACGAAATAAAGGTAGCATCTAATTCATTTTGTTGTTTTATCCAGTTTATATGCATATTATTAAGGGTATTTAGAGTAATCTCTGGTGTTACAGGAATATCAATCTTTTTAATCTCTTCCAATTCCTCTATTTCTCCATTATTTAAAATCTCATTTAAAATATACAGAAAATATGAAGAACCTGTTATTTTATCAAACTTATCAAATTTGCTCAATATCTCTTCTTTAAATAAAGCTATCCCTTTCAAAACTATCTTTTCAGGAATATTCAGTCTTTGTATGTTGCTAATTTCCTTTTCCACAGTAACCTTTTTAGGCTCCACAAAAAGCAGCTCCACAGGAATTCCTGTTCTTTCTGATAATTCTCTTATGTATAATCCCCTTATATGTTTATCAGGATGGTAAGAAAGAATGTCAAGATATAAATCTATGATTTCTTTTCTTTTTTTCAAATCTTTCTGCTTGTCCAGTCTATCTAATAAAAACAGGAGAAAATCTTTAGAGCTTTTAATGTATTCGTTTACTTTTCTGGCCCCCTCTTTCGCAATCTCATCTGGGTCCTTTCCTTTTTCTAAGGGGCAGTAATAAACTTCCAGTCCATTTTCAAATAAAACTTTTGCTCCTCTGACAGCAGCCTTTTTACCTGCACTGTCTGAATCAAACATAAGGATAGCCTTTTTTACAAATTTAGAGAGCAGTCTTCCATGCTGGGTTGTAAGAGCAGTTCCTAACGTGGCAACAACATTTCTAATCCCTACCTGGAACAGAGAAATAAGGTCTAAATATCCCTCAACTATGATGACCTCTTTTTTTTCTCTAAGATAATCTTTTGACTGGTAATATCCATAAAGAATTTCACTTTTGGAAAAAATATCTGTTTCAGGGGAGTTTAAATATTTAGGTTCTCTTTTATTATCAATTACTCTCCCTCCAAAGGCTACCGTATTTCCCCTATGGTTTTTAATAGGAAAAATTATCCTGCCCCTAAATCTGTCAAATATTTTTCCATCTTCTTTTATGAAAACCAGTCCAGTTTTCACTAAATCATCAACATTTATTCCTTCTCTCTGGACATATGCTAAAAGCTCATCTGAGCTCTCGGGAGAATAACCAATATCAAAAAGTTCAATCATTTCTGGTAATATTCCCCTTTTTTTTATATACTCTTTTGCTTCCTTTGAAGTCTTCAATTTTTCTTTATAAAACTCTTTTATCTTTTCTACAACAGATATAAGTTTTTTCTTATGTTTTACACTGTTATCGCTACCTGTAAATCTAACAGGAATGTTGTATTTTTCTGCAAGTTTTATAACTGCCTCTCCGAAGGATAAACCTTCATACTCCATTAAAAACTTAACAGCATTTCCACTTTTTCCACAGCCGAAACATTTGAATATATTTTTTTGAGGGGATACCATAAAAGAAGGAGTTTTCTCTGCATGAAAGGGACATAAAGCCCTGTAGTTTGAACCTGCTTTTTCTAAATTTATGTAATCAGATATAACGTCATAAACATTTGAAACTCTAAGAACTTCTTCTATTGTTTCCTGGCTTATACCCATTTATTCCTCAGATTAATATTAACTTAAATTAAAATTTAAACATTTTTTTATCAAAAGCAATCTCAAGCTAAAAGTTATAAAATATAGAATAAAAAAGCCTGGAGAAAAATAGTGAAATCCTCTGCACAGATAGTTATTGAGAAGAAAGATGTATACAGAATTATATTTAATGACCCTTTTATGGAACCTGTAGTAATTGAAAACGAGGATGAGTTTAAAAAACTAATGTCAGACCTGAAAGCTGCAGGTAAAAATCAGATAGCAAGGGAGCTGACAGAAAAATGGGTTAACATACATAAAAACATATACAAGATAAACTTTAAAGGAAAGTTTTTGAATTTAGGGCACAAAACTGCTGTAATGGGAATACTGAACCTTACTCCAGACTCATTTTCAGACGGTGGACTTTACTATAAAAACATTAGTAAAGCAGTTGAAAGAGCCGAGCAGATGTTAGAAGAAGGAGCGGACATTATTGATGTTGGAGGGGAATCAACAAGACCGGGGGCAAAGCCTGTTCCAGCTGAGGAGGAAAAAGAGAGGGTTTTACCTGTCATAAGAGCCTTAAGAAAAGAGTTGGGAGATAACTTTTTTATATCTGTAGATACCTACAAAGCAGAGGTTGCAAAAGCAGCTGTTGAGGAAGGGGCTGATATAGTAAACGATATCAGTGGAATGAGTTTTGACAAAAATATGGCAAAAACTGTAGCATCTCTTGACTGCCCAATTATTATAGGTCACACCAGAGGAAAACCTGAAAACATGCAAAAAGACGTTTATTATGATGATGTTGTTATTGAGATAATGGATTTTCTTGACGACCAGATAAAAAAAGGCATATCAGAAGGCATAAGAAAAGACAGATTTATTGTTGACCCGGGAATAGGATTTGGAAAGTATGTAGAACATAACATTGAAATAATAAAGAGGCTGTCTGAGTTTAAGGCTTTGGGATTTCCAATACTGATTGGTATCTCACGGAAATCTTTTATTGAGATAGTGATAAAAAATCTAACGAAAAGAGAAAATCTACCTCCTGAGGAAAGAGTTTTTGGTTCGCTGGGTGCTACCGCTTTTGCCGTTATAAACGGTGCACACATAGTAAGAACCCACGACGTAAGAGAAACTGTGGAGTTTTTAACCATCTTAGATACCATCAGAGGTTACAGGATTGTTTGAAAGTGTTGACTGGATTATTAATGTAGTTAAATCAATAAGAATTAATGATATTATTGACATTCTTTTTGTTGCAGTAATCATATACTACCTGCTGAAGTTTATTATTGGAACAAGAGGCTGGCAAATACTGATAGGTCTTTTTTTTCTCCTTTTTCTGTGGCTCTTTGCAAAAATACTGCACCTGACCACAATAGAATGGATTTTTGACAATCTATGGAGTATTGGAATATTTATCCTTATTGTTGTATTTCAACCTGAAATAAGGAGAGGTCTTGCAAAGATTGGAGAGAGGACTCTTTTCAGATACTCCCTCCTTTCAAAGAAAAAAGCTATAGATGAGATTATAAGGGCAGCCACCTTCCTTGCAGAGAGAAAAATCGGTGCTTTAATCGTATTTGAGAGGAGCATAGATTTAGAAAACTACACAGAAGGATGTGTAAAACTACACGCTGATGTCTCACTGGAACTTCTCATATCTATATTCATTCCCCAAACTCCTCTACATGACGGAGCTGTTATTATAAGAGACCAAGAGATTGTATCAGCAAGATGTTTCCTACCTCTTACCATAAACCCAAACATTCCCAAGAATATAGGAACAAGACATAGGGCAGGTCTCGGCATAACAGAAGAAACTGATGCTATTGCCCTTATAGTTTCAGAGGAAAGGGGAGAGATATCCCTTGCTATTGACGGGAAACTTTACAGAGGACTTGACCCACTGACTCTGAGGAATATGCTCATTAAAGCCCTTGAGATAGAGAGACCAGACATTTTAGAAAGATTACTAAAAAAAATGAAGAAAAGGTAAAAAGATGAAAAAAATAAAAAATATTGTCTTTCATAACTTTCACCTTAAAATACTTTCACTTTTGGTGGCATTTTTACTCTGGCTTAATATTGTCAGCCTTCAAAAAACAAGATTTGAGTTTTATTCTGAAGTAAAAATACTGAACAAACCTTCTGAAATAAAGATAGAAAAGGTCTATCCAGAAAAGGTTCTTATCGTTATAGAAGGAATAAGGTCAAAATTAGATAAGGTAAACATATCAAAAATAATGGTTTATGCAGACGGAAGGCATCTCAAAAAGGGTAAAAATGTCCTCAAGGTTTATGTCTCTCCCAAACAGACAGCAAATTTTAAAGTTATTGAAGTAAAACCTGAAAAGGTATATGTTTACACATCAACTAAATGATAGAATATATTTTCTCAAAAACATTGGAGGTAGCAGATGTTAGAGTTAGAAATCCAAAAGTTTGGAAAGTATGAATTTGAGGATGGAATTACCATAAAAGAGATTATAACAGCATTAGAAGGAGAAGGTAAAAAGATAAAGGGCGTTATTGGTGGAGTTTTAGAAGGGGAAGTGATAGATATTCATACCCCCATAAGAAAAAGCGGTAGTTTAAGGTTTATAACCAAGAAAGATAAAGAAAGTCTGGAACTTCTCAGGCATTCCCTTGCACACATTATGGCACAGGCTTTAAAAGAGCTCTACGGTGATGAGAATGTTCATCTTGGTATTGGACCAACAACAGAAAACGGATTTTACTACGACGTTGAGATAGAAGGGAAAAGATTAACAGAAGAAGACCTTCCAGTAATTGAGCAAAAAATGAAAGAGATAATTGAGAGAAACTGTCCTGTAGAGAGGAAGGAACTCCCAAGAGAGGAAGCCATTGAACTTTTTGAAAAAAAGAGGGAGATATACAAGATAGACATCATCAAGCATCAGATACCAGAAAACGAGCCAATCTCTGTATATACACAGTGTGATTTTATAGACCTGTGCAGGGGTCCCCACATCCCGTCAACAGGTGAGGCAGGGGCTTTCAAGCTAATATCTCTTGCAGGTGCATACTGGAGAGGAAAAGAAGGCAACCCAATGCTCCAGAGGATTTACGGAGTGGCATTCTGGACAGAAAAGGAACTGAAAAAGTATCTGAACATGCTTGAAGAAGCAAAAAAGAGAGACCACAGAAAACTTGGAAAAGAGTTAGAACTGTTTATCATATCTGAAGATGTTGGCGGTGGTCTTGCTCTGTGGCTTCCTAAAGGAGCAATCATAAGAAACGAGATTGAAAGCCAGTGGAAAGAGGAACATATAAAAAGAGGATATAAACTGGTTTATACTCCCCACGTGGGAAAGGAACAGCTATGGAAGACCAGCGGACATGTGGATTTTTACAGGGAAAACATGTTCCCAGAGATGAACATAGAAGAGGAAGGATATTTTGTAAAACCTATGAACTGCCCATTCCATGTTGAGATATACAAATCAAAACAAAGGTCTTACAAAGAACTGCCCATAAGACTGGCAGAGCTTGGAACTGTTTACAGATATGAAAGGAGTGGTGTTTTACACGGACTTATGAGGGTGAGAGGTTTTACACAGGACGATGCCCACATTATATGTAGAGAAGACCAGGTTGAAAAAGAGATACAGGATGTTCTCCATCTGATATTAGATACTTTGAGAAGTTACGGCTTTGAGGAATTTAAGGTTTATCTATCAACAAGACCAGAAAAGTCTGTAGGTGACGACAGGATGTGGGATGTTGCCACAAACTCACTGAGAAAAGCAATAGAAAGTGTGGGACTTGATTACGAAATTGATGAAGGAGGAGGAGCATTTTACGGTCCCAAAATAGACGTCAAAATAAAAGATGCAATAGGAAGACTGTGGCAGTGCTCAACAGTTCAGTTTGATTTTAATCTCCCTGAAAGGTTTGATATGTATTACATAGGAGAAGACAATCAGAGACACAGACCATACATGATACACAGGGCAATATTCGGCTCAATAGAGAGGTTTATAGGAGTACTTATTGAACATTATGCAGGACTTCTTCCTTTATGGCTTTCTCCTGTTCAGGCTGTAGTTATTCCCATATCAGATGTTCACCTTCCATATGCAAGAGAAGTAAAAGAAAAACTGGAAAAAGAAGGGCTGAGGGTAGAGATAGACGAAAGAAACGAAAGAATGAATAAAAAAATAAGAGATGCAGAGCTCCAAAAAGTGCCTTACATGCTGATAGTTGGGGACAGAGAAATGGAAAACAAAACAGTATCCCTAAGAACAAAGAAAAAAGGAAACATGGGAAATCTTACAATTGAAGAGTTTATAAATAGAGCGAAGGATATAATAAAAAATAAATCGTTAGAGCTTTAGACTGCTTGATTTTTATTTACCATAATAATAATATATAAAACTATATAAGATATCTTTCAATAAAGGGGAGGAAACAATGAAAAAATTAGTCTATCTTTTCTCAGCCCTTTTTTTATTGTGTGCAAACAGTTTTGGATTTGGACCCCATGAAGGATTAGACTGCCTCGGCTGTCACGACCCTCACTATGCAAAGGCACAAAAGATTTTTAAGGTTAAAAATGATAAATACATAAACCCAAGAACTGGAGAAAAGGTCAAAGACATAAATGCTCTATGTCTTGGCTGCCATAATCTTACAGAGTTCGGTGGAGCGGGCATAAGACCTATATATCTGCATATGACACACCCTGTTGGCATAAAACCTAATCCTAAGATAGCAAAAGTTCCTGAAAAACTGCTGAGAAACGGAGTTCTGCAGTGTGTCAGCTGTCACGACCCTCACCCATCAAATCCCAACTGGAAATATCTTAGAGTAAACACAAATAAAGGCTCGCAGGTTGGTGTATTTTGTATGACCTGCCATCCTGCAAAGGTTGACACAAACTATTACGGAGTAAAGCAGATAAAGGTATTTACCTCTATGAACGAGCAGGCAGGAAAAGGAGAATTTTCCCTTGATGACCCAAATCTCATAATATTCAACCCCACCCCTGATTACATTAAGCCCCTTGGAGATTACCCTAACTCTCTTGCTCCAGCATACACAACAGTTCCAAATCAACCGTGGATATACAGCCCAAACCCTGAAAACCTTCCAGAAGAGCTGAAATCTCTGATAAAAACAAAAAAGTAAAAATCAGTCTTTTTTGATAACAAGCTCATTTTTAAACCAGATATCCTGCTGAGGAAAGGGTATCTGGATTTTATGCTTTTTGAATGCATGCCATATCTGATAGTTCAGATTACTCTTTGCAAGAGGGATAGGAACTTTTTGGACATCTACCCACACAAGAAGCTCAAACTTCAG
>Ga0256833_1001000_pt1 | contig 21341 bp, 16 predicted proteins | sample 356284metaG_FD_190535 | JGI IMG/M metagenome (GOLD analysis project Ga0256833, IMG submission 190535) | Hydrothermal vent microbial communities from Mid Atlantic Ridge, Atlantic Ocean - 356-284 | ecosystem: Environmental > Aquatic > Marine > Hydrothermal vents | place: Atlantic Ocean: Mid... | reverse complement strand
CACGGGGCAAACCTGCTGTATTGCCCATCACTGAAAAAGAGCCTATCCCTCATAAGCACACCTGCAGGGAGGGAATCTCTCCAGGACATCTTCAAATCCCTGAACCATTTTCCACACCTAACCCCTTGAGATAAACATCCTTCTGACTTCTGGCCTACTGGTAAATTGTGATATAGGAAAGGGCTCTGAAATGGACGGGAATTTTCCTCTACCACTCATGTTCAATCTATGGTACGGCTTTCAGTTTGAAGAAGATCTCCTGGTTCTATCGCTCTTACGCTTATGTTTATTTGCATGGTGCTCTGGCGGCCATTCACCCCTGTTTTTTTAACTCCGTTTCAATTTCTATGATTTTTCTGGCCAATTTTCTCATATCCTCAATTGTTTCTACTGGATAGGGCCAATTCTCGCCGGTCAACCATTTATACGCCCCAAGGTATATTTCCATCAATTCATCAAGGCTCAAAACTTCATTCTCTACAGGAATCGCGGGGATTTTTTCATCTTCCTCTGCCATTGTGAAAATATAATGCAGATGTACCGGATCCTCCCTCCTTTTAGCCTATTCCCTGCAACCGATCCACATAGCTCGTGGAAATTGTTCTCTACCCTTTGTGGAAGATTCTCCGGTTTTGCTCTTTGAGTCAGGCAAATCCAGCATAAAAGACCATCATCCCCTTCCTCTCCTCTCCAGAAACCACCTGTAAAAGGCCTCCGCTCCAACGAAAAGCCCCAGTGCAAACAGCACGAGTGCAAAAATCAGGGCGGTATAGTTGACCGCAACACCCGTCAGCATATTGACTATCTGCAGGGCCAGTGCCGAAAGGGTAATGAGGAGCATGAAGAGGGCGGGGATGAGGGCCGGCAGGGGATTGCGTCCCGTCCTGAGGAGAAAACCCGTTATTACCAGGAGGGCCAGTGCAGATAGGAGCTGATTGGCGGAGCCAAAGACGGTCCAGAGCCCCGATGCCTGTCCCCCCACTATCACCAGAACAGCAGCCCCCACCACGATGGCCGATGCCAGATAGATATTTCTTATGCCGAACAGTTCGGAGGTGATGTACCGGGCGATACGGGTGGCTGAATCCAGAGTGGTGAGAATAAAGGCATTGAGCACCAGGATGGCAAAGTATCCCCCGTACTTTCCCAAGAATGGGGTTATGTTGGAAACCCCGTTTCCAAATGTACCTACGGGATTCTTAACATCGAGGCCGGAAGTGAGGGAGCCGACGGCGGCGATAACCAGCAGGGCCAGAAGCCCCTCCATAAGCATCCCGCCATAAGCAATACGCCGGGCGTACCTTTCAGAGGGAAGCTGGCGGGCGGTGGTTCCCGAGGCAATGAGGGAGTGGAATCCCGATATGGCCCCGCATGCTATCGTAACGAACAGGAATGGAACGATGGACAGATGGGTGGCACCGCCGTGGAACATGGGCAGATTCATAACCCGTCCGGAGACGAAAGCCCCCAGAAGCATAAGAACAAGACCCCCTATGAGCAGAAACGCCGAAAGGTAATCGCGGGGCTGGAGGAGATACTGGACCGGAACCAGAGAAGCCACATAAGCATACACGAACAGAACCACCATCCACAGGCCGTAGGAAGCGGGAATGGGCGTCAACTCACCGAGGGGAATGAGGAGAATAAGCAACCCCAGGCTCAGAAGGGTGGAGGAAACGAAGGAAAAGCCCGCCCGGTAGAACATCCATCCGAAGAGGAAAGCCACCGGAATCAATCCCAGAGAGGGGAGCACAATGTGGGGATCGTTAACATAGGACCTGGCCGCATAATGGGCAAATACGGCCACGATGAGCACCAGGGAAAACCAGACGAAAAGGGAAAATACGATGCGGGTGCGCTCCGATATGTATCTGCGGGAATTCTCCGATATGGATGTGGCATCGTTTCTGAGGGACACGACGAGGGAGCCGAGGTCATGCACACCCCCCATAAAGACACTCCCCAGAAGAACCCACAGGAGAGCCGGAACCCATCCCCAGTACAGCAGGGCCAATGTGGGACCCACTATGGGCCCGGCCCCTGCAATCGAAGCAAAGTGATGTCCGAACAACACCAGCCAGTTCTTGGCGGGAACGAAGTCCACTCCATCGTAGAATCTGCGGGCGGGGACATCATCGTTGTCCGGATTCACTCCATAGTGGCGGGAAATCCAGCCCCCGTAGAACACATAACCAAGCCCCAGAAACACTATTCCTATCAGAACCACCAGTGGAACAGGCACATACATGTCCAAAATATAAAGGAATGGAGAAAAATGAACTCCCCGACCACCACGCACGAATAAGACATTAAACGAATGCAACATATTCGATTGCAGGAAGAAAACTCCAGCCCTCAGGATAATTTGCCTTATAATTTCCTCCGGAGGGTTTGTCATGAGAGTTCCAGATATAAATGGAAGAATTGAGAAAACGCTGTTGGGGGGGCAGTTTCAGCCCTCGCCATGCTACTGGCCATGACACTCTCCTCGTGCAGTAAGAATCCGATGGAGGTGGAAATAAATAAATCATATAACATTGAAATCCAAACGAAAGTTGCACCTGTGAATCATATCCAGATAGAGAGGATAGTAGATGCCATATACTACCGTTCCGGGGACTTTTGTTTTAGATGGGGATGGCCGCCCGTCTCGAAGAAATACTTCTACTTTGTAGATACACGGATGAGTATCTTTATCCAGAACATCCCCGAAAATACTATAGCGCAGGTTTTCAAACCCAATATCTGGATAAACAGTATAAAACTGAGAAGCATCAGTGCCTCCTACACCAGAAAATTCATAACAAATTGCCGCTGGTGCAGGGTAATTCTGAGAGCATGGTCCTGCGGCTATTCGGGGGACCGATTCGGCAGGGCTTCCCTGGAAATCCAGTTTTATGATATAAGGGGCGCGTTGCTCTCCAGGATTTTCAGCGATACTGCTGGATATATAATTTTTAGAAGAGTGTCAGGCGAACCTGATATCTGGAGAGACACTTATGAACCTGATTCTATTAATGATGAATCTCGATTCGATAAAGGTCTATGAACATCTTCCAGAGGTAATAACAACTGCAAAGGAATACGATTTTAGAAACCAGCTGGATATGAACACATTTATTAGAATACGCCGGTTCAGAAATATACCCGCACTATTCGACGATACTAAGTATGCAATCATGAGCATCGGGGGTGTTGCCCCCGTATTCGACGCCCTGTCCGTAAGGGGCGGTGGCATTGCCGACAATCTCATAATGATCAATGGCATTCCTCTTCATTCTCCCGGCTATCGCGTCATGCACTTCCTTCCCATCGATATGGACAATGTGGAATATATAGAGTTCTACAGGGGAAATATGCCTCCCTCGTACGAGGGATTCACCTCCTCAGTTATGAAACTGAAATTAACATCCCGCGAATATACCAAAGTCGGACTGGTAAACTTCAGCGGTAACATAAGGGGATTTCATTGGGATTTATTCTATCCATCCCTCTTTTTTTCTCCCAACTTCAAAATGAACAACTTCTTTACCTCATATACAACTGGAATAGCATCTGCACTGTATATCAGGGACTTTCTCAGAGTAAACAGGGCTACATTCTACGGAGAAAATGATACACTGAAACTTTTCCTGAGAGATAATCAGACCTGGGGCGCTTCCCTCGAAATGGGAATGCTTTCCCTCGGTCTTTCCCACGAAAAGCGCTACACGAAGACTATAACATTCCTACAGGGGGAATCCGAATATTCTTCCGATAAGACCATGGTACAATTGATCGTCGATGCAGACAGGTGGGGTACAAACATTCAGTTCCACAGGTATGTATTCCATCCGGACGAAAACTGGATCTACGATAGCCTGAATCTTGGAAGGACATTTACAAGCATTTCCCTGTACTACCGGACAGGCACATTCACATCCATCGGACTTTCGTATTTTTCTCAGGGAAAGGTTCTCCCATTAATCAGAGCAGGCTACAAGCACTTCGTGGACTCCACAACGGCAATCCGTATATTCTTCGGAACCTCGAATCAGGGATTCATCTCCATGGGATACCCTCTGTTCGAGAAGTACATAAGCAAAAACAGGGTAAGCACAGGATACGCCCTGATAATCGGACTGGAAAAGCTGACCCATAATAAAGCCCTCCAGATAGAAGGATTCCTCAGATATTTTCGACCCTATTACTCCATACTCGCCCTCCTCTTTCCCGTGAATCCCGAAGTCCCTACCAATAAAATGTTCACCAGCATTCCCATAGTGACAATAGGTATGGACTTGAACATGCAGGATTTCAGGAACAGCAACATGAATGTATCCCTGACCCTGCAACGTTCACTCTTTACCAGAAACTGGAAACCCACCCCATTCGATATAAGGTATGTTTTCAACTTCCACTATAAATATTTCAGTGCAATGTTCGTGGATGGGATTATGAGATGGGATGTGCTTCTATCCTCCGATTCCATGAGCAACTCAAGAGAACATCCAATGTATATCTATAGTTTCATGTTCCCCTTCCGCTGTAAAGGATTCCAGTTCCGCGTAGGTATTTATAATTTCATTCCTCAACCCAGACCGGACGATGAACTATCCGCCATCTACAGGGCCTTCCCCATACCCATCCTGAGCGTGAAGAGGGAGTTCTGATTCACCTGAACCGGCCTACATTCATAGAAAATTAATCAATTTAAGAACAAAGCCTTATGGCGTTCATTATAGGAAACCACGCCCAAACTTCAACGAGACTTTATAATTTCCACCGAGGGTTTATTGGAGAAAGTTTTTAATGTAAATGCGAAAATACCGCTGTGGGGCAATTCGAGCCCCTGCCATGCTACTGGCTATGAGCATTTCCTCGTGCGGTAAGAATCTGATGGATGCAATGATTTACGAGAGAGCTCCAAGAGCCAACACATTTTACCTCCTCTTCAGAAAGTTTGATGCAGATGGTGTTAGAGGAAGTTTCCCTACTGTACTTCTGAGATCAGACAGCACCGGGAGAATAATTTATCATTGCTGGAATTGTACTATGTATGGTGAAGGAAGGAGTTGCTCCTTGGGTTTTCCCATCCCTCCAATACCCACGAAGCTAAAAACTATAACGAGCGATACGGTATGGATAAGATACTGATCTGCCTCCTGATAAAAGACACCCAGCAGATTTACTACCTCCCCGAGGAGAGGGTTTCGGCAACATACGAAAATTTTTCGAAAGAGTGGGACCTGTCCTCTATCATACGGCCGGGGTACTACTCCAGCCTGCCAATACCATTCGGCTCCTTTACCCGTATGCTCTATATGATAGGGGGAGTGGGACCATCGAACTATGGATTTTCCGTAAGGGGCGGGGCTTTCTGGGAGAACAGGGTCATCATCAACGGCATTCCCCTGCTCGATCCCATATTCCATCTGATAATTATGGCTCCCGTGGAGCAGGAAGTGGTCAATTATGCTATTCTGCACAGGGGTGCCCTGCCCATCGACTATCAGGGAACCTCCTCCATACTTGAAATTCAGACCAAAAAGTCATATCGATACTTAAAGGCCGGCTTCCCCTCTGCTTCGGCACAGATAGCATCCGGAGGGACCTTCGTGTATTCCTACGGCGAGTGGATTCCGATGAATGATTATTTCTCCGCATCCCTCATGGCGGGCTCGGGCCCACTCAACGCCATTGCCTACATAAAGGGGTTATCCACCCTGATACAGGCTCCACAGGACACAATTGTCCTGCACCTGACGCAGGCACAGACCGGATTCTCCTTCGAACCGACGGATAACCTGAGGGCGGCTATCGATATCCATTCCCTGAGCATCCAGGATAAGAAAACCGGAGAGATGGCTGATGGTTACATGGGATTGATGAATATCGACTGGAAATGGCAGTCGGGGGGATGCCAGGCAGAAGTTCTGAGAAGATGGGGGGTGGTATCGGATATCATGCCTGCTTTTACCAGGAAGGGTTATATAATGGGATGCTATCTGGGAAGAAGGAGCGGCATCCGCCTGGATATAATAAACAACAGGGTGAATCTATCCATCAGACTCTTTCGCAAGCTCTTTATAAACGAAAAAACCGCTCTGAAACTATATCTTGGTAACGGGCATCAGATTGTTTACATATATCCCCTTCTGCTCGAACCTTTCATTCTCCGAAGGGCAACCACAGTATATACCGCAATTTCCGGAATAGAGTGGCTGTCCGAAAGGGGTTACACAGATATAAATCTGTATCTGAAATACTATGCTCCGTACACTGCCGGCGATTCCATTTCACGAAGAAGCGTAGTGGGCATGGATTTTACCATCGTACATAAGCAGAATCAAATATCCGGATTCCTCCAGAGGGGGAACATCCCCGGAACAGCCCGGTGGATTATAACCTTCTTCCACTTTGACAGACAGGGAAGGGGTGGAATTCTTATGGGAATGCGGGATGGCATCCTCTTCGAAGAGGGGAAGCGGGGACGGGCGGTCGGCTTTGCAGGCTTTTCCAGAACCTTCCACATCAGGGGTCTCATTACAACCACGGGGTTCGTCTATTACATGAAACTGCCCATTCCAAGAGGGGGCATCTATTATGACCAGGATGTTTCCTTCCTTCTGCCAATACTGTGGTTCAGAGTATATTTTTAAGAGAACGGAGTCCACGGCAGAAGCCCCTCAGGACCCCGAAGGGAATTTCCACCTCCCATAGAAGAGCGTTAAAATTGTCATTATGAAGGATATTCTCGGTGTCGAAAAGGAGCTCGAAACCGGGCTCGGCAAATTTAAATATGTCAGCCTTAAGGATCTGGAGAAAAAGGGACATGTAAATGTAAGCAAACTTCCCTTCTCCATCCGCATACTCCTGGAAAACATCGTCAGGAACTACGACGGTTTCGCAGTAAACGATGAGCATCTGGAAACCATTTTCAACTGGAAGGAGAATGCAGGGAAGAAGGAAATCCCATACAAGCCCTCCCGCATTCTGATGCAGGATTTCACGGGTGTTCCCGCCGTGGTTGACCTGGCCTCCATGCGCTCCGAAATGGCCCGCCGGGGCAGGGACCCGAAGAAAGTCAATCCGGTAATACCCGTCGACCTGGTAATCGACCACTCCGTCCAGATAGACTTCTTCGGGACCACCTATGCATTCCTGAAGAATGTCCAGCTGGAGTACGAGAGAAATAAAGAGAGGTATCAACTGCTCAAGTGGGCCCAGAATGCTTTCGAAAACTTCAGGGTGGTCCCTCCGGGAATGGGAATATGTCATCAGGTGAATCTGGAGTACCTGGCGAAAGTGGTGTTCGTGAGGGATGGATACGCATTTCCCGACACCCTCGTGGGAACCGACTCCCACACACCAATGGTCAACGGAATCGGTGTTGTGGGATGGGGCGTGGGAGGAATAGAGGCGGAAGCCGCCCTCCTGGGACAGCCCATATACATGATTCTGCCCGAAGTCATAGGGCTCAAACTTACGGGCGAACTGCCCGAAGGGGCCACATCCACCGACCTGGTGCTGACCATAACGGAACTCCTGAGAAAATACGGAGTGGTGGGCAAATTCGTGGAAGTCTTCGGACCGGGTCTCGAGAACCTGACAGTTCCCGACAGGGCCACCATATCCAACATGTCCCCCGAGTTCGGATGCACCATAACCTACTTCCCCGTGGATGACAGGACGCTGGATTACCTGAGGCTCACGGGCAGGGATGAAGAGCATGTGAAACTGGTGGAAAAGTACATGAAGGAGAACCTCCTGTGGAGGACGGGCAGTGAGGAAATCGAATACACCGATGTGATAGAACTGGACCTCTCCACGGTGGAGCCCTCCATATCCGGACCGAGGAGGCCCCAGGACAGGATACCCCTCAGGCAGGCAAAGGAAAAGATAACAGCCATCATAAAAGAGGAATTCGGAAAGAAGGATGCCCCCACGGCCGACGAGGTTATAATGGAAACAGAGCAGTGGGAGGACGAGGGGGGCGGTCTCGCCGTCAAGAAGGATGTGGCCGTGGTGGTTCACGAGGGGGAAGAATTCTTCCTGGCAAACGGCTCGGTAGTAATTGCTTCCATAACCTCCTGCACCAATACCTCCAACCCAATGGTGATGCTGGGAGCGGGGCTCGTGGCCAAAAAAGCCGTGGAGATGGGACTGGAATCCCGCCCATGGGTGAAGACCAGCCTGGCCCCCGGCTCCAGAGTGGTCACCAAATATCTGGAAAGGGCCGGACTCATACCTTTCCTGGAATCCCTCAGGTTCCACATAGTGGGATACGGATGCACCACATGTATCGGAAACAGCGGACCCCTGCCCGAGCCCATAGCAAAGGCCATTATAGAGAATGACCTCGTGGTTGCATCTGTACTGTCCGGAAACAGAAACTTCGAGGCCCGAATACACCCCCTGGTCAAGATGAACTACCTGGCATCCCCCATGCTGGTGGTGGCCTATGCAATAGCGGGAAGGGTGGACATAGACATGTTCAACGAACCCCTGGCCTATGATCCCAATGGACAGCCCGTCTATCTCAGGGACATCTGGCCCACCATGAAGGAGATAAGGGAACTGATGGAGAAAGTGCTGGATCCTGAGGACTTCAAGAAGAACTACGAGCACATATTCGACGGGGATGAGCAGTGGCAGAACCTGCCGGCCCCCACGGGGGAAATATTCGAATGGGACCCCGCCTCCACCTATATAAAGGAAGCCCCATTCTTCAGGGACCTCCCGGAGGAGCCCCCCACACCGAAGGATATAAAAGGGGCAAGGGTGCTTCTCGTACTCGGTGATACCGTGACGACCGACCACATATCCCCGGCCGGCGTCATCCCCAAGGACTCCCCTGCCGGAAAGTGGTTGATAGAGCACGGTGTGGAGCCCATTTACTTCAACACCTACGGAAGCAGGAGGGGCAATCACGAGGTTATGATAAGGGGGACCTTCGCCAATGTCAGGCTGAGGAACCTCCTGGTCGACAGGGAGGGGGGATGGACCATATACTGGCCCACAGGCGAGGTAATGACAGTTTACGATGCAGCTATGAAGTATCAGAAGGATAAAACCCCCCTCATCATACTGGCGGGCAAGGAATATGGAACAGGTTCCTCCAGGGACTGGGCCGCAAAGGGAACCGCCCTGCTGGGGGTTAAAGCGGTAATAGCCGAAAGCTTCGAGAGGATACACAGGTCCAACCTGGTGGGAATGGGCGTCCTGCCCCTCCAGTTCCTCCCCGGCCAGAGCTGGAAATCCCTGGGCCTGAAAGGGGATGAAGTTTACGACATCCTCGGAATAGAGGAGGGCATCCACCCCCACAAGAGGCTGAAAGTGGTGGCAAAGAAGCCCGACGGAAGCACCGTGGAGTTCGAGGTAATCACCAGGCTGGACTCCGACATAGAGGTGGAATACTGGAAGCACGGCGGAATCCTCCAGTATGTCCTGAGGAAATTCCTGAAGGAAAGCTGATCTTCCACGATGGGGGCCTCCGGCCCCCGCTTTCCAGGCTTGAGATATATAATTTTCCTTATGGAGAAAATAGGAGGTTGTAGTCATGAGAATTCTGATAATTGGTATAGCAGTGATGGGAATAGTAGTAAATAAAGCCCATGGAAGCATAGCGGGAAGTATCTCATGGAAGAAGAACTACAGGTACGGGGACAAATTAACCGATTTTCACGATGTAAAAATCGATCATGAAGGATACTATGTTGCCATTGCTTTTGTAAACGACAGAACCTGGTTATTAAAACTGGACCCGAAAACAGGGGACACGGTTCTGAGCAGGATTTACGACGGCCATCCCCATGCCATTGCAATAGACAGGGATAACAATTATGTTATAGCTGCCACCAGAGGAGGCTACGACATCTATATAGATGCTGTAATTTTCAAAGTCGATTCCCGAACCGGTAATGTTATATGGCGAAAGATTTACGGCGAAGAAAACCTCGAAGATAAAATACTGGATATAGCCGTTCTCCCGAATGGCGATTACCTCGGTGTGGGATTGAAGGAACATTATTCCGTGTACCATGGCCGTGCTGATAGATTATGGGTAGTGTATATGGACTCGAAAACCGGGGACACCCTCTACACGCATCGATATGATGAGCTTGCATATACGAGCATAGGATACGCGGTAACAGTGGATCATAATGGAAATGTCTATATCGGGGGAACATTGAAAGACAGGAGCGAAGGTCCCAGCTATGGATTCATCCTGAGAATAGACGAAACCACTGGAAAGATACGCTGGAAGAAATTACTTGGAAGCAGCAAAGATAACAACATATATGACCTGATCGTGGACCCATTCGATCATCTGGTGGGAGTGGGGTCTTCGGTGGATTTTCGGAAAAAGGAATATGAAGGCTGGATCTTCATCGTGGATCCCCGGAAAAAGAAGCTCATCGGAGAGCGTCTGTTCGATGCCATCGAAAAGCCGAGTGAAACCCGCTTCAGGAGAATAGCCTGGGATCCACAGACATGGAGCTATGTGGTCGGTGGATATTATAGTCCCACGAATGAAAAGGAAAGAGTGGAAAATATATGGGTCCTGAACATAGAACCGGAGCGTTTCAGAAAAATATGGGAACGGAAATTCGAAAGACTTGCATTCCGTGCAGTCAGCGTTGACAGCTATGGGAGAACCATAATAGCGGGTTTCGAAAAGCATCGACCATACAGCACATGGTTCATTCAGCTCAAAGGTTTTGGTGATGACACCTACTGGTTCAGAGTGTATGGAAGTATCAGCCGGATAAAACAGATTCTCAAATTACCGGGCAGAAAGAACAACCTCATAGCCCTAACCGATACAGAGGATAGATTAAAGTTGCTCGGTATATGGCACAACAACGGAAATTCCGTAAAACTCTTCGAGAAAAAGAATGAATATGGAGGGGATTTCGACTATCTGGACGATAGCACATATATAATGGCATCGTACAGGATCCGGTCCATTATCAAGACAGAAACCATACTTAGAGTACTGGGGAAAAGGGGAAACAGGATTAAAGTTCTGCATGAAAGAAAACTCAAAAATTTGAAACCTGAATCGATAAAGAAAATCAACGACACTCTAACTATTTTGATTGGAATAGATCCCACTTCCGACCTGGATAGCTACACTGTGGACATCATCCGTCTCCATATAGACAGAAACAGGAAGATAAAATCCCTTTCCAGAATACGGAGTCCGAAAGTTTCGGAATTGATGGGTGTAAATATTATGCCGGAAGAAGGTTTGATAATTCTATGGGGAGGAGATCTTCTTAACCCATACATAAAGGTATTCGACTACCGGAAACAGGAACTTGTTCTGAATGAAGAATGGAAAGAAAGCAGCACAAAAATATACAAAATCCTGGATTTAACCACTAAAGATGGTCAAATAATTGCCCTTGGAACAACAGGAGAAAACCTGATCGAAATTCCAGTTTTAATCACGATAAATATTTCCGAAAAGAGTACGAACATCGCGAAAATCGAATCTCCGGAAATTATCGATATGAGAGTGATTTTTGAAGGAAAGCTCATATACACAGGTGATTCCACCTACATCCTGAGCCTCTCCTCCTACGAATCGGAGAAATCCGGGTCCGAAACCCTTGTTTTTCATATCTTTAAAGTTGATTCCGATATGAAACCCACAGAACTCTCTAAATTCGGGGTGATAGAGATAAACAGTGATAAATATACGGGGTATATGGAGATTTCCAGAACCATCCTATATGGACCATACCTGTATATTGCCGGAGAGGTTCGAAAGGGATTACCTTATGTGATGAAATTCAGGTCTCCACTGCTCCGGCAGTAAAGCCACGAACCTGTAAAATTTCCTGCGATGATAGTAAGCGTTTTACTGAACATCTTCCCTTCCAGCACCATAGACAGCCTCATATTCGAATACTTCGAGAGTCAGGGGGCCACCGTAGCGATGGCCGTATTCGATTTGAAAGGAGATTCGGTGATATACGCCCACAACTACAACCGCAGGCTCCCCCCGGCCTCCACCCTGAAGGTCATAACCACATTCGTGGCCCAGAAATTCTTCGCCCCATCCACCCGCTTCTACACATACCTCTTCAGGTCCGGCAGAAACCTGATAGTCTTCGGGGGAGGGGACCCCCTCCTCGACAACTACGATTTAAAGGAGATGGCGGACACCCTGCGCAGAAGGAACATCGTATGGATCGACACCCTCTTCTACGACGACGGCTTCTATACGAGGGACCGATATCCATACGGATGGCTCTGGGACGATATAGAGATGACCTATGCTCCCCCCATAAGCCCGCTGGTCCTGAATCAGGGAATCATCGCCCTCCACTACCGGGACACGGTAAAGGGGAACTTCCACTTCATGCATATAAGGACCATCGACACCACGGAAACCAGATACGAAATCCTCGGCGATACGATTCTGGTCTATGGGGATTTCGACAGGCGCCGGTGGTTCGCATTTCCCCAGAAGAATCCGGAAGAGTTGCTCCTCCTTTCCCTGCGGAATGCCCTTCAGAGGGACAGCATACTGGTAAAAGAGGTGGGGGGATACAGGAAGCTCCCCGAAAATGCATACCTGATTTACAGCCACCCCTCCCCTCCCGTGGACACCATCCTGAGGATCATGAACGAAAAGAGCTCCAACTTCATCGCAGAGGTCATAATAAGGAACATAGGTGCATACGCTTATGGAGAGGGCTCCTGGCTCAACGGACTGAGGATGGTGAAACACATACTGACCCTCGAGGGGGTGGACACCAACTTCCTGATAGTGGATGGAAGCGGCCTTTCCCGGTACAATATGGTAAGCCCCTCCGTCTTCATAGACATATACAGGGCCGCATACAGGAATCCGGAGTTCTTCAAAAGATTCACGGGAGCTCTGGCCAGTCCGGGAAGGGGAACTCTGAAAAGGAGATTCCTTCAGTATAAAGGGAAGTTGAAGGCAAAAACCGGAAGCCTCAGGGGTGTGACCTCCCTTACGGGAATTCTGGACGATAGATATGCATTCGTATTTATAGCATACGGATTCAGCGGGAAGCTTTCCCGCCACAGAAAACTTCAGGACACCATCATGGACACCGTATTCCGGTCCCTTCTGGAAAAATCCCCCCACGGCAGTAAAATTAATCAGATGCCATGAGGAAAATACAGATAGACCTGGAGCTCATAGTGGAAATCGTACAGGAGCAGACCCCCTTATCCGAGCACTACCTGGATGTGGAAAAGAACCGCATTATCGAGATTCCCTACAGCGTATTCGAGGCCATCGAGGAGGAATATTACGATGAACTGAACACCCGGGAGATGGAGCTCGTGGATGTGGCAAAGGAGATATACGATGGAAGCAGCAGGTACATAAAACTGCCCCGCCTGAGCAATGCGGACTACATAAATGTGCTTCTGGACATATCTTCTAACCTCGACGAGTCGGACAGCCTGAGGGATGTATTGATAGATGCCGCCTCGGGAAATCATGTGATGAAGAAGGTCCGCTATCTCATCAAAAATGTCCCCGGATTTTACGACCTGTGGAGCAAACACCTGTCCCGGTATGTGAGGGAGAAGATTCAGGCCTGGGCCCGCTCACTGGACATAGAATTCTTCGAACTCTAATCCACCCATCCGAAGTCAAAGGAGAACCACTGGTCCGGATACCTGCGTACTGCCTCCTCCATATTCTTCACATAGAACTTCAACATGTCCCGCACCCTGTACGGGCCGGAGTAAACATCCTGAACAACGGCCCTATACCCCCTCCCCTCCCTTACCACATAACCGAAGGCCATCGGCCTCCTGAGCTTTTCGTTGAGATGGAAAATACCGACCGGCATCTTCCTTCTTTTTCCGAAGAAGGGAACCAGTTCGTACTTCCCCCCGCCCACATACCTATCGGTGGCCACCACCACGGCTTTTCCCTCATTCAGGGCCCTGACTATTGCAGGTGTGGCCCTGCCCAGAGTCACCAGCTCCATACCCGTATGACTCCTGATGCTGTTTAGAACCCTCAGCCACCTCGGGTCTATATTCTCCACCACTGCAATGGAGCGGAAACCCACACACGCCGGAACACTGGCCCCCAGCTCCCAGTTTCCAATGTGCCCCGTAAGGAGCATGAAGCCCTTTCCCCTCAGGGGCTCTATCTTCTCCAGCCCCTCTATGTTCACCTTTCCCAGTATATCCCTGCACGACCGGTGCTTCACCTTCAGCACATCCGTGAAGTTAAGCATGTAGTTTATGAAGGTTCTGCACACGAGTCCCCTGTCAAAGCCCTCCCCCAGGACGATGCGCAGATTGATGGAAACCGCTTTCCTCCTGCGGGCATCGGTTATATACCAGAAACAGGCCGCCGCAATCATCAGGGAATCGAGAATAAAATCGGGAACGAAGCGGGATATGTGTATTCCCGCAATCAGACCGTAGAGTTTGAGGTCATCGAGAAACCGGAGGATTTTCCTCACCTTCCCACCCTGATATACCCGACCTTTCCCGCATCCGGGAGAGTGTAATAAAGTCTCCTGCCAGTCAGAAGAAGTTCGGCAGGGTGCTCCTGCGTTCTGTATATCTCCCTTTCCGCCAGATTCTCCAGGTCTATTTCCACTATGTTGTTGGAAAAATATCCCGTAGCATACAGGGTCTTACCATCCGGCGTTATGGCCAGGTCATATCCCCCCCGAAGGAGCCGGCTTTCGAGCAACCTGACGGTATCCCTTCCATCATATCTGTATATGACTGCGGGAGAAGTGAATGTTATCACATAGAGGGTTCCGCTGGAATCCACCGCAAGACCATTGGGCCTCTTTATTCGAAAGGCGAGCTTGACATTTCCGGAAAAGTTGAACTTGTACACCGCATTCCCGTATATGTCCGAAACATACATGCGATTACCATAAGAAGCTATATCCCTCAGGAATTCCACCTTTCCGGGAAATTCACGGGAATGGATATGCTTGGAAAGGGACATGTTCTTCACCTTCCATATAGCATTCTCATCCACCACGAAGAGGACACCCCTGTTATAGACTATGCCCTTGGGATCCTTCATGAAACCCGTAAGCTCCAGCCTTTCCCTCTTCCCGGACCCGCCCATTACATATACGGAACCGTCGTAGAAGTTAATTTCCCCCATGTCCGTCACATATATCTTCCCATCCCCCCATGCCAGACCCTCCGGACGAAATGCAAGCAGATAAAGGAGCATCATATCACATCCCCCATCGTGAAGAAGCCCTTATCCTTATCCTTCAAAAATTCGATGGCCCTGATAACACCCTCCGCAAACACGCGCCGCGACAGTGCCCTGTGCGTTATCTCTATGACCTCCCCGGAGGAGGCAAAGATAATCGTATGCTCTCCGAATATCCCCCCCATTCTCAGGGCATGAACATCCACCGGTACATCGGAGGCTTCCCTGATAGCAGACTCGAGCAGTTTTGCCGTTCCGCTGGGCTTATCCTTTTTGAACCTGTGGTGCTTTTCCACAATGGCCACATCGTAACCCTCCAGTGCCCCGACCAGATTCCCCATGAATTTCAGCAGAACATTGATTCCAATCGAAAAGTTGTACGACAGAAGGACAGGCACCCTCCCGGAGAGTCTCCTGAGCAAACGAATATCATCCCCGGTCAGCCCCGTGGTGCCTATGATATAGGCCCTGGGATCCTTCACAACCTGCTCCACATGATGCATGGTGGCATCCCTGTTCGTAAACTCTATGAGAAGGTCCGCTTCCCTGTAAGCCGAAAAATCGTCCTCCCTCCCTATTATGAAGAAGTCATAACCCTTTTCCCGGAGCACTTCTGCCACTGCCGAACCCATCCTGCCGCGCCCGCCAATAAGGGCTATCTTCATAATAGAGAAGTTTAAACGCAGAACCCCTGCCGCAGTATATGTGCAACAGGAGCGACGGTATGGTACATGCGAAAACCGGAGTCCCGATGAACACATAAATTGGTCGAATAGTGGAAAATGCCCGGATTGAGGACCGGTGCACCGGCAGAGAAACCGGGCGTAAATGGATGAGCATCAGAATCAACTGTGGAATCGATTCGAAAGGTGATGGCTCCTCTAACCAAAAATTCATGTAATTCAATAATATGCGCCCGGTATATAATTTGAGCATGTACCTGGAACACCTTACTCCTCTCGAGAGGACCATATACCTGACGAAGGAGGCCCATCCGGATTTAACAGCCACAGCCATCGCCCGCATGCTTTCCGTGACCCCCGCATACACAACCAGGACCCTTAGAAAACTGGCCCTGCACGGGGTTGAAAAGTTTCAGGAGAGCGAATGCAGGACGATGGAGATGATGAGCACGAAGGAGAGGATTCACTACCTGAGCAGACACTGGAAGGAAATCCCATACAGCTATCACCACATCCTTACCGGGCTGGACCTCGAACCCCTGCCCCCATTCCACAGGTACCAGAAGCTCCTGTTCCAGTTTCAGATAGACATAGAGGATCCCGACTCCATCCTGAGGAAGGTGGAAAAGCTGGAAGAGGAGTATATCTCAAAGAATCTCAGGGCTTCCTACTTCAGAATCCTGACCCTCCGCCTGCTCATCTATAACTTCACCGGAAGAAAGGACAGGACCTGGGAAATATACAGAAAGCACAGGAAGTTAATAGAAAAGCTCCCCTACAACATCGCCAACGATTTCCATGATCTGGCCCTAAATGCGGCCGTTCACATGGGCCACATCAGGGAAGCCCGGAACATAGCCCGAATACTTGAATCCTACATCGAGAGCAAAAGGGGAGCGGAAGACAGGGATGTGGAGGAATACCTGACGGATTTCTATATTAACGATGGCAACTTCCGGAAAGCTCTGAAGTTCGCAACCCGAAACAGCTTCCACCGATACCGGCTTCTCAGATTCACCGGAAAATATCGAGAACTTTTGAAAACCAGAGCTCCGGAAGTATTCACGGGAATTGAAAAGTTCTACATTGCCCTGGACAGGGCCTACGCCCATGCAATGACCGGGAATCCGGTCAAGGGATTGCTCACGCTCCTTCCATCCTACACGCGCATGGAGAATAAATACACATCCGCGATGAGAAACTTCCATCTATTCATGGCCACATACCATGCCATAATGGGAAATGCGCAGGAAAAGGAGTCGAACCTCATCAGAGCAGTAGAACTCTCCGAGGGGCTCAACCGCAAATTCCTGAAAGCCCTGCTACATGGAAAAATAGAAGGGTACGCCCCCACCAAGTATCTCTCCATAGTGAAGGACTGGCTGGAGGGGAGGCTCAACAGGGCCATAGAAAGGGGAATCAATTTCGATGCCGCATGGATCCTCCACATGATCGCCCTATTTCTTCCAAAGCCCCTGGCGAGAATAGAAAAGTACCCGGTAATGGAGCCCGTATATCACCTGATGAAATTGCCTCCTCTAAAGCTCATCATATTCAACGAGGAACCCATTCTCATATACCGGGGCAAAAAGCACATCATAACCAGGGGAGAGGGGAATATCCAGCTGATTAAAATCATACTCAACGGAGGGGAGATAGATGCAGAAGAGGTCAGACCGGGCCACATAAGGATTTTCAGAAGGAAATTCGGAAGAGGATTTCTCCGGAAGAAGGGAGGCAAATATCTTATCAATGCGAGAATAGATTCCGACTACTTCCGATTCCTGGAGCTCTACAGGAGCGCCCTCTTCTACCGGAAGCACGATATGAAGGAAGAATTTATACAAACGGCAAACCGGCTAAAGAGATTGTACAGGTGCCATCCATTCAGAAAACTGTCCTTCAAAGACAGCGAACTGGATGCTTACAGGACCCGCATCAATCTCATGGTGGAAGAAATCACAGGAGTCTGACGAACAGCAAAGACACCAGAATGAGAAGCACAATTATGGAAGTCCTCAATATCAGCTCATCTATTACTCCGAACATGATAGAAATATAATCCAGAGGCATTAAGCTGTATATTAATTCCCGGAACCCTTTTGCCCCAACAGATACATGGTGAGCGGCCCTTAAACTTTTCCCGTGAAAGGCAAGAGGGTCCTCGTACTCAGCTTCGCTTATGGAAGCGGTCACTATATAGCAGGGGCGGGCCTTAGACAGGCGATAGAAACACTGCACCCAGAATGGGAGGTCATGCATCTCGATGGAATCCTGGAGAGCCACAGGAGGCTGGACAGGATAACCGCCGACATGTATCTCTGGTTCAGCAGAAAGGGCCACCTCCACTGGAGGCTCCTGTACGAAAATCCCCTGACCCGCTCCAGAGCCATGAAGCTCATAATGAGACTGTCCCTGAACCGGGAGATTATGGAAAAAATAAGGGACTTTCGCCCCCACATCATAATGAGCACCCACTTCCTTTCCCACCAGTATGCCCATGTGCTGAAGAAAAGGTACGGCATGGAATTCCAGCATTACATGGTCATAACCGACTATGTGATCCACCCCATCTGGATCTCCGAGCCCACCGACCTGTACTTCTTGCCCTCCCGGTGGTCCCTGAAGACCCTTCCCCGGCTGAAGAAGTATGCCATAACGGGAATCCCCCTCCGGAGGCAGTTCTGGAATCCCCCCACCAGGGAATCCTCCCGCAGATACCTGGGAATCGGGGATGGAAAACCCGTCCTCTTTCTCAACATGGGGACCCACGGGGTAATGCCGCTGAAGGATGCGGTAGAACTTGTAAAAAGGTGGAGAAATCGATTTCGATTCCTCGTGGTGGCGGGCAAAAACCAACTGACCTACTCGACCTTCATGAAGATGCTTCGCGGGGGAGAAATGGAGGGTAGAGTTTACTCCTTCACGGAGGATGTTCATCACCTCATGGCCGCCTCCGACCTCGTCATAACGAAAGCAGGGGGGCTCACAGTGGCGGAGATGCTGGCGGTGGGAAGGGCCGGCATATACTACAGGAGCATGCCCGGGCAGGAGGAGGGAAATGTAAAGTTCATAAGGGAGCATGGGGCTGGATTCGAAGCCCGCAGCATCGCCCGGCTCCACAGCCTGCTCGAGCACCTGACGAAAGATCCCCGGGAGATAGGGGAAGCGGAGGAAAGGGCGCGGAAACTTGGAAAACCCCGGGCGGCTCTGGAAATTGTGAAACATGTTTCACATGAAACAGAAAGGGGGAATTAATCCAGCGCCACGCGGAAGGCTCTGCGGGTATTTTCCACCAGCCTTTCTGCCACCTCTTCCACATCCATTTCCAGAAGACGGGCCATCTTCTCCACCACATCCACCACATACATGGGCTCGTTTACCTTCCCCCTGTGGGGAACCGGCGTGAGATAGGGACTGTCCGTCTCGGAAAGGACATTCCCCGGGCCTATCTCCCTCAGAGAGCGGTGAAGATGGCGGTTCTTATAGGTCAGCATGCCGTTGAAGGAGAGAAAGTATCCCCTCTCCACAATCCACCGGGCCGTATCCGGCCTGTCGGAAAAGCTGTGGAAGATGACCGGAACAGGGGGATTCTCCTCCTCGATTATGGAAATCGTGTCCGGATAAGCGTCCCTGACATGGAGGACGATGGGAAGACCGTGGCGCCTCGCAATATCAATCTGGATGCGGAATCCCTCCATCTGCTGCTCCTTCGGAAAGGTCATCCAGTGATAATCCAGGCCGATTTCCCCCACGGCTATGACTTTCCTCTCTTCCAGAAGGGACTCAAGCTCCCCTATCCGGGAGATCTCGTCGATGGAATTGGGATGTATTCCCACTATGGCATAGACATTCTCCATCTCCGAGGCTATCTCCACCGCCAGATGGGAAGAGCTCAAATCGTATCCAACCACGAAGATGTACTTTACGCCCCTCTCCAGCGCCCTTTTCACCACATCGTGTCTTATGGGATAAAGCTTCCTGTCGTTCAGATGGGCATGGGTATCGACGAAGAACATGGGGAAAGGTTAAAGGAAGAGGGGCTCCGATCCCCTCAGAGCTCCATGGCGATTCTGGAGGTGTAGGATTCGTAATAGAAAATCATCTTCTCCTCCAGCTGGCGGAATTCCCTCAGAACCCGGCTCCTGTATTCCGCATCATCTACCCCCTTCAAATTTATGAGAATGTTGTACCGGGCGGCATTGAACCCGCCCCTCAGGAGCTCAAGAGCGATTCCCACATCGCTTATAAGGTTCTTATTCCCCTCCGCAATCAGCTTTTCCACAGCGGGCATAACCTTAAGGGGAAGCGTCGCCATATCGAAAGACTCCTTCACGCATACCTCGATCCTATCCCTGAGGAGTTCTTCGTCCCCCTTCCGGTATGCATTCATCAACTCCTCGAAGCAGGCCATATCCCTGTTGGCCAGATCCAGAGCCTCATAGAGATATTCATCCAGCTCCTCTATACTCACATCCGTCTTCGAGAGTACCGCCACCTTCCTTATAAGGGCCACCCCCATGGCCAGGGAAATCCCCCCGGCCATACCACCTCCGGCTCTGGGCAATTTCGAACCCAGCGCTCCCAGAATGCTCTCCAGTTCCGAGAAGTTCTCCCACAGGGCCCCCTCGATGGTCATGGGACCTCCGGCCCTCCCCATGGACAGGAATCCCGCAAGGGTCTCATCGGCAAAGGGACCCGGCATGAGTCCCACCAGCTCCCCCTCCACAACCCGAACACCGAACCGGCCGGCCTCCGCCTCCACAGCCCTTTTGATTTCATAAAGGGACACCCTTCGGGTATCCGTGATGTTTATGGAAATCTGCACCCTTCCCCTGCTCTCCAGCAGAAAGGCCAGCACCCTGACCCGCTTCAGAAATCCGGTGCTCCCCCTCAGGCGGCGGGCTATTTCCCTTCCCACCTCCAGGTCATCGGTGTCCAGGATGAAGTTATATGCGACGAGAAAATCCCTCACCCCGATGGCAATGGCACCGGCGGTGGGATGGAGGCTGTCCCCTATATCGGGCCTGTAGTCATCGGTAGTGATGAGCTCCTTTAACCTCTCCAGCCCCACATTCCTGAAGGATGGAAGCTCCCTCTCCCCTGCCAGACCATAGAAGTAAACGGGAAGGCCGTAGCGTCTGTTCACCCTTCTTCCGATTCTCTTCGCAATCTTTACCACCTCCTCCACCCCGATATTCTTCAGGGGAATGAGGGGAACCACATCAGCCGCACCGATCCGGGGATGAACCCCCCGATGGCCGCTCACATCGATAAGCTCCACCGCAACCCCTATGGCATCGATGAGGGCCTCTTCCACCTGCCGGGGCGTCCCCACAATCGTGAAGACACTCCTGTTGTGATCTGCATCAGCATGAACATTCAGAACCCGCACCCCGGGAATCTCCAGTGCCTCTTTAATCCGGTTTATGACCTGTGGATTTTTTCCCTCGGAAAAGTTGGGAACTGCTTCTATC
>Ga0256833_1000998_pt1 | contig 21350 bp, 17 predicted proteins | sample 356284metaG_FD_190535 | JGI IMG/M metagenome (GOLD analysis project Ga0256833, IMG submission 190535) | Hydrothermal vent microbial communities from Mid Atlantic Ridge, Atlantic Ocean - 356-284 | ecosystem: Environmental > Aquatic > Marine > Hydrothermal vents | place: Atlantic Ocean: Mid... | reverse complement strand
GGCCATAAAGAAGAATAATCCAAACAGGGTGTCGAACTCCCACTTCCTGGAGCGCCACCTGTACACGAGCAGCAGGGCATGTTGAAGCAGAAGGTATATCAAAAATCCGGCCCTGTACATCGTCCATCCAGCGAAAGACCATGAGGACATGGTGGGTGAGAACAGGGGCAGGAAGACAGCCACCATAAGACCGAAGAACATTAAGAGGAAGGAATATGTTGCCCCCCTGCTGTACCACCCTCCCCTATTGCGGGGAAAGGGGATCGCCCCATGCTGAACCGAAATGATATAGAAGTTCACAAAGCCCATGAGGAGAAGAGAATAAACGGTCGTGGAATCGGCGGAAAAGCCCATGAGGAGAACCACAGAGGACATAAGGAGGAAGAACAGGCTTCCCAGCGCAAACAGGCGGGCCCACAGCAGGGTGAAGTAATAACCGAGGGCAAAATCCTTCATCTACCAGTTCCCGAAGAGGAATCGGAAGTCCACCATATAGAATCCGGTCCTCGCAAAGGAAAGGAGGCTCAACCAGTCGAAATTCACCCTATACTTCCTTTTAACAAATACAACGCTACCTCCACCCACCTTTTCCCTGGCATACTCTATCGCATCCACCACGCTTCCGATGGTATCCACAATTCCAGCCCTTATGGCATCCTCCCCCACCCATATCCTTCCCTTTGCAATCTTTCTTACCGAATCGAGGGGCAGTCCCCTTCCCTCCGAAACAACCCTGAGGAAGTCCCCATAGATTTCGTCTATTAACCTGTTGAACCTCTCCATCCCCCTATCATCCACGGGTCTTAAAGAAAATGCATCTGCCAGCTCCCCCTTCTTCATTATGTAGGGATTTATGTGGAGCTTTCTGCGGAAGAAGTCCTCCATGGCCAGCTTCCCGAACAGAACGCCAATGGAGCCCGTTATGGTAAGGGGGGTGAGGAAGATTTTGCTTCCGTATGCGGATATGTAGTATCCTCCGCTGGCGGCGACGAATCCCATGGACACGATAACGGGTTTCTCCTGTGCCAGCTTCCTGATCTCGTGGGCGATGATGTCGCTGGTAAGCGCAGAACCTCCGGGACTGTTGACCCTGATTACCACAGCCGAGACTCTCTTATCCTTGCGCAACCTGCGGAGGGTGGAAGCCAGTCCTGTTCCGATGGTCGTGGTCCCCTCTAAGGGATTGTGGGTATCTTCCTCCACTATGGGTCCATCGGCCACCACGACAGCCACCTTCCTGAAGGGCAGTATAGAGCCCCTCCGGGATGGAACGGTCCTGCGCTTTGCGGCCCTTCCGAATTCATCCCTGAGAATATCCTCCATTTCATCCGGATAAACGAGGGAATCCACGAGTCCAGTCTCGAGCGCCTCCCGTCCGTAAAGGAAACCATATTCGTTTATCAGGCTTTCGGGTTTCGAAATGTTCCTGGACTGGATGGACCGCGTAATCTGATCGTAATAGATCTCCAGCAGTCTCTCCCTCTGCTGTCTGTCGTACTGACTCGGCTCTCTACGGGTGAAGGGCTCCACCGCACTCTTGTACTCCTCCCTGTGGACGAACTGGGGAACGATATCCAGGGTGTCGAAGAGCTCCCGAAAGTAAAGGTTCTGAGTCATAACCCCCGGTATTTCCAGAACACCACCGGGAGCCATATAAATCCTGTCGCAGGCGGTGGCCAGGAAGTAGGCGGATTCCCTGTAGGAATGGGCATAGCAGAGGACCTTCTTGCCCGACTGCCTGAGCCTCTCTATGATTTGCCTGAGCTCCCAGCTCTGGCTCAGACCCATTCTGTACAGAGTGAGGTCCAGATAAATCCCCCGGAGGCGCCTGTCTTTCTCCAGAGAAGCGAGCCCATAAAGGAACCGGGAAAAACTCTGCTTCTTCTCTCTGGATACAAGCGAAAGAATACCGCCGGTGGCAGGCACCTCCTCGGGTATGGACTTCAGCTCCAGATGCAGGTAATAGGGTCTGAGATTCCTGTAGAGGTAATATCCCAGTGCAGAGCCAAAGATGACCAGAAGAACCGCGGCAACCGTCATTGTCCGCATCACGCTACACACCCACGCAGGTTTCCACAGCAAGCTTCAGATTCTTCTTGTACCTGTCCACATCCGAAGGCAACTCTCCCCTAAGGTAGAAATCCAGACTCCTGGTTATGAGGGACACGATGAAGGGAACCACATAGGGCTTCTCCACCCGGGTCTTCATATCCGACAGACTGTCCACGATATTCTCCAGTATGACGAAAGGCCTCTTAACATCCTTCATGATTTCCATATTGTAGTAGCTCCTCATTATGAAGACGAACTGTATGGTGTGGGGATTGATCAGGGCATAATCTACGATATTGTCGATGAACTGCATGAGCTGTGCCTTCGGATGGGCCTCCTTGTCTATGCGGGTGTCCAGATACTCGTAAAGCTCGTTCATGGTCTCGATGAAAATCTTGTGGAGGAGCTCCTCCTTATCCCTGTAATACTTGAACAGAAGAGCTTCGGACACTCCAGCCACCTTGGCTATCTTCTTGGTGGTGGCCCCCTTTACACCCTCCTCGGCTACCGTCTTTATAACGGCCTTCTTTATACGGCCTTCGGTTATCTGCCTCCTTATCCTGCGCTTATCCCTCTTCTCTACCTGTGCCATTTTCCCACCTCCTCCTTGCATAATTTAAACTGCCTTCTTCCATCATCTTCGAATAAATATCCTCCATGTCCCATTCTTCCATTTCACCCCTCAGCTTCTCTATATAATCGGATTTCCCATCGAAAACGAAGTCCACGAAGAACTTGAATGTCACAGGCATCAGAAGCCTGAACATCCCGGCAATTACATTGGCGTACTGCTGTATCTCCCACTGGGCATGCTCATCCGCCCTCAGACGGATAAAATTCATCAGGCTCCGGGCATTGACGCTCCAGTAGAACTGGGTATATGTCCCCATGGGGAGTATGGTTCTGGCAAGCTCCCGGGCCACCCCCTTTTCCAGAAGCTTGTCGTAAAATGCCTTCACAACCCGGTAATGCTCCTTCAGCTCCTCCACGAGCCGCTCGCTTTCCTCCACGGGCTCCAGGATACTCGCCTGCTTGTCCTTCTCCGCCTGCCTGCGCATGAATTGGGGAATATAAAACTCGTCCTTATACTCTACATACCGGAGGGAAATCTCATTGAAGGAACCGATGCGGTGGCGGAACCACTGACGGGCCACGAATATGGGGGCCTTCACATGGAACTTGAACACGCTGTGCTCGAAAGGGGTTTCGTGCTTGTGCTTCAGCAGGTACCTGATGAGCCTGATATCCTGCCGGGGGCCCTTGCTCCCCTCCCCGAATGAGACCCGGGCAGATTCCACCACGGAATAATCCCCACCCATGAAATCCACCAGCTTCACAAATCCTCTATCCAGTACTTCTGCCAGCATTTCAAAATCTCCCTTTTAGTGCCAGTCCCACACCCCCACGCACGGGGTAAAGGCTCACATTTATTCTCGAAGAGCCGAACATGTAGGCGTGGAGCGCAGAAATAATGTGATTGGAGAAAATCACAAATCCCACTATGGCCTTCTGGGAAACAATCTGCCTTTCCTTTATCCTGTAGTCCTGATACCTGTAGAAAGCGGATACGGAATCCCACTCCCAGTCCGCATCTACGGAATTGAGCTGTACATACCTCTCCCTGGCCTCAGGGTCGTCCGGATACAGGACCCTTGCCTCCGCATAGAGATCCATTATATAGAAGTCCTTCATGAAGTAATCCTCGAGAAGTCCGAATATGCGCTCATCGGAGAAGCTGGTGGCACCGGAATGTTCGTACGCTATGGACATGTAGGTCTGCCGGGCATCCATCTGCTGCCGATTGAGAAGGAAATAATAACCCCATCCCGAAATCTCAGCCGCCATCATCACAATACCGGTTCTCCTGTCGAAATCCATCTGCCCCCATCCGGGAAGAATGAGGGACCTGACAATCGGACTCAGCGCTATCAGCCATATCATAGACTTCAACCACTTATCAGAACTGCATCCACCACCCTGTCGTCCTTTGCCACATCCAGAATCTTGACACCTGTGGCCTGCCTGCTGTACTCCTTGACATCGCTGACATCGATCCTGGCTGTGATTCCCTTCTCCGTCAGGATAGCCATCTGCTCGTTCTCGGAAACGCTGTTCATTACCCGCACCAGCTTTCCGGTCTTATCCCTCAGCTTTATGAGATAGAAGCCCTTCGTGCCCCTTCCGAGAACCCGAATATCGCTCTCGTTCACCCTTTTTCCGTAGCCCTTTTCCGTAATCATGATGACAGCACTGTTCTTTATTAAAGAAGTGGCATCAACCACACCATCGCTCCTTATACCTATGACCGTGCCTGCCCGCCTGCTTCTGACGGGAATATCATCCTGCCTGAGCCTGACCCCCTTTCCGTTTTCTGTTACTATGAGTATATCCTCCGTTCCAACAGTGGGCACTATAACAGAAACCGCATCCCCCTCACCAAGCGACACGATGGGGGTCCCCATTCTGCCCTTCAAAATCTCCTCCAGGCGCACCCTCTTGACCCTGCCATGGCGGGTAATTACCACCAGATACTTATATTCGTATTCGGAAATATCCACGATAGACACCACCCTGTCCCCTTCCTCTATTGGCAGATAATTCCTTATGTGCCTCCCCCTTGCAGAGGAACCCATCTCCGGAAGATTATAGGCCTTCATCCAGTACACCCTGCCCCTCCTGGTCACGAAGAGGAGAGTCGAATGGGTGGAAGAGATTGCCAGCCGGAAGGGAATGTCATCCTCGTATGTGCTCACGCCCCTCTTGCCCTTAGTATTTCTGTTCTGACTCCTGAATCCCCGCAGAGACATGCGCTTTATATACCCGCCCCTGGTCAGAACTATTACGATGTCCTCCTTCTGGATGAGATTCTCTATATCTATATCGCTGGTAAAATTCTCATCGTACAGGATTTCCGTACGCCTGCTGTCCGCATACTTCTCCCTGATCTCGAGGAGCTCCTGCTTCATCACGGAATGCAGGAATTCCTCCTCCCCCAGGATCCTGTTGTAATAAGATATCCTCTCCTCAAGCTGTCTCTTCTCCTCCTCGAGCCTGTGCCTCTCCAGTCTCGTGAGGTTCTGAAGCCTCAATTCCAGTATAGCCTGAGCCTGCCTTTCTGTGAATCCAAACTTCTCCACCAGGTTATTCCTCGCATCCTGCGTGCTCTCGGAGCCCCTTATGACCGCTATAATCTCATCTATCACATCCAGCGCTCTGAGGAAACCCACGACGAGGTGAAGTCTGTCCTGTGCCTTTTTGAGGCGGAATCTGGTTCTTCTGAGAACTATCTGCTTTTTGAAGTCCAGATATATGTCCAGAGCCTTCCTCAGACTGAGGAGCTGAGGCTCATTGTCCACTATGGCCAGCATGTTTATTCCGTAAGTCTCCTGCAATGGGGTATATTTCAAAAGCTGATTGACGATGACCTCGGGGTTGTAGCCCTTCTTGACCTCGATGAGAATCCTCATGCCCTCCTTATCGCTCTCGTCCCTCAGGTCGCTTATGCCCTCTATCTTCCCCGCCTTCACCAGCTCGGCAATCTTCTGTATGAGGGAAGCCTTATTGACAGCGTATGGGATCTCCGTAATGACGATGTTTCTGTTCTCTATATGGTACTTCCCCCTCACAGTGATCTTTCCTCTGCCCGTCAGATAGGCCTTCTTCAATCCCTCTATCCCGATGACCACACCACCGGTCGGGAAATCGGGGCCCTTTATGTACTTCATCAGGTCTTCATCGGGCATATCGGGATTGTCTATGAGGGCCACCAGGGCATCTATGAGCTCCCCGAGGTTATGGGGAGGGATGTTGGTGGCCATTCCCACGGCTATTCCGCTCGCACCATTTGCAAGGAGATTGGGGAATGCGGCGGGGAGAAGAACTGGCTCTTTCAACCTTCCATCGAAGTTGGGGACGAAATCCACCGTATCCTCTTTTATGTCCCTCAGGAGCTCGACCGCTATCTTCGACAGCCTGGCCTCTGTGTATCTGTATGCGGCGGGTGGATCCCCATCTATGGAACCGAAATTACCCTGCCCCTCCACCAGGGGATAGCGCATTGAAAAGTCCTGAGCCATACGGACCAGGGCATCGTAGACAGCCTGATCACCGTGGGGATGGTACTTACCGATCACATCACCCACCACTGTTGCGGATTTCCTGAATGGTCTCTCAGGAAACAGTCCCAGCTCGTACATGGAGTAAAGTATTCGCCTCTGAACGGGCTTCAGACCATCCCTGGCATCCGGAATAGCTCTACCAACGATTACACTCAGAGCATACTTCAGATAGCTTTCTCTCAGCTCCGCCGAAAAAGAGCCCTCCACAATTTTTTCCATACGCTATCAAATTTTAAAGCGAAAACGAAACAAAACAACGCCCATACTTTATATTCAAAAGGATTAAAAACTCGAAAATGCCCTTATTTCATACCCCGACGCAGGGGTCGGGCTAAGGGTTCACTCATGAAAGTGCCTCGACTGTAAAATTTCCGCAGGATGCTTCTGCTATACATAATTTCGCAGGTGGGGTATTCCGAAGAGCTCGCCCAGTACTTCGTTCAGCAGTATGTATCCCATCCCATCAATATAAACACCGCAACTGCGGAAGAGCTCAGATACATTCCCTTCCTCTCAGAGGAGGATATCCAGATCATCCTGCAGAGGAGACCCTTCAGGAGCTATTCGGATTTCAGGCGGGCTCTCAATCTGAGCTACAGGGAGTATTCCCTCATTCGATACTACATCTACATACCCACCAGAGAATACAACGGATATGTGAGCTTCTTCGGTGGAGCCCAGTACAGGGCGGATTCCCTGCGGGATACCGCCGCAAACTACACAGGAGTGGAGTCCATCCTCAACCACATAGTGGACCACGAACTGGATATGCAGATGAGCTACAGAAACGCCTTCTTCCGGTTCAAGACATTCACCACTGCCGTATACGACACCGATACCTCATACCACCTGGAAACCCGAAACTACGCCATGCTGAATGTGTACGGCAGGGATGTGGTATTCAGAATGGGGCACTACGGTCCAAGAGCCGGATACGGAGCCCTCACATACAGACCCAGGTACTACTTCATGTACCATCCAAACTACCTCTTTCCCGGCTTCACCCCTTCGGCAGAGGTGAAGTATAAAAATGCAGGCCTGTTCGTGGATACCGCGAGGAATGTCTTCCTCCATGGAAACTACAGGAACCTCTATCTGGGATTCGTGCACGGTTATTACGACGCCATCTGGGGCATGGTGGAATTCCAGCCCATAAGGAAGTTCTTCATTACGCTGGAGGGGGTGGCCGGAAGCAGGGGACAGGGCTTTAACTACTCGCTCCAGTATAAGAACAGGGGTATATTCATCTTCTGGACGCAGAGCATATTCAGGGGGGAGAAGGTCTGGCAGTATTCCACATGGGCAGACAGCACTTTCCTCTATATATCCGCCGCCTTCTACCCATTCTTCGTACGGTTCGCCATAAGGGGGGAAAAGGGCACCATCACCACGGAATACGAACTGTTCAGAGGGACCCGAATATACTTCCGTCACTACAGGCATCCCTTCTTCCGCTCCTATTCCATAGCCATAAGCCAGAGCAGGGGCCTCTACGCACAGGTGGAGAAGGTACGGGAAGGAGGATACATAACGCTGGGCTACAACTTCACACTCGGGGGAAGATACAGGAATCCCTATGTGAGGCTCCGGCTGTACATATACGATTTCGGAAGAGTCATAGACCCCGAAACCGGGTACTACGATCCCGAATACAGGGAGTTCAGGAAATACGGCTGGAGCGCATACGAAGGATTCTTCCCGGGCGTCGATTCCCGCATCAGACTGAAAGGAAGGGGTATAAAGGCTTCCGTTTCCGTCAGATGGAGGGGCTGGTTCTTCAGATGGGTGGACGGCGGAAGACTCGAAGTGGGCGTGGATAAGGAGGTATTCTTCTGAAGTGCGGGCAGCCATCCTCAGGGAGCCGGGCAGGATACTGGTGGAGGACATTCCGGAACCTGCTCCGGACGAAGGGGAAGTGGTAATCAGGGTAAAATATGCCCTGACGGATGGAACCGACCTCAAGGCCTATCTGAGGGGACATCACCTCATAGGGTACGGTCCATTCGGGCACGAATACTCCGGCATCGTTGCAAAGGTGGGAAAAGGTGTCAGGAAATTCAAAGAAGGGGATGCCGTCATGGGGGTCAACACAGCCCCCTGTATGAAATGCCACTTCTGCAGAAGGGAGATGTACAGCCTGTGCGAGAATCTCACGAAAAACATGGTCCTGGGCACCTACGCCGAATATGTGAGGATTCCCGCAAGGGTGGTGGAGGTAAACCTCTTTCACAAGCCGGAGGACATATCCTTCAGGGTGGCCCCCATGCTCGAGCCCCTCGCGTGCGTCGTCCGGGGCGTGGAGAATCTGGGAGAGATCCGGCCGGGCAGGAGAATCATGATAGTGGGAACGGGGTCCGTCGCCATCATGTTCGCCGTGCTCCTGAAGGACAGGGGCGATGTTTTCGTCGCCGGAAGGAGAATCGAAGCCCTCAACCGCATAAGGGAACTGGTCCAAGTCAAAACCCTCCTCATGGGGGAGGGATTCACACAAAAGGCCATGGATTTGAGCGGCGGATATGGTTTCGACATAATAATAGACGCCACAGGCTCCCCCCGGGCCATGGAAAGAGCGCTGGGAATACTGTCGAAAGGAGGGAAATTTCTGGTATTCTCCGGCGTGGAAAGGGGAACCACCCTCAGCATAGACATCCACAGCCTCCATTATGGGGAGATGTCCATAGTGGGTTCATTCCATCACACCCCCGATACTGTCCGCAGAGCAATCGATATTCTGAGGAAAAATCATGAAAAACTGGATTTCCTGATTACCCACGAATTACCCCTGGAGAGGATCGAGGAGGCCTTCCGCCTCATGATGGAGAAAAAGGCCCTGAAAGTGGCCATAAGGCCATAACATCAGCCATCGGCCTGCTCCCTGGAGATGAACTTCACCTCCCGCACCAGCCTTTCGCCCGCAATTGCATTGATGGCCTCCGCAATCTGATTGCGCCTGTAGTACAGATCCATGAGGGCATGGAGATTTTCGAACTTCAGTATCAGAACGCCCCGCCTGTAATCGTGAAATTCCAGCCCTCTGTAGCTTCCCAGAACGGCCTTCGCCGCCTCCATCACCCGCATATAATCCTCCACCCATTCCAGCCCCGCACTGCGCAGGAAACTCCTCAGACCATCCCCCAGCTTCTTCATATATTCCGAAGTTTAAAGTCTCGAAAGGCGTTTCATGACCACGAAGAAGCCCAGAATGGCAAAGAGATACGCACTGAAGAACCTCCACAGGATGATCGCCATCCCCACATGGGATTTATCCATTCCAGAGGAGAGAACGAATGCCGAAATTGCCTCCGCTATCCCCACTCCCCCGGGAGATGGAGAAAAATAGGTGGTCAGCTGAAGAATTAGCTGGGTGGAAAGGGTTTCCATATAGTCCGCCGGAATATCGAGAGAGGCAAAGACGAAAAAGAGGATGCTGAGATAAGCCACCTGTGCAGGAAAACTGATGAGTACAGCCAGAAAGAAATCCCCTATCCGTATGCGGGCCATGGCGCCCCTTATGTCCTTTCGCAGAATAATCAACAGCATAACCACCACAGCAATACCCACGGCATAGTAAAAAATCCACCTCAGCACCCCCGCACTCATGTGGCGATAGACAACCGGGAGCATAAGGACATAGGGAATGAACAGGACCAGACCCCTGAGCATAATGAGGGCGACAGCCATAGGGATGGAATAACCCTTCCTCCTGAGCAACCACACCTGATAGGGGAGCCCTCCAGAGCCAAAGGGGGTGGTCACTGCCAGGATGAATCCAGATAGGATAATCTCCAGCGAATACCACAGGCCCAGCTGATTGCCCAGCCCTCTGGAGAGAATGGAGAAGCGAAGAGAATCGAGCAGGATGAATGTTACAGAAGCCATCGATGCCCCCAGGATGCCCGGCAGATGCATACCGGAAATCACCCGTCCCAGTTCTCCCCCGAGGGACCACACAAGGAGGATAAAAGACACGGTTATATAGGCAACCAGAAAAAGGGCAAAAGCCTTCTTCAGTCCCTCTGCCGACGGTTTTTTAATCTCCATATATTCCCCAGATGCTCCCTGTAGGTCCTGGCAAATATGTGTCTTCCTCTGCCGTCCGCGACGAAGTAGAGATACGGGGTCTCTGCGGGTCTGAGAACTGCCCGAATGGTGGACATGGCGGGGTTGCAGATGGGGGTCGGCGGAAGGCCCGGGTGCAGGTATGTATTGTATGGGCTGTCTATCTTCAGGTCGCTCTTCTTAAGCCAGTATGCGCTCCTTCCCGTAATGTACCATATTGTGGGATTGGCCTGCAGGGGCATCCTCCTGCGCAGACGGTTGATGAAAACCGATGCTATGATGGGTTTTTCATCTGGAGACACTGCCTCTTTTTCCACTATGGAAGCAAGAATCAGGCTCTCATAGAATCCCAGAGGGGCCCCATCCAGCAGGGTATCCATGCCCGCCTTCTGCCACTGCTCGAAGAAGTTCTTTACCATTGCATAGAGTACGGCCGCTTCACCGCTCCCCTCCTCGAACCTGTAAGTATCCGGATACAGGAACCCCTCCAGCGATTTCACCCCCGCCATGAGGGGGAATTCCATAGCCAGATTGCCTATGAAATCTGTATCGCTGACGAGCTCCATGAACCCGAGGGTATCTATCCCCATGCGCTCATATAAAAGGCGGGCAATATCCCTGGCCCTCAGGCCGGGGATGACTGTTATCTCCACATAAATGGGTTCGGGGGTCTGAGTTATGGTCTCCCAGAAGGCGAACAGCTCGTTGCCCCTCGTGTGGAAGCTATACTTACCGGGCAGGATGTCCCTGTCCCTTCCCGCAATCCTCAGCAGTCCGAGATAAACCTTCTCGAATCGAATAACGGAACTGTCCCGCAGTTTCCTGGCCAGGTGAATAGGGGTTTCTCCCTTATGAAGGGAGATTTTTACAGCATGCCTGCTAACATAAAGGGGAAATATAGAATTGATGAGCGCCACAGAAAGGGCGCCGTACGCGATGAGGTACAGTAATCTCACAGAACAGTTATCACTTTTGCAATGTTTCGGGGCTTATCCACATCACAACCCCTCATATTGGCAATGTGATACGCAAGCAGCTGGAGGGGGACTATGGACAGAATGGGAGTGAGGTATTCATCCGTCTGGGGAATTTCTATGATGCTCTCCGAAATGTCCTTCATCTTCTCGTCTCCCTCCGTGACCACGGATATCAGCTTTCCGCCCCTGGTGTAAACCTCATTGGCATTGGAGAAAGTCTTCTCATATACGCTCGTCTTCGGATTGACTATTACGACGGGCCAGCTGGAATCGATGAGGGCAAGGGGTCCGTGCTTCATCTCACCCGCCGCATAACCCGTAGCATGGATATAGGAAATTTCCTTGAGTTTCAAGGCCCCTTCGAGGGCAGTGGGGTAGTTGATTCCCCTTCCCAGAAACATGAAGTGATTGGACTTATGGTACTTTTCCGCAATATGCTGTATGTGGGCATCCCTGTAAAGAATCGCATTGAGCTTGTAGGGAAGCTGTCTGATTTCCTCTATGTAATGCTTCAATTCGTCGTTATCGACGAAACCCTTCAGATGCCCCAGCTCCAGCGCAAGGAGCAGGAGGATGAAAATCTGGGCAGTGTATGCCTTCGTGGAGGCAACGCCGATCTCCGGACCGGCATTTATGTAAATAACATAATCGCTTTCGCGGGCTATGGAGCTGTCCACCACATTGACTATAGAGAGAACTTCGAGACCCTTGTTCTTGGCGAGCCTCAACCCTTCCAGGGTGTCCATTGTCTCCCCCGACTGGGAGATGGATATGATGAGGGTCCTGTCGTCGATAATCGTCTCCCTGTGATGGAATTCCGAAGAATACACCACCTCCACCGGTACCTTTGCAAACCTCTCTATCAGGTACCTGCCAACGAGACCCGCGTGGAGGGAAGTTCCGGCGGCCTGTATGATAAAGCGGTTCTTGTTGAGGAGAATCTTCCTCAGATTCAAATCCTTGAGAAGCAGGGGTTCACCGTCCCTGATGTACTTCTGAATGTTGTATTCGATCACTTTCGGCTGCTCGTAAATCTCCTTGAGCATGAAGTGGGGATAGGGCCCCTTATCGGCATCCTGGGCATCCCATTCTATTTCCTTTATCTCCTTGGTCTTCTTATTGCCCTGGAAGTCATAAACCGTAAAGCCATCCGGCGTAAGAAACACTATCTCCTCATTGTCCAGAATGACCACCCTCTTGGTATGGGTCAGAATAGCCGGTATATCGGATGCAAGGAGCATCTCCCCCTCACCCACCCCCACTATCAGGGGACTGTCCTTCCTGACACCCACTATCATATCGGGGTAATCAGAATTGAGAATGGCAAGGGCGAATGTCCCCTCCAGTCGATTCACGGTCTTTACTATGGCCCTGAGATAATCCCCCTCTTCCTTCAGGTACTCTTCGAGGAGATGGGCGATAACCTCAGTGTCGGTCTCGGAATCGAACCTGTGTCCCTTCTCCTCAAGCTCCTTCCTGAGCTCAAGATAATTCTCTATTATCCCATTGTGGACGATGGCAATTTTCCCTGACGAATCCACCTGAGGATGGGCATTATTCTCGGTAACTTTTCCATGGGTGGCCCATCGCGTATGACCTATGCCCGCCCTTGCGGGTGGAAGCTGGCGCTCCTCGAGGGTCTTCTTCAGGTCCGCAATCCGGCCTACCTTTCTTACGGTGAAAATCTTATTTTCGTCATCCATCAGGGCGATTCCCGCGGAATCGTAACCCCTGTACTCCAGCCTCTCGAGACCCACCACTATGGTGGATTCCACATCCTTTTTACCTTTTCCAACATATCCTACTATTCCGCACATATTCCCCTCCTCACAGAGAGCTCCTGATTCCAGCTTTCTTCATCCCCGGCAATGCCGGGGGCGGGACTCGAACCCGCACTCCCCTGAGGGAAGCGGATTTTGAATCCGCCGCGTCTGCCAGTTCCGCCACCCCGGCACGCAGAACGCCCTAAATTTTAATGCAGAGAATTAAAATACATACCAGGAGCGGAATCATTCCGGTATCGTGATGCAAACAACTGGAAGGAAAAGTTTTCCATCACCCATATCCATAGTCAGGCCATTGCAACACGAGATCCACCCCTCCCAATTTACACGATTTCACATGAAGTTTTGCGGGCATACGAAGTCTCGCCCTAAGACTGGATCTGGACGAAGCAGAGGCACATGTCAGCTGTTAAGCAAAAGCTCACTACTCGATAGAATTTTTGAGATAGGGCAAAGGACTGATAAAATTGAATCGGGAGGACACTTCTATTATATACTTCAAAAGGGGGACATGGCCCGCTCCATACAGTAAAAGAACCTTCTTCACATCAGGAGGCAATGCTTCTTTCAGATTCCGGACTATTCCAAGATTTCTTTCAAACCAGTTTGAAGCCACAGCAAAAGCAACTTTTCTATTTTCATATTCAAGGCTTATATCAATCATAACCGAATCGTTCAAATTCACCATTGGTTGTGAATTCAACCAGTATAGATAATCTGGAATTGGAAGTTCCTTTGACTTTTTTATATTTTCTGCAAACAGTTTTTCATGATAAAATCCAGATGGTTTGTGATACATAACCTCCCTTATCATTTCAATTGTTATCCATTCGGGATAATCCGGATAGAAATCCACCGCCAGAATTTTTTTGTGATTCAAATATTTTGCAATACGAAATCCAATCTGAACCACCTCATTTCTGCTCGATAAAAATGGAAGATTTTCTTCGTGTTCAAAATTCCTTTTTCCTTCTAAATATTCCAGATATATGGCATTCAACAGGTTTTCTTTTTCACGCAGAACTTCAACAGCAATGATGTCCGGCTCCCATTTTGCAAGATTTTTAGCAAGAAGTTGAATTTCTTTCTGTCTTTTCGGAGAAAGGACATCTTCAATTTCTTGTTCATATACATGTTTGCCTTTCCCTCCATCCATATGGTAAATTCCCAGTATCATTACCTGAATCTGTTCCTCTTTTTTATCAAATGCCTTCATTTTCTTTTTCGATATAAATTTTATAATAAATTTCATTATGATTCAACTTGCACTTAATCGCACCACCTGCCTTCGAAAAATGAAAACTCCCATGTAGAAACCAACTCCATGAATTGATCTTTAAGTCTCCGCTCTCGTCCCCACAGCCTTTCTGACCACCCGCAGTTTGGCGCTACGGGACCTGGGGTTCCTCTTCACTTCTTCCACAGATGGAACAACGGGTTTGCGCGTTATAACTTCGACATCCTCCCTCCTCGAAAACATCTTTACTATCCTGTCCTCGAGGGAGTGGTAGGAGATTACTGCAAGCCTGCCCCCGGGCTTCAGTATATCCAGAGCCTCATTCAGTGCGAATCTCAGGACATCCAGCTCCCTGTTAACCAGAATCCTGAAGGCCTGAAATACTCTCTTTAGAGCCCTGTTCCAGTGCCGGCGCGGAACCGCCATCTCTACAGCCCTGACCAGATCCAGTGTGGTCTCCAGGGGTCTGTTTTCCACAATCCTTCGGGCAATTCTTCGGGAGAATCTTTCTTCGCCATATTCCCATATAATCCGGGCCAGTTCCTCCCGACTCATGGTGTTTATGTAATGGGAGGCGGGATGACCCTGCCGGGGATCGAATCTCATGTCCAGGGGCTCATCCCTCTTAAAGCTGAAGCCCCTGCCTGAGTGCTCCAGCAGGAAGGAGGACAGACCCAGGTCGAGAAAGATGATGTCAACCTTCCCATCCAGACCCATCTCCCGCACTATCCTCCCCATGTCCTCGAAGCCCGCATTGTACAGACGAAAGTTTCCCCCTCCCTCAAGCCTTTTGCGGGCCATTTCGAGACTTTCAGGGGATTTATCGAAACCGATAAGCAGACCGGAAGGGGCAATCCTCTCGAGAAAGGCCTCCGCATGCCCTCCCATCCCCACAGTTCCATCCACAACAACATCCCCCGGGCCGGGGGATGTAAGTTCCATAACTTCCTTCAGAAGGACGGGTATATGAAGTTTATCTGCTTCCAAGCTCGATTATAGCCTTTTTGGCCCTCTTATTGTAGGGATCCAGCTGCAGAACTTCGGACCATGCCCTGATGGCTTCCTCTATTCTGCCCTTCCTTTCCAGCTGGCGAGCCCTCTTTTCCCTCAGGGCCACATTGAGATAAAATTCAGCAGAGGGGTCATCGGGCTTCTGCTTGAGATAGGCTCTGGCTTTCTCTATAAGCCTGTTCAAATCGCCGGAATCATAGAGCCTCTTCAATTCAAGAAGAGAAATGCCTTCTATGGATGATAGCATGGATGCCCTGGATGCAGGTCCCTTTTCCGGGCTACGGGATTTCCCCGGCACATTCAATTCTATTTTGATGGACACATCTTCCGGATTCGGGATAGAAATATCGGGCTCATGTTCCCGGGACTCCTCTGCATAGGAAACCTCCTGAAGCAGACCCTTGCTCTCCAGCTTTATATGGCCCGGCTCCTCGGGGGATGGAAGGTCCAGATTCAGGTTTATTCCATAATCCTGCCCTCCTTCGCTCTCCTCTTTATAATCCTCACTGCTCCCGGCTGAAGCTGTATTATACGCAGCCATATACTTTATCGCCATCCTGCGAAGTTCCTGCGCTTCTTTTTCCAGTCCGGTTTTCTCCAGTTTCTCAGCCACAGCCAGGGCCTGATTTGCCAGACTCAGGCGCTGAACCCGTGCGTATATCCTGTCGAAGGTTTCGCTGTTCCCTATAAGGCCGGAGACCTTCTTCAGCACGATGCGGGCGCTATCCACCTGACCGCGGGAAGTCAACTCCAGAGCCCCCATAACCTTCTGCCACGCCTCCAGATTTGCCTTAACGATCTCATCCAGGTTCCCCACATCTCCGTAACGGCTGGCCTGTTTCAGCTCATGGAGGGACATGTTCAGATATTTAATCTTATCCACCACTTCATCCGAAACGGTGGCTTTGGATGCGTATATCTTGGCACGGCTAACATGCTCGTAGTAGAGGGCATTCTTACGGGATATGTACCAGTATGTGGACACGAATACAGCCACGATGAGGGCCAGAACACCAAATACATAGAGGGGCTTTCTGCTGGAAACATAGAGGGCCTCTTCCGGCTTCTCCTCAGGATTCACGAACAGGACGCGGGTTTTACCCAGACGAATCTCATCCCCGGTATGGAGCTTCTGGGTGCCCTTCAGGACTTTGTTGTTCAGCAGTATGGGATTCTTCGGATTGAGGTCTTCGATATAGTATTCCCCATCCTTTACCGTTATGCGGGCATGGACTCTCGATACATACGGATCGCTGAATCTGTATTCAGCCGTCGGGCTCCTTCCCATGATACCCGATCTGTCGATACTTATGAGCTTGCCGGCATCCCTTCCGGAGAGAACGCGGAAATAGGCTGAACTTTCCGCCCTGACGGAGAATTCCAGCAGGTGGTCATCCACTTCCACCCTATCTCCATCCTGAATTTCGGTTTCACCGCGGAAGTTTCTGCCATTGAGTTGCACGAGGTCATTGGCAATCAGGATCCACTTGCCCTCGATGTTGTAGATCACCATATGGCGGGGTGCGAGGCCGGGAATGATCAGGTCGTTGTCCTCTGAGCTCCCTATGGAAAACCTGGATTTTTTTACCTCCAATTCCCTATTTCCATCCAATCTTATCCTCAAATACTTCATGGCAATTAATTTTAAAGGCCGGAGGACCGGAATTTCCACTCCACGAGCGAACATTTTCGAAACAATCAGCATTTTAGGGCACCCACACACAGGTTCAAGTAATTATATTTCATTTCCTTATAGCCAATAACTTGCAATAAACTGCAATGAACACCTTGCTCCGAACCGGTACATCGAATCGAAAGAGAGTTCTTCAGACATCCCATTTAAAATCAACGACTTATATAACAAAGAATTACAATCCCAAAATGCGGAAATCGGAGAAAATAGGGCGGGCGCATTCTCCAGAAGCCGGCTCTTCCCGGATAAAAGGCTTTATAATTTTGAGGCTTTCGCAGGTGCCCCGGTAGCTCAATCGGTAGAGCGGCGGGCTGTTAACCCGTAGGCTGCAGGTTCGAGTCCTGCCCGGGGCGTTTCCATTATAATTTCCCCATGAAGAAATCCCGCATCGATTTCGGTCTTTTCATCATAAGGTTTTTGAGTGGATTCCTGCTGTTTTATCTCCATGGACTGAAGAAACTGCAAAATCCACAGGGTTTCGTCGGATTTATAGAATCCAGCTTTTCTTTTCTTCCCTTTCCGGAGCTCTTTGCCTGGATGTCCATAATCACAGAGAGTCTCGTGGCTGTATTCTTCGCTCTGGGATTGTTTACGAGATTCTCGGCCATACTTCTTACGGTCAACTTCCTCTTCATCCTTTACTACCACATTCAGATTGCCGGTGATCCTCTAAAATCCTTCGAACTGGTCCTGCTGTACTTTGCAATATTCCTGGCATTTTCCATAATAGGCACAACGGGGTATTCCCTCGATAGAAACATTCTGAAGAAAGGCTAAGTTGAGATTCCTGCGAAAGTTCATCTCCTTCTCCACAGGAGTCCTGATCAGCAGGACAACGGGACTTCTCAGAGAAGTATTCGTGGCATATATGCTCGGTGGGAGTGGAAAGGCGGACGCCTTTTATGTGGCATTTCGCATTCCCTCCCTCTTCCGGGACATCCTGGGGGACCAGACCTTCAATAATGCATTCATCCCGGCATATACAGAATCCGGAGAGAGCAGGCAATTCCTCTGGGCGGTATTCATACAGTTCATGTCCATCGTCGTTTCCATCGTTATACTGGGAACTCTCCTGGCTCCCCTCTTGGTGGGCATAGTGGCTCCCGGCTTCCTGAAGGATCCCGAGAGATTCCATCTTACAGTACAGATGACGCGCATCACCTTTCCATCCCTCCTCTTCTTCTCCCTCTCGGCCCTTTTCATGGCAATCCTGAATGTAAGGGGAAAATTCTTTATATCCGCCGTGTCTCCTGCAGTCATCAACATATCGATCATATCCATGCCCTTCCTCCTCCCGGTGCATGAAAAGGCCGTTGCACTGGCATGGGGACTGCTCGCCGGTGTGGTGCTCCAGTCCATTTTCCTCTTCTCGTTCGTCAGAACTCTCCCCTCCAGCCCAGATTTCAGACACCCCTCTCTGAAGACCTTCTGGAGACTTATAATCCCCGTCCTGGTATCCTACAGTTTTACAGAGATCAACATGTTCTTCGGCACCCTCATCGCGTCCTTCTTCGGGAGAGGATCCATAGCATACCTGAACTATGGATTCAGGTTGTTTCACCTTCCGGTCGCCCTCGTGGGAGTGGCCATGTCCATCGTGGCCCTCACGGATTTTTCCAGAATACATGCAGAGGGCAGATCAGCAGTGGCTCACCTGAAGAAAACCCTCCTGCTCAGCGCCTCCATAACCATTCCCACAGCAATATTCATGCTTATACTTGCAGAGCCCATCGTTAAAATCGTCTATCAGAGGGGGCACTTCTCCCCCGAAGATGTGGGAATCACGGCAAAAGTGCTCAGCATATACCTGCTGAGCCTCCCTCTGGTGAACCTGTCCAAATTGATGACAAGCTATGTGTTCTCGGCAAAGGATACCCGAACAGCCAACATATCCTTTGCCATAGGCACGCTGGGGGACATATCCACCGCCGTAATTCTCGGACCCTTCATCGGATTTTATGCAGTTGCCTGGGGCCATGTGGTGGGAAGCACCATGCGGGTCCTCTTCTTGGCATTCAGAATATTCAAGAATCAATGAACCTTGCGCAGTATATCCTCAAGAATATCCCCCTCAATGGACTCAGATGCCGTATCCGAAACAGGCGGGGAGGTGTGTATATTGCAGTGCTCGGTGGGTTCCCTTCCTGCTCTGAACACCTCCTGATATGTTTTGGGACAGTATGGAGTGGGCAGTTTGCCCGATTCCTTACACACCTCCACGAATACCACACCCCTGGGAACCGGAAAGTCTTTCGGAATGCTATCCCTGTATATTTCCTTCATGAATGATGCCCAGATGGGAAGGGCAACCTTTGCCCCCGTTGCTCCATGGAATATGGTCCTCACGCTATCGTACCCCACCCACACACCGGCAACGATGTCCGGGGTGAACCCTATGAACCATGCGTCCCTGTACTCGTCCGTCGTCCCGGTCTTACCCGCGGCAGGATGGAAGAATTTGTAAACCCTGCGGGCATCTATGGCCGTTCCTCCGTCCACCACGCTCTTCATCATGCTTATAGTTATGTAGGCTGTTACGGAATCGAGCACCAGTATCCTCCTGGGCGCATTCTCCTCCAGGATTATGCCATTGGCATCCTCCACCCGGGTGATGAAAAGGGGCCTCTTCCTGTATCCATAGGAGGCAATCGTGCTGTACGCGTTGACCATCTCGATGAGGCGCACCTCTATGGCACCCAGGGCAACCGAATAGTAAGGGGGGACTTCCTCCTCTATTCCGAGGCGCATGGCCATCTCGGATGCAGCCTGAGGTCCAATATCCATGAGCAGTCTTATGGTTGCAAGGTTTTTGGATAGGGCAAGGGCCTTCCTCAGGGTTATGGCCCCGAGATATTCGTTATCGTAATTGGAGGGGGTCCACTTCTTGTTTTTAGATGTGGGGTCCTCAACAGAAATAGGAAGGTCATACACGATGTCGGCGGGGCTATAGCCCCTTTCTATGGCCGCGGCGTATGTAAAAGGTTTGAAGGCAGAGCCCGCCTGCCTGTAAGCCTGAGTTGCCCTGTTGAACTGGCTGTGGAAGTAGTTCCTCCCTCCCACCATGGCGAGAATCTCACCGGTTCTGTTGTCCATAACCACCATGGCGGCCTGAAGGTATTGGGGCGGCTTTCCGCTTCTGGGATCGTAATCCTTATACTTGGGCTTCGTGGGGTATCTGCGGTCGTAAAGATTCAGGAAGCTATCCACGAGGGTATTGGCAAGCTTCTGCATCCGGATGTCCAGGGTGGTGTAAATCTTTCCTCCCCCTTTGTACAGGAAGTCTTCCCCGTATCGCTCTATGATGTACTTTCGAACCTCATCCATGAAGTAGGGGGCCACCCCCCCGTACCTCAGCGCCGCTCTCGTTATAACGATTTCGGGTCTGTAGTCCTTCCACTTTTCGTACTCCTCCCGGGAAATCACCCCCTGGTCCCGCATGACCTTCAGGACAAAATTGGCCCTCTCGAGGGATGCATTATAATTCTTCAGGGGGGAGTATCGGGATGGATACTTGGGGATGCCCGCAAGCATGGCCACTTCTTTGGGATTGAGCTCCCGTGCACTCTTTCCAAAGTAATACTGGGCGGCACTCTCGATTCCGTATATGTTTCCTCCCATGTTGACCTGATTTATGTACCTCTCGAGTATCTCCTCTTTACTGAATGCCCTTTCTATCTTAACAGCGAGAATGGCTTCTTTGATCTTCCTCTTGAAAGTCCTTTCGTGGGTCAGAAACATGTTCCGGGCCAGTTGCTGGGTTATGGTGCTGGCCCCCTCCCTTATGCGCCCCGCCAGGAGATTCTTCACCATGGCCTTGAGGATCCTGTCCGGGTCAATTCCCCAGTGGCTGTAGAACTTTCTGTCCTCCAGTGCAACGAATGTGTTATAGACATAGGGGGGCAGGTCCTTCAAACGAACAGGGGTCCTCCTCTCCTCGTGGAATTCGTATATGAGTTTCCCGTTCCTGTCATAAACTTTGGTGGAAACAGGGGCCCTGTAGCGCTCTATCTCATCCAGAGAGGGCAGGTCCCGGGACAGGTAGATAATAACGGGAACGGACAGGAGGATGATTACCAGATATGTTATGAATGCCCACTTTATTCCCCAGAGCAATCCCTTCCAGTCGATCCTCATGCTGATGGAAAAGTTTAACGCCCGGGCCGTCTTATGTGCCCATCGATTCTGAATCCACGCACCGGTGAGGAATGTAATATTTACCGGAAATCGTGGATATCGAACGAATTACCTGCAAATACGAAGAGGGGAGCCATGGAACTGCTGTAAACCGAACCTGCTGTACTGCCCATCATCGGAAAAAGGGGACATATCCTCAAGATTGTGTAAGAAACTTTACTCTTTTAAGCAGATGGAGTTCACAGGGGGCATAGTTAAAGGCCGGCAGGGCTTTGGGCCAGCGGG
>Ga0256833_1000997_pt1 | contig 21368 bp, 34 predicted proteins | sample 356284metaG_FD_190535 | JGI IMG/M metagenome (GOLD analysis project Ga0256833, IMG submission 190535) | Hydrothermal vent microbial communities from Mid Atlantic Ridge, Atlantic Ocean - 356-284 | ecosystem: Environmental > Aquatic > Marine > Hydrothermal vents | place: Atlantic Ocean: Mid... | reverse complement strand
ATTCTTCGACCTGCCGCACGGCTACTTCATGGGGAGGATTAAGCGCCTCGCCTTCTATTTGGCCGAAAAGCGCATCAAGGGCGAGGAGTTCGATGAGTACGCGAAAGCCCTCGGAAAAGCCCTCCTCCGGCCGTTCGTTGAGAGCATTCACGAGGTTGCTAACGGCGGCGAGGTCGAGGAGGTCTTCACGGTAAGGGTGAAGAGCATAAGTACTGCCCATAAAATGGTGACTCACTTCGAGAGGCTCGGCGTGAAGATCCACATCGAGGACATCGAGGAGGTAAAGCCCTACTGGAGGATAACATTCAAGAGGGTATATCCCGATGCAACGCATGAGATTAGAGAACTGTGGAACGGAAGGGCGTTTGTGGACTGAAGTCGAAATGCTTAAATTATTATCCTGCCAAAGATTATCTTGGTGAGGATAATGTTTGTCAACCGAAAAAATGAGGTGGCTCTCCTTGAGTCTCTCCACTCCTCCGGCAAAAAAGAGATTCTGATTCTCTACGGGCGCAGGCGAGTTGGAAAGACCGAACTCCTAAAGAGGTTTATCCGGGGGAAGAATGCCCTCTATTTTTTTAGCCGATAGGGACGGACTGGAGTCAAATGCTAAAAGATTTTACTCCGAGGCGGTAGAGGTTCTTGGACTTCCCAGGCTGGAAGTGAGGGACTTTAGAGAGGCTTTCGAGTTGATAAAGCTCAGGGCACCTGAGAGGTTTGTCGTTGTCATAGATGAGTTCCCCTACCTTCTCCTCACGGACAAGAACACTCCTGCGGTTTTCCAGCACGTGATAGATGAAATCCTCGACGACAGATTTTTCCTAATTTTGAGCGGCTCGATAATCGGCCTTATGGAGGGACTTATGGATTACAGCAACCCCCTTTACGGCAGAAGAACGGCACAGCTCAAGCTTAAACCCCTGAGCTTCTTTCATGTTAGAGAATACTTCAAAAACGCGCCCATCGAAACCGTCGTGAGGATATACTCGGTCACCGGCGGCGTGCCCATGTACTTCCGGCTCTTTGAGGGGAAGAACTTCGAGGAGGAGCTTTTGAGGGTGGCGTTCTCGCATACGTCCATACTCTACGAGGAGCCAGAGTTCATCCTGAGGGAGGAACTCGGTGACGTGCACAGGTATTATCTGATTCTTGAGGCGATGGCCCTTGGAAAGCACAGGGTGAGTGAGATTGCGAACTTCGCGGGAATCGAAGTCAAAGACATGCCAAAGTACCTGAGGACCTTAATCTCTCTCGAACTCGTTAGGCGCGAGGTTCCCGTTACGGAATCCGAGAGGAGCAGAAAGGCGCGCTATTACATTAACGACAATTTCTTCGCCTTCTGGTTCCGCTTCGTAAAGCCGAACCGGGGAAGGATAGAGATTGGCACGTTCGAGATGGATTGGAATGCCTTCAACGCCTACGTGGGCAGGGCATTTGAAGATATGGCGAGGCAGTTTCTCGTTGAGCTCAACAGGGCCGGAAACCTGCCGTTCATGTTCACGAAGGTTGGCAGGTGGTGGCATAAGAAGGAGGAGATTGATTTGGTGGCTTTGAACGAGGGGGAGAGGAAAGCTTTGTTCGTTGAAGTGAAGTGGAAAGACCTTAGCTTGGGGGAAGCTAAAGGAGTTCTGGGAGACCTTGAGAGGAAAAACGAGCTCGTTGGGCTTGATGGGTGGGGGCGGTTTTACGGAATAGTGGCGAAGAGGGTTGAGGGAAAGGAAGAGTTGAGGGGCGAGGGCTACCTCGTCTGGGATTTGGTCGACTTCGAAAGGCTTATCTCTTCTGAAAGCGGAGTTTGAGGGGTGGTGCCTTTGTCACTTCTACCGTTGGCAGGGATGTTCATATTCGGGGGGAAGAAGAAATCGGGCGAAGAAAAAGAAACGGCAGTCCCGAAGAGCTTGAGAGATAAGGTAATAACAGTTGTAATGGACCATGGAAAAGGATTGTATTACCTGCTCAGCCGCGCAACACCGGAACAGGACGTTGCCAAGATTGCGAAGATTCTGGACCACAACCCGCAGATAGGCCAACCGAATGCAACACAATGGTCCGAATACAAAAAAATACGTTAACGAGGCAACGCCGGAGGAAAAAATAATAGCTGTCCACTATCCTCTGCTCCACGCGTTCCTTGCGGTGGCAATGGCGTACCATACGGGTGTCCACAGTAAGCGATCTGCTGACGCAGTGGAAGGCCTACTGAATGCATTATACACGAATAGAAGAGATTATGCTTACATAAAACAGAATTACAAGCAGCTTGCGGAAGCACTTGCATACCAGGCGGCAAAGAGAAGAATTACAACCGACCCTGAAAAAACTGCGAAAGTAATGGAAAAGGCGTTCGAAAAGACGTTCAAAATTATAGATAAGTTACTCCCAGAAGTAAATGAAAGGAACCTCGAGATACTTGGAAGGGCAATACATAAACACACCGACGACCCCTTCGTTGTTCTCCGGAACGCAGGCATCGACATCGAGCCAGAACTGGAGGAGTTCCGTCAGTTCCTGGCGGAGATCAGCGGGAAGAAAATAAAATCGGAGAAGCAAATACACGTGGCGAGAGTTCCCGGACCTTCCGAAGAACTGGCCAGGGCAAAGCTCGAAGTTCTCTCCATCCTCCACGGCCTCGAATTTGCTGGCTATTCTGATGAAGCCAAGCAAAAGGCCATCGAGAGGCTCTCCTCCCGCATAGCGGAGGTCTCCGCCGAGAAGCTAACGCCCGAGAACCTTCAAAGGCTCGGCCTCTACGCTTTCGCTATCGAGATGATAAAGAGCGGAAACTTCGAGAGGCTGAGAGAGATCGAGAAGCTCTAACTTGCACCCCCACAAGTTACTTGCACCCCTGCAAGTTAAAGCTCCCTGAAGACCTTCGCCAACACGGGGTCTGGGATGAGGTATCTACCCCCTCTCTTTTCCACGTAGCCCGCTTTGACGAGGTTCTCAAGCAAAGCTGAAAAGTTCGAGTCGTTTACGGGGCCGAGCTTTAAGGAAAGGTAGTCTCTAATGTCCTTCCACCGTGAGTAGTCCAGCGCTATGGCCTTCAGTATGAAGCGGTATCTTGGGCTGTAGTTGAAGAGCTTCGACAGCTCGTTTCCAGCTATGGCCTTTGCTTCCCTGAGGACTTCCTCAATAGCTTCATGATGTCTGAGTTTCCTCGTAACGCGGATGTACCCGTAGAGGGAGAGCCAGCCGGGGATACCGTCGAGCTCTTTAACGGCCCCTTCAATTTCCCTTTCTGTGACTTCAAACTTTGTCTCTTCGAAGCCCGTTCTCAGGAATCCTCTGCTCAGGTCAGGATTAAAACGCTCAAGGGCTATATCGTGGTGGTATCTGCCGAAGAGCGGCGCTTCAGGGTCGTTAAACTTCAAAAAGTCGAAGAGAAGACCCACCTCTGAGCCTGTGAGAATGAAGGTCAGGTTTTCGAGGTTGTCGATGGCATAGGCCAAAATTCCATCGTACCTTGTGGCCCCCCCAAAGCGCAGGTACTGGGCTTCGTCAAAGGCTATAATGACCCTTCCAACTTTCTCGCCGTATTTGCTGAGCGCCTCCAAGAGCTCCGTTATCGAGAAGTCCTTTGAGGTTATCTCCAGCCTGAGTCCGGAAACACTTACCCCCCTGACCCTCTCAAGGAAGAGTTTCGCCTCCTCAATCAACTTTTTCCTTCCGCTCATTCCTGAAAGGAGCATCTTCCCGATTATGTACCTGTTGACGGATGAGAACTCAGAGTAGGTCTTTCTCACGTCGACTTTTATTGAAGGGTAAGTGAGCTCGTTGAGCGCAACGTTGAGGAGTGAGCTCTTTCCAAGCCTCCTGAGGCCAAGAAGAAGGATTAGCCTTTCTCCTCTTTCCACTGCCTCCTTAAGCTCCCTGAGTTCCCTTTCCCTGTCAAAGAGTTCTTCCCTCTTCGTCTTTGGGTACGGTGAAAACAGCATTAACTTGCACCCCCACAAGTTACTTGCACCCCTGCAAGTTAAAAGGCTTTCCCCGAAACTTTTCTGGCGAAAAGTTTCATCAAACGGTCCCGACGGTTCTCAATGCGGACGATTAACTTCGTTCACAATCCTGATCTTGCCGCTTTAATTTGAAGGGCTTAACTCCAAACAGGTGACTTCATGGTTTTGCACTTATTTTGGCACCCTAAGGGTGCCATTCTATTGATGAAACACTTGCACAAGGTTCAGAGGAATAAGCCCTCCTAAAACACACCAAGATTGTAACGTGCACAAAGGCCTATCTGCACTTCTCACCAGTAAACTCCATTTGATGAAACTTTGCGCAAGCAAAGTTTCTTTGCAAAAAAATTGTACACCTCCAAACCTAAAAAAGGGTTGCAGCCTTCGAAAGCCTTTTAAATACTCTCCATAGACCCCACTTCAGCGTTGAAGTTACCATAGCAAAGGATGACGGAAAAATGGCCTGGCACGTCTTCATTCCGGATTCGTTCCTCGAAGAGACCGACGACCCCAAAATCAGGACTTACAAGGTTGGTCAGATAGCCAGGGCCTGCGCTATATTCGGCGTTGAGCACATATGGATCTACAAGGCCGGCGGCAGGGACGGCAGGTTCATCAAAACCATCCTTGAATATGCGGAAACGCCCCAGTACCTCAGAAAGAGACTGTTTCCCCTCATACCGGAGCTCAGGTACGTTGGTGTCATCCCACCGCTGAGAACCCCCCACCACAAGCTCAAGGGGAAACCAAAGGTCGGCGAAATCCGCGAGGGCTTCGCATTCAGGAAAGGGAAGCGGGTTTACGCGGACATCGGCCTTGACGAGCTCGCCATGGTGGAGGGAGAGGTTGAGGGGCGTTCAACTTTCAGGATTGTCTCGGTAAGGCCGCTCAGAGTAATACCAGCGAAACCGGTCGAATACTGGGGCTACAGGGTGCATCTCACGAGGAAGTCACTGGCAAAAACACTTAAAAAGGCCAGGCTGGATTTGAGCATCGCGACCTCCAGGAAGGGTCGCGACATTCGAGAGGTGAAGCTTCCCCCTCTTGAGGGGGATGTCGGATTCATCTTCGGCTCACCGAGGAAAGGCGTGATGGAGCTCCTCGGCGAGGAGGAATATGACTTTGATCTAATCCTCAACACCGTTCCGAATCAGCGGACGAAAACCGTCCGCACCGAGGAAGCGCTCCTCGCTACACTCGCGGTGTTTAATCTCATAAGGAGGGATTGAGATGGGAAAAATACACAGGCCAAGGAGAGGTTCACTGGCTTACTCCCCGAGAAAGAGGGCCAAGAGCATAGTCCCGAGAATCAGAAAGTGGCCGCAGGACAGTGAAGTCAGGATGTTGGGATTTGCTGGCTACAAGGCTGGCATGACCCACGTTCTCATGTTAGACGACAGGCCAGGGCTCACCAAGGGCAAGGAGATCTTCATGCCGGTTACTATCGTGGAAGTCCCGCCGCTCTTCGTCTACGGCATCCGGGCATACAGGCAGGGCTACCTCGGTCTCGAGACCGCCACAGAGGTCTGGTTCCACGAACTCAACGACCACGTTAAGAGAAGGATAAAGACCCTGCCGAAGGATTACAGCGAGGATGCCTTCAGAGAGAAGCTCGGTCAGCTTGAGGACATGGTGGAGAACGGCGAGATCGTAGATGTTCGCCTTCTCGTCCACACCCAGCCGTGGCTCATCAAGCTCAAGAAGAAGCCCGAGGTCATGGAGTACGCCATCGGCGGCGAGCTAAAGGCCAAATTTGACTACGCCAAGGAGAAGATAGGCAAGGAACTTAGGGCGAGCGAGGTTCTCCACGAGGGCGAACTCCTTGATGTGATAGCAGTCACCAAGGGTAAGGGAACCCAGGGTCCCGTTAAGAGGTGGGGTGTTAAGGTTCAGTTCCACAAGGCCCAGAGGGCTGGAAAAGGCAGGCACATCGGCAACCTCGGTCCGTGGCATCCGACGAGGGTCATGTGGACCGTTCCGCAGGCGGGTCAGATGGGCTTCCACCACAGGACCGAGTTCAACAAGAGACTCATAGCGATAGGCGAGAACGGCAAACTCAAGCTCGACGAAAAGAACGAGATAGAGATAACCCCGAAGGGTGGCTTCCCGCACTACGGAATCATAAGAAGCGACTTCCTCATGATACAGGGAACGGTCCCTGGTTCCTTCAAGAGGATCATTAGAGTTAGACCGGCTATCAGGCCGCCGAAGAAGAAGCCGCCGGTTGAGAGACCGCAGATAACCTACGTCAGTATGGAATCCAAGCAGTGAGGTGAGATAGATGAAGGTTAAGGTTTTCAACTTAGAAGGCGAGCCCGTGGAGGAGATAGAGCTTCCGAAGGTCTTTACCACTCCATTCAGGCCCGACCTCATAAGGCGCGCTGTCATCGCCTCATGGACTCACAGAATACAGCCGCAGGGCAGGGATCCGCTCGCTGGAAAGAGAAGGGTCACCGAGAACATCGGAAAGGGCCACGGCATGGCGAGGGTTGAGAGGATAAAGACTTCCCCGAGGTTTGCCGCCTTCGTTCCATTCGCCGTTGGCGGAAGGAGAACCCACCCACCCAAGGTCGAGAAGATAATCTGGGAGGATATCAACAAGAAGGAGCGCAGGCTGGCTATAATGAGCGCCATAGCGGCAACGGCCAACTACGACCTCGTCAGGGCCAGGGGTCACATCGTTGACAACGTTCCGCAGGTTCCCATAGTCGTCACCGACGACCTCGAGAAGGTTTTCAAGACCGCCCAGACCAGGGAGATATTCAAGAAGCTGGGAATTTGGCCTGACATCGAGAGGGCCAAGAAGAACACCAAGATAAGGGCTGGTAAGGGTAAGATGCGCGGAAGGCGCTACAAGAAGGCCAAGGGCCCGCTCATCGTCGTTTCCAAGAACGAGGGAATCGTCCAGGGGGCCAGAAACCACCCTGGCGTTGATGTGGTTACCGTCGAGAACCTTGGCGTTGAGTTCCTTGCTCCCGGAACGCACCCCGGTAGGCTCACCGTATGGACGAAGGGAGCTATAGAGAGGCTTAGGGAGATTTACGGGTGATGGGATATGGATCCGTACAAGGTCATCATAAAGCCGGTCGTCACGGAGAAGGCCGTGGCGATGATAGAGAACGAGAATAAGCTAACTTTCATAGTCGACAAAAGGGCAACCAAGGCCGACATCAAGAGGGCCGTGGAAGCGATGTTCGATGTCAAGGTCGAGAAGGTCAACACCCTCATAACCATGAGGGGAGAGAAAAAAGCGTATGTCAAGCTCAAGCCTGAGTACAGCGCAAGTGAGGTTGCCGCCAGGATAGGATTGTTCTGACGGGGTGAGTGAGATGGGAAAGAGTCTGATTCAGCAGAGGAGAGGTAAGGGAACCACGACCTTTAGGGCCCCCTCCCACAGGTACAGGGGTGCCGTCAGGTACGTTCCGCTCAACCTTACCAAGGAGAAGACCCTTGTGGGTAGGGTTGTTGAGATACTCCACGACCCGGGAAGGACAGCTCCAGTAGCTCGCGTCAAGTTCGAGAACGGTATGGAAAAGCTAATCATAGCTCCAGAAGGAGTCCTCGTCGGCGAGGAGATAGCCATCGGGCCGAACGCCCCGATCAAGATCGGCAACACCCTCCCGTTGGCAATGATACCCGAGGGAAGCTACGTCTACGACATAGAAGGGACTCCTGGAGACGGCGGCAAGTACGTCCGTGCCGGTGGTGCCTACGCTCTCGTCGTCAGCAGGGAGAAGGACAAGGTAATAGTCCAGCTCCCGAGCGGCGAGCTCAAGCAGTTCAAGCCCGAGTGCAGGGCCACCATAGGTGTCGTCGCCGGCGGTGGAAGGCTTGAGAAGCCAATCGTCAAGGCAGGTAAGGCCTACTACATCGCCAAGGCTCGCAACAGGTTCTGGCCGAAGCCGAGGGGTGTCAAGATGAACGCGGTGAACCATCCGCACGGTGGTAAGGAGCACCACATAGGAAGGCCGAGCACCGTTTCGAGGCGCGCTCCGCCCGGAAGGAAGGTCGGTCACATAGCTGCGAGAAGAACGGGTAGGAGGAAGTGATGAAGATGGCGAGAAGGAAGGAGTTTAAGTATAGGGGTTATAGCTTCGAGGAACTGCTCAACATGTCACTTGAGGACTTTGCAAAGCTCCTCCCCGCGAGACAGAGGAGGAGCCTCAAGCGTGGTCTTTCCCCAGAGCAGAAGAAGCTCCTTAGGAAGATAAGGCTTGCCAAGAAGGGTAAGTACAAGAAGCCGATCAGGACCCACAGCAGGGACATGGTCATTCTTCCCGAGATGGTCGGCATGACCATTCACGTCTACAACGGAAAGGAGTTCGTCCCAATTGAGATCAGGGAGGAGATGATAGGCCACTACCTCGGAGAATTCGCCCTCACGAGGAAGATCGTCCAGCACGGCTCACCTGGTGTTGGAGCCACGAGGTCATCGATGTTCGTGGCGGTCAAGTGAGGTGGTATAGATGAGCAGGGGCAGGTTTTCATATTCATTCCAAAATTTTGACCCGGACAGGATGGCAAGGGCGAGCGGAAGGGACCTCAGGATATCCCCCAAACACAGCATCGAGCTCCTCAGGGAGATAAAGGGCATGATGCTTAACGATGCCATCAAATACCTTGACGACGTTATCGCTCTGAAGAGACCGGTTCCGATGAGACGCTTCAACGACAGCCAGGGCCACAAACCGGGCAAGGGCTTTGGTCCAGGTCGCTATCCGGTCAAGGTTGCAAAGGCCGTCAAGAAGGTCCTTCTCAACGCCAAGAACAACGCCGAACAGAAGGGTCTCGACCCGGACAGGCTCAGGATAATTCACGCGGCTGCCCAGCGCGGTCCGGTACTCCGTGGATACATCCCGAGGGCCTTTGGAAGGGCCACACCGTTCAACGAGCAGACCACCCACATCGAGATAGTCGTTGAGGAAGTTAGGAGGTGAGACTCTTGGCGATCGAGAGATACTTCATTAAAGAAGGCGTTAAAGAGATGCTCATCGATGAGTACCTTGAAAAGGAGCTCAGGCGCGCTGGTTACGGAGGGCTGGACATCAAGAAGACTCCCCTCGGTACCAAGGTGACCATATTCGCGGCGAGCCCTGGCTATGTCATAGGTCGGGGCGGAAGAAGGATAAGGGAACTCACCAGGGTCCTGGAGAGGCAGTTCAACCTTGAGAATCCCCAAATAGAGGTGGAAGAAATTAAAAACCCCTATCTCAACGCCAAGGTTCAGGCGGTAAGGCTTGCCCAGGCCCTTGAAAGGGGCATCCACTTCAGGAGGGCGGCCTATTCTGCCATAAGGGCTATCATGAGAAACGGTGCGAGGGGCGTTGAGATTCGCCTGAGCGGAAAGCTAACGGGTGAGAGGGCAAAGAGCGTCCGTTTCTACCAAGGTTACCTTGCGAAAGTTGGAAACCCTGCCGAAACCCTCGTCAGCAAGGGCTATGCCCAGGCCAAGCTCAAGCTTGGAGTTATAGGTGTCAAGGTCTCCATCATGCCGCCCGACGCCAAGCTCCCGGACGAAATAGAGGTTGTAGAGAAGGTTCAGGAAGAGGTGAGCGCCAATGAAGCCGAGTGAGATTAGAGAGATGGGCATCGAGGAGATTGAGGAGAAACTAAAGGAACTCCGCCTTGAACTCGCCAAGGAAAGGGGCGTGCTCACCATGGGGGCCTCGCTTGAGAACCCCATGGTCATTCGGAACCTTAGGCGCGACATTGCGCGCCTGTTGACAATAAAAAAGGAGAAGCTTAGGGAGAAAAGGTGAGGTTCGGTGCCGAGGATCGTTAACCCTCTGGATGAGATGCTCTTTAAGGAGGTCCTGAAGGAGCAGCAGAGAATCCGGGTCTACATTGAGAAGGCCCGTTATGGAAAGCTCAAGACGATAATTGAGGGAATAGATGAGAAGGAATTCGACCTTGAGGATATAGCCAAAAAGCTGAAGGCGAAGCTGGCATGCGGCGGGACAGTAAAGAAGGGAAGGATAGAGCTCCAGGGAGACCACAGAGAACGGGTCAAAAAGCTGCTCGGAGACCTTGGATTTTCAGAGGAGCTCATAGAGGTCGAGTAACCAAGAGGACAATAATCTGGCATGAGCTCATAGGCCTGAAAGCAAAAATTATAAGGGCATCTCATCCAGAGCTGGTTGGCATCGAGGGCTACGTCCTGGACGAGACGAGGAACACCCTCGTCATAGGTGGGGAGAGGGTTTGGATTATCCCGAAGGACGTGGTTTGCCTTGAGTTTGAGGTTGGCAATAAAAAAATCCGGATCAATGGAAAAGAGCTGATTGGAAGGCCCGAGATGAGATTAAAGAAGAGGTGGCGAAAATGAGAGAGATTGGATTGAGGGTTCAACCCCCAGCTGAGAAGTGTGATGATCCCAATTGCCCCTGGCACGGGAACCTCAAGATACATGGCAGATACTTTGAGGGGATAGTCGTCAGTGACAAGGGCAAAAAGACGGTCGTGGTGGAGAGGCAGTACTATCACTATCTCAAGAAGTACGAGAGGTATGAGCTCAGGAGGAGCAAGGTTCATGCACACAATCCAGAGTGCATCGACGCTAAGGTAGGTGATAGGGTCCTTATAGCTGAAACCCGGCCTATAAGCAAGACTAAGAGCTGGGTTGTCGTTGCAGTCACTAAGAGGGCCGGCGAGAGGTGATGTAGATGGCGAAGAAGGGTGCTGGAGCAACGAGAGGTATTAGCCCTGTCAGGCCAACGCGCGCCCTCCCTGTGGGTGCCTACCTCAAGGTTGCAGACAACAGCGGCGCAAAAGTTATCCAGATCATAGGCGTCGTCGGCTACAAGGGCACCAGGAGGAGGCTCGCCAGTGCTGGAGTCGGTGACATGGTCGTTGCAACTGTTAAGAAGGGAAGGCCGGACATCAGGCACCAGGTGGTTAGGGCCGTTGTCGTCAGACAGAGGAAGGAATACAGAAGGTTGGATGGCATGCGTGTCAAGTTCGAGGACAACGCTGCAGCCATAGTAACTCCCGAGGGCGTCCCGAGGGGAACCGAAATCAGAGGTGCCATAGCAAGGGAAGCAGCCGAGAGATGGGTAAGGCTCGGGAGCATAGCGAGCATAGTGTTGTGAGGTGAGAGAGATGAGGCTTGATAGTAAACAACCAAGAAAACAGAGGAAGTTCCTTTACAACGCTCCCCTTCACCTTAGGGGCAAGATAATGAGTTCGACCCTCAGCCCGGAACTCAGGGAGAAGTACGGAATCAGGGCTCTCCCTGTGAGGGAGGGTGACAAAGTTAAGATAATGCGCGGTGACTTCAAGGGCAAGGAGGGAAAGATCCTTGAGGTTGACCTCAAGCGTTATAGGATACACGTTGAGGGAGTTACACAGAAGAAGGTCGATGGGACCGAGGTCTTCTATCCGGTCCACCCCTCGAACGTTATGATAGTTGAACTCAACCTTGATGACGAAAGGAGAGAGAAGATAATTAATAGGAGGGCTGGTTGATGGCGAGAAAGGGGGCAAAAAGACACCTTAAAAGACTCGCCGCTCCGAGTCAGTGGTACCTTCCGAGAAAGTCCTACAAGTGGGCGGTCAGGCCGAGGCCGGGTCCGCACAGCATGAAGACCTCCATACCGCTCATCTACATAGTCAGGGACTACCTCGGCTACGCCAAGACGGCTCGTGAGGCGAGGAAGATACTCAACGAGGGCAAAATACTCGTTGACGGCCGCGTTAGGAGGGACTACAAGTTCCCGGTCGGAATTATGGACGTCGTTTCAATCCCCGAGACCGGGGAGCACTACAGGGTTCTTCCAAACAGGATCGGCAAGCTCATACTCCACCCGATAAGCGAGAAGGAGGCTAACATAAAACCACTCAGAGTTAACAACAAGAGGATGGTCAAAGGCGCAAAGGTTCAACTCAACCTCCACGACGGAAGCAACTACCTCGTCACCGCAAACGAGAAGGACAGGTACATGACGGCTTACACCGTTCTCATGAAGGTCCCCGACAGGGAGGTCATCGAGGTCATCCCGTTCGAGGTTGGCTCGTACGTATTCGTTACCCAGGGTAAGAACGTTGCGAGAAAAGGTAAGGTCGTCGAGGTCAGGCAGTTCCCGATGGGCTGGCCGGACGTCGTCACTATAGAGGACGAGAACGGCGAGCTCTTCGACACGCTGAAGGAGTACGCCTTCGTCGTTGGAAAGGATAAGTCGGAGATTTCCCTTCCGTGAGGTGAGAGAGAATGATCAACAGAGAGGCCATACTTACTGACTGGGAAGCTCACCCCATGAGGAAGCCCAGGATTGCGAAGGTCACCATTAACATTGGTGTGGGCGAGAGCGGTGAGAGGCTCACCAAAGCCGAGACGATGCTCGAACGACTCGTCGGTCAAAAGCCGATAAGGAGGCGGGCAAAGCAGACTAACAGGGACTTTGGCATAAGACGTGGAGAACCGATAGCAGTAAAGGTAACGCTACGCGGGGAAAAGGCCAGAGAGATGCTGGGCAGGCTTTTGGAGGCAGTTGATAGAAAACTCAAAGCGAGCAACTTTGATGAGCATGGGAACTTTTGCTTTGGCATAGAGGAGCACATCAACATACCTGGAGTGGAGTACGATCCGGAGATAGGTATATTCGGCATGGACGTCTGCGTTACCCTCGAAAGACCAGGTTTCCGTGTTGCAAAGAGGAAGAGGCAGAGGAAGAAGATACCGACCAGGCACAAGCTGACTAAGGAGGAGGGTATCGTCTTCGCTATGGAAGAATTTAAGGTCTCCGTGGAGGGATTGTGAGATGGCGAAGGCTGATTATAACAAGAGAAAGCCCAGAAAGTTTGGAAAGGGTGCGAGAAGGTGCATGCGCTGTGGTCAGTACGGCCCGGTGATCAGGATACATGGACTTATGCTCTGCAGACACTGCTTTAGAGAGATAGCTCCCAAGCTGGGCTTTAAGAAGTATGAGTGAGGTGAGAGGAGATGACTTTACTTGACCCGCTGGCGAACGCTCTTTCCCATATAACCAACAGCGAGAGGGTCGGAAAGAAGGAGGTCTACATAAAGCCAGCCTCCAAGCTCATTGGAGAGGTGCTCCGGATAATGCAGGAGAACGGTTACATAGGTGAGTTCGAGTTCATAGACGACGGAAGGGCAGGGATTTACCGGGTTCAACTCGTGGGCAAGGTTAACAAAGCAGGTGCCATAAAACCTCGCTTCCCCGTTAAGGCGAAGGAATTTGAGAACTGGGAAAAGAGGTTTCTCCCTGCCTTCGAGTTTGGCATCCTGATAGTCTCGACATCCCAGGGCGTCATGACCCACAAAGAGGCCATCGAGAAGGGAATTGGCGGAAGGCTGATAGCCTACGTCTACTGAGGTGAGAGAGATGCCGATAGATGCGTGGGTAAGGGAAGAGGTTGAGATTCCAGAGGGAGTTGAAGTCACCGTTGAGGGCAACACCGTCAAAGTCAAGGGCCCAAATGGTGAGCTGGAGAGGGAACTCAGGTATCCGGGCGTTCAGATCTTCACCGAGGACGGTAAGGTCGTCGTCTTCAAGGAGTTCCCGAGGAAGAGGGACATAGCAATAGCCAGAACCTTCAAGGCCCACATAGCGAACATGATCAAAGGCGTTACGGAAGGCTTCACTTACAAGCTCAAGGTCGTTTACAGCCACTTCCCCATGACAGTCAAGGTTCAGGGTGACGAGGTCCTCATCGAAAACTTCCTCGGTGAGAAGAACCCGAGGAGAGCCAAGATACTTCCTGGGGTTAAAGTCAAGGTCATGGGTTCGGAGGTCATCGTTGAGGGCATTGACAAAGAGGCCGTTGGCCAGACCGCGGCAAACATCGAGCAGGCAACCAGGATAACCAAGTGGGACAGGCGTGTCTTCCAGGATGGAATTTACATAGTTGAGAAGGCTGGTAAGCCGATAAAGTTCTGAGGTGTGAGAAATGAACGAGAAGGCGAGACTCCTTAGGATAAGGGCCAGGATCAAGAGGAAGAAGCCGAGGTTCCTCCGTCAGGAGTGGTGGAGATATAAGAAGTTCAAGAACGACCCGAAGTGGAGAAGACCGAAGGGAATCGACAGCAAAATGAGGCTCAAGAAGAAGGGTAAAGCGCGCTCTCCGAGCATAGGCTGGAGCTCACCGAAGGCCGTTCGCGGGCTCCACCCGAGCGGCTACGAGGAAGTCCTCGTCCACAACGTTAGGGAGCTCGAAGCAATAGATCCGAGCAGACAGGCCGCCAGGATAGCCGGAACCGTTGGCGCCAGGAAGAGGGAGCTTATACTTGCCAGGGCGAAGGAGCTCGGTGTGAAGGTTCTTAACGCGAGGTGAGACTCATGCTCAAGATGCAGAGAAGGATTGCCGCTGATTTGTTGAAATGCGGTGAGAACAGGGTCTGGATTGACCCGGAGAGGATTGATGACGTTGCCGCTGCCATAACAAGGGAGGACATCAAGAGGCTCATCAACGACGGCGTCATCAAGAAGAAGCCGATCAAGGGCCAGAGCAGAGCTCGCGCCAGGGTCTACCAGGAGGCCAGGAAGAAGGGGCGCCACAGGGGCCCTGGAAGCAGGAAGGGTAAGAAGACCGCCAGGATGGGCAAGAAGGAGCGCTGGATGATGACCATCAGGGCACTCAGGAAGGAGCTCAGAAAGCTCAAGGCCGAGGGCAAACTCGACGAGCACACCTACAGGAGGCTCTACATCCGGGCCAAGGGCGGCCAGTTCAAGAACAAGAGGCAGCTCTATCTGTTCATGAGGGAGCATGATATACTGAAGGAGTGAGGTGAGAAGAATGGCGAGAGGACCAAGGTATAGGGTTCCGTTCAGGAGGAGGAGAGAGGGTAAGACTAACTATCACAAGAGACTTGCTTTGCTTAAGTCTGGAAAGCCCAGGCTTGTCGTGAGGAAGACCCTCAACCACCACATAGCTCAGATAATCCTCTACGACCCCAAGGGTGACAGGACCCTCGTTTCGGCTCACACCAGGGAGCTCATGAGGGACTTCGGCTGGAAGGGTCACGGCGGCAACACCCCGAGCGCCTACCTGCTCGGTCTCCTCATAGGCTACAAGGCCAAGAAGGCCGGCGTTGGGGAGGCCATCCTCGACATAGGTCTTCATCCACCGACCAGGGGTTCGAGCATCTTCGCTGTCCTCAAGGGGGCAGTGGATGCAGGTTTAAACGTCCCGCACAGTGAGGAGATCTACCCGGAGGACTACAGGATAAACGGCGAGCACGTAGCGAACTACGCCAAGGCCCTTAAGGAGGAGGACGAGGCCCTCTACAGGAAGCAGTTCTCGGGATACCTCGTCAAGGGCCTCGAACCCGAAAAGTTGCCAGAGCACTTTGAGGAGGTCAAGGCGAGGATAATCGAGAAGTTTGAGGAGGCGAGAGAATGAGCGACCCAAGGGAGATCGCCCATAGGGTTTTGGAGGAGTGGGAGCCGAGGACCAAGCTCGGCCAGCTTGTCAAAGAGGGTCAGATAACTGACATTCACGAGATATTCCGCAAGGGGTACCAGATCAAGGAGCCCGAGATAGTAGATGTGCTCCTTCCTGAGGTCAACATGAGGGAGAACCAGGAGGTTCTCGACATAGCCCTCACCGTCAGGATGACCGACAGCGGTAGGAGGATTCGCTTCCGCGTTTTGGCTGCCGTCGGCAACAGGGACGGCTACGTTGGCCTTGGAATTGGCCACGGCAAGGAAGTTGGAATAGCCATCAGGAAGGCCATCAACTATGCCAAGATGAACATCATCGAGATCAAGCGCGGCTGTGGAAGCTGGGAGTGCAGGTGCAGGAGACCTCACTCGATTCCCTTTGCTGTTGAGGGCAAGGAGGGAAGCGTCCGCGTCAAGCTCATGCCGGGACCGCGTGGCCTTGGTCTCGTTATAGGTGACGTCGGCAAGAAGATACTCAGCTTGGCCGGTGTCCAGGACGTCTGGTCACAGAGTCTGGGTGAGACCAGAACGACAGTCAACTTTGCCAAGGCCGTCTTCAACGCGCTCTACAACACCAACCGCGTCGCAATCCAGCCTGGTATGGAAGAGAAGTACGGCATCGTCGTAGGGAGGGCGATGCCCCAGAACTTTACGGTGGAATGAGGTGAGATACAATGAAACTCGCACTCATCAGACTTAGGAGCGGGATAAGGGCAAAGGGAGAGGTTAGAGACACCCTCTCCATGCTCCGCCTTCACAGGATCAACCACCTCGTCATAGTGGATGACAGCCCCAGCTACCGCGGGATGATTCAGAAGGTCAAGGACTACATCACCTGGGGGGAGATAGACAAGGAAACCCTTGCCAAGCTCCTCAGGAAGAGGGGAAAACTCATCGGCAACAGACCCATTACGGATGAGTACGTTAAGGAGAAGCTCGGGATGACCATTGACGAGTTCGCGGAGAAGGTCGTTGCCGGCGAGATGAGGCTCACCGACTTGCCGAACGTCAAGCCCGTCTTCCGGCTTCACCCGCCGAGAGGAGGACTAAAGGGCAGCAAAAAGCGCAGCTTTAAGGAAGGTGGAGCCCTCGGCTACCGCGGTGAGAGAATAAACGAGCTTATTGAGAGAATGCTCTGAGGTGGCGAGAGATGATAAGGAGAAGGAAGAAGGTTAGGAAGCTCCGCGGAAGTCACACTCACGGATGGGGATGCAAGAAGAAGCACCGCGGCGGCGGTAGCAAGGGTGGCAAGGGAATGGCCGGAACGGGGAAGAGGAAGAACACCAAGTGGACCTGGACAATCAAGTACGCTCCGGACCATCTCGGTAAGAGGGGCTTTCACAGACCAAAAGTAGTTCAGTACACTCCGAATACCCTAAACCTCAGCGATATCGACGAGAACCTCCAGCTCTTCCTTGACATGGGCGTTGCCTATGAGGAAGGGGGCAAGGTGGTCGTTGACGTCACCCAGCTCGGTGTTGACAAGGTCCTTGGAACTGGAAAGCTCACTAAGCCCCTTACCATCAAGGCCCCCTATGTTACCCCAAAGGCCGAGGAAAAGATCAAGGCCGCCGGTGGCGAGGTAATCCTCGCCTGATTTCCCTTTAATTAATTTCGGCAGGTGTTAATCATGGGGTTCAGGAACGTTATATTCGCTATCGAGAGGTATTTTCCGGAGGTTGAGAGGCCTAAGAGGCACATCCCCCTCAAGGAGAAGTTCATGTGGACGGGAATTGTTCTATTGCTGTACTTCGTCCTCGCCGAGATACCCCTTTATGGAATTCCAAAGAACATCCAGGATTACTTCGCTACACTGCGTTTCGTCCTCGCCGGTAGGAGTGGATCCCTTCTTACCCTTGGTATTGGACCGATAGTCACCGCGAGCATTATCATGCAGCTTCTCGTCGGTTCTGAAATCGTTCACCTCGACCTCTCCAATCACGAGGATAGGAGGTTTTATCAGGCCACCCAGAAGCTCTTTGCGGTATTCATGAGCTTTTTCGAGGCGGCCATATACGTCTTTGCTGGCGCTTTCGGTAAAGTTGACACCAGTCTCGGGGCATTCCAGACTGTGACTACTCCGCAGGGTGCCGCCTTCATTGGGATAGGCCTGGCCATCCTAATAATCCTCCAACTTGGGTTCGCTTCGACCATGCTGATCCTCCTGGATGAGCTTGTCAGCAAGTGGGGGATAGGTAGCGGTATCAGCCTCTTCATAGCCGCGGGTGTTTCCCAGACGGTTATAGTCAAGTCTCTGAACCCCATGACGACCCCCAACTACATCGATCCGCTGACTGGTGGACCCGCCGTAATTGGTGCGATACCCGCTTTCATTCAGCACATAATCCACGGCGATATAAGCGGCGCCTTCTACAGGGGTACCCTACCCGACATGATGGACCTTTTGGCGACCATCGTGGTTTTCCTCATCGTCGTTTATCTTGAGAGCATGCGCGTCGAGATACCGCTAAGCTATGGCCGCGTCACCGTTCGCGGAAGGTACCCGATAAGGTTCATGTACGTCAGTAACATTCCCATAATCCTTACAATGGCACTCTACGCCAACATCCAGCTCTGGGCAAGGCTCCTTAACGCATACGGCCATACCTTCCTTGGAACCTTCGACCAGCACGGCTATCCTGCGAGCGGGTTCGTAACTTACCTCTACCCGCCGAGGGACATCTATCACGTCATCGCCGATCCCGGAAGGGCTCTCGTCTACGCGCTGATGACGATATTTTGGGCCCTGGTGTTTGGCTTCCTATGGGTAGAGCTTACGGGGTTAGATGCTAAGAGTATAGCAAGGCAGCTCCAGAATGCCGGCCTGCAGATACCCGGATTCAGGCGCGACCCGAGGATCCTTGAGAGGGTGCTCAACAGGTACATCCCCTACGTCACCTTCTGGGGCTCTTTCACACTGGCGATAGTCGCAGTACTGGCGGACTTTCTCGGGGCACTCGGTACCGGAACGGGGATTCTCCTTACGGTGGGCATACTCTACAGGTTCTATGAGGAGATTGCCAGAGAACAGGCAACGGAGATGTTCCCCGCTCTTAGGAAGTTCTTTTCCAAGTGATCTTTCTTTACAAAACCTTTTAAAGCCCCAGAATTTATTTTTTCCAGAGCCTTCCTGGGTGAAGAGTGATGCCGTTTGTTGTCATGATAACAGGGATTCCAGGGGTTGGGAAGAGCACGATAACAAAGCTGGCCCTTAGGAAGACGCGGGCAAAGTTCCAGCTCGTCAACTTCGGGGACCTTATGTTCGATGAAGCCCTCAAAGCGGGTCTCGTGGAGCACAGGGACGAGATGCGGAAACTCGACCACAAGGTCCAGAAGGAGCTCCAGATGAAGGTTGCACGGAGGATAGTTGAGATGTCCCAGCGCGAGCCGGTCCTAATTGACACCCATGCTACGATAAGGACTCCGGTTGGATACCTCTTGGGCTTTCCCAGGGAGGTCATTGAGGTCATAAATCCCAACTTCATTGTTATAATCGAAGCCACCCCCAGCGAGATACTCGGGAGACGTTTACGCGACCTGAAGCGCGATCGGGATGTGGAGACAGAAGAGCAAATAGAGAGGCATCAGGATCTCAACAGGGCCGCCGCAGTAAGTTATGCCATGCACTCGAATGCCCTCATCAAGATAATTGAGAATCATGAGGATAAGGGTCTTGAAGAGGCCGTTCACGAGCTTGTGAAAGTACTGGATTTGGCGGTGGGAGAGTATGATTGAGGGAATATATAGCTTCCTTGACGGCATATTTGGGCCGATGATACAGTCTTATCACCCAATAGTGGTGGTCACGGTTTCCGGCGCGATACTCGGTGCCTTTTTTACGTTGCTAAACTATGTTCTCGTTGACCAGGATAGGGTCAAGAGACTCCAGAAGAAGAGCAGGGAATTCCAGAAAAAATACCGCGAGGCTCAAGCTGCGAAGGACGAGAAGAAGCTTAAAAAGCTCCAGCAGGAGCAGATGGAGCTGATGAAGCTCCAGAGCGAGGTTATGAAGGACCAGATGTTCAAAGTTACTCTCCTAACGTTGCCGATATTCTGGATATTCTTTGGCTGGCTCAGGAGATGGTACGTTGAGGTGGGCGTGGTCAAGGCCCCGTTCAATTTCTTCCTTTTTGACTGGTTCCACAGGCTCTATCACTCAGGACTTCCCGCGAACGAGCTCGGATACATCGGATGGTACATACTGACGTCTATGATAGTTGGATACGTCTTGAGGAAGCTCCTTGACATGGGTTAAATTTAAAAACGCTCTTCAAAAAGGAAAGGCGAGGTGAGAAAAATGAAGCCGATGTACAGGTCAAGGTCATGGAGAAGGAAGTACGTCAGAACCCCTGGTGGGAGAACCGTCATACACTTCGAGCGAAAGAAGCCCAAGGTTGCTCACTGTGCCCTCTGCGGGAGACCTCTCAACGGCGTTCCACGTGGCAGGCCGAGCGAGCTCAGGAAGCTCCCGAAGACGGCAAAGAGGCCCGAGAGGCCCTACCCCAACCTCTGCCCGAGCTGCATGAGGAAGGTCATGAAGGCCCAGGTAAGGGCGGGCATAGCCCTCTGAAGGTGTAATCATGCCGAAGGGCTGCCTCGTCATAACGGTCAGCGGTCTGGCCGGTTCAGGGACTACGACACTCTGCAGGAACCTTTCGAGGCACTACGGGTTCAAACATATATACGCTGGATTAATATTCCGGCAGATGGCAAAGGAGATGGGCATGTCGCTCGAGGAGTTTCAAGAATATGCGGAGCTCCATCCGGAGATAGATCGTGAGGTTGACAGGCGCCAAGTCGAGGCGGCCAGGGAGTGCAACGTCGTCATCGAGGGCAGGCTCGCCGGCTGGATGGTTAAGGAAGCTGACCTCAAGATATGGCTCGACGCCCCGATAATGGAACGGGCCAAGCGTGTCGCAAGGAGGGAGGGCATCTCCGTGGAGGAGGCCTTTGTCCAGATCGCCGAGCGCGAGAAGGGCAACAGGAAAAGGTATTTAAACCTCTATGGAATTGACATCGACGACAAGTCGATTTACGATTTAATCATTAACACCGCTAAATGGGGTCCAGGTGGCGTCTTCGCAATTGTGAAGGCCGCCATCGACCACCTATACCCCGGCGGTGACGCGGGGTTCAAAAAGAATTGAGGAGGTGGGATGAATGCCAGCCATGGAAGTTGGAAGGCTTGCCGTTATAATTGCCGGAAGGAGGGCCGGAGAGAAGGTCGTCGTCGTTGACGTGATCGACAGGAACTTTGTCCTCGTTACCGGCGCTGGCCTCAACAAGGTCAAGCGCAGGAGGATGAACGTCAAGCACCTCGAGCCCCTTCCGGAGAAGGTCAGCATCGAGCGCGGCGCCGACGACGAGGCCGTCAAGGCCGCCCTCGAGCAGGCTGGAATAAGCCTTGAGTGAGACCGAGGCCTTTTGGCCTCCCCTCACTTCTCAACGCTTTTAAGCTCCTCTCATGAGACTCTTCTTGGTGGTGTGATGAAGACTGCGCTCGTTACCGGTGCCACGGGTGGAATAGGCAGGCTTCTCGTTGAGGGCCTCGTTGAGAGGGGCTATCGTGTTATTGGAGTGGCCAGGAATGAGAAAAAACTCCGTGAACTTCAGAAAAGACTGCCGACCTTTGAATACATAATCGCAGATTTGAGTAAAGGAGACTTTCCGAGCACGATTCTTGAGGGGCTTGAGAGACTCTGTGTGAAAAAGATTGACCTCCTAATAAACAACGCTGGCTACGCTCTCAGAAAGCCTCTCCTTGAGCATTCGGGCGAGGAGCTGGGAAATCTGTTTCGGGTGAACGCACTTGCCCCGGTGGAACTTACAAATGCAGTTCTCCCGATGCTTCAGAAGGGTTCGACCGTGGTGTTCATAATCAGCGGTGTTGCCTTCATTAACGTGCCTGAGATTCCCTCCTACTGCGCATCCAAGGCTGCACTCCACTACCTGGCAGTGAACCTCGAAAAGGAGCTCCTGGATAGGGGAATCCATGTTATGAGGGTTTATCCCA
>Ga0256833_1000996_pt1 | contig 21381 bp, 20 predicted proteins | sample 356284metaG_FD_190535 | JGI IMG/M metagenome (GOLD analysis project Ga0256833, IMG submission 190535) | Hydrothermal vent microbial communities from Mid Atlantic Ridge, Atlantic Ocean - 356-284 | ecosystem: Environmental > Aquatic > Marine > Hydrothermal vents | place: Atlantic Ocean: Mid... | reverse complement strand
CGGACCACACCCTGCTCGACTTCAACCGCGCCGGCAGCCCGCTGATCGAGCTGGTGACCGAGCCCGACATCAAGAGCCCGGAGCAGGCGCGGCTCTTTTTGAACCACCTGCGGGCCATTGCCCAGACACTCGGCATCTCCGACGCCAACCCCGAGGAGGGCAAGATGCGGGCCGACGTGAACGTGAGCGTGCGCCGGCCGGGCGAGCCGCTGGGCACCAAGGTGGAGATCAAGAACCTGAACTCGTTCAGGAGCGTCCAGAAAGCGCTCGAGTACGAAATAGAGCGGCAGACGAAGATTCTCAAGAAGGGTGGCAAAATCGAGCAGGCCACCCTGGGCTGGGACGAAAACGCCGGCCGTACCTACCTGATGCGCACCAAGGAGGGCGAGGCCGACTACCGCTACATGCCCGAGCCCGACATTCCCATGCTGCACGTTACCGAAGAATGGCTCGAGCGCGTGCGCGCGGCCATGCCCGAGTTGCCGGCCGAGAAGATGCGGCGCTACCAGGAGGCCGGCGTCAAGGCCTACGACGCCGAGATCCTGGCCTACGACCGCGAACTCTCGGGCCTCTTCGACGCGGCTCTAGAGGCCGGGGCCCCGACCCAGGCACTCGCCAACTGGCTCAACGCCGACGTGCGCGGGTTCTTGGCGGCCAGCGAGAAGACCGCGGCCGAGACCGGCCTCACCCCCGAGCATCTGGCGGCCCTCGTGAAGCTGGCGGACGAAGGGAAGATCACCAGCCGGGTGGCCAAGGAGCTACTGCCGGAGGTGATGGAGGGGGCCGACCCGGCGCGATTGGTGAAGGAGCGGGGGCTCGAGGCGGTGAGCGACGAGGGAGCGCTGGCGAAGATCGTGGACGAGGTCATCGCCAGCAACCCCGCTGTGGTCGAGCAGATAAAAGGTGGCAAGACCAAAGCCATCAACGCCCTGCTGGGCCAGGTGATGAAGGCCACCCGCGGCACCGCCCGCCCCGACTTGGTGCGCAAATTGCTGGCGGAGAAGATCGGGGTGGAGGTTTAGCGCGCGCCTAAGCGCGCCTTACGGCGCGCGGTACGTAGTACGTGGTGAACTAAAAGATTGCGCCCGTAGCTTGTAGCCTGTAGCCCGTAGCTTGCGGCTTGTAGTAGGCCCGTCAGCGGCGGTGAAATCTCGGCTATTCGTACAGCATGGGCCCTACTTTCGTAGGGACAGGCGCTGAATCTGGTTCAGGATAAGCTCCCGGGTCTTGCTCGCTGCAGGGTTCGCTCGCCCGGGGGAACGAATAAAAGGCGGCTTGTGGTTGGTAGTTCGTAGTAAACCCATGAACGGTAATTGATTTTGACTTTTTGAGCCACGGTATACTGGCTCCAACCGAAGGGAGGCCGCCATGAAGCTGGGGTTCGTGATCCTCTTCGCGCGTGACCTGGAGCCGCTCCTGGCGTTCTACAAGGAGGCCGTGGGGTTCCGCGCCTGTGCCGAGTACGCCGAGTGGGTGGAGTTCGACACCGGCTCCGCCCGGCTGGCCTTACACAAGGTCGGCCCCGACGACCCGGAGACCCGGGGCGTGGGCCTCTTCTTTACCGTGGACGACGTGGACGCCCTGGTGCGGCTGCTCGAGGCCCAGGGCCTCGCCCCCAAGGCGCCTCCGGTGGATCAGGACTTCGGCTTCCGGACCGTGGCCTACACCGACCCCCTGGGCAATCAGGTGGAGTTCGGCGAGCCGCTGGCGCCCTAGGAGGTGGTGGGCATGCGCCATGCGTGGTTCGTCCTAATCCTTTTCGCGGGACTGGCGTTTGCGCAGCGCGCGACCACGCTCGCGGCCATCGAGGCCGATCCGGCCGCCTACGCGGACCGCGAGGTGGTGCTCGTCGGCTACGCCTGGAGCTGGTTTGCGCCTGAGGCTCCGGCCGTCTGCGAAGGGTTGCCGTTACCGGCCGGAAACCTGATGCGCACCCGCTCCGACGGCAGCTTCTGCGACGGCACGCGCATTGCCTACCTGCCGCCGGGTGGCGTGCGGATCGGTGAGCCCACCGGCGCCGTGCAGCTCGTGGCCCGGGTACACGTGGGGCCCGAGGGTTGGTGGCTCGAGCCCCTGAGCCTGCGCTGACCTCCTCGGGGGATCCGACAGGCCCTACGGCGCTTCTACGGCGAGCACCTGTCCGCCCGGCAGGTCCACCAGCACGCTGAGCACCGTCATGTCTCCGGTGGCGAAGTCCACCGTCCAGTGCCCGCCCCCCAGCGGCTGGGCGTAGGTGGTCCAGTCGTCGTAGGGCTCGAGCGCCCGGCCCACCGCCTCCGCCGCGTAGGCGATCTGGATCGCCCGGTCCTGGTCGTGCCGCCGTTGCTGGGCCGCGTCGAGCTCGAACGGGTCGAACACCTCGAGCACGCGGTAGCGTCCATCCTGCCGTTCGAGCCGGACGCCCACGGCGTCGTCGCCGCGCCAGTAGTAGACGAACCAGGCCTCCTCCCACTTGTCGTAAACGATCTCCTCGTCCCACTCGGCGGGCACCTCGACCAGTGCGCGCACCTCGGGGTCGGCCAGCGCGGCCTTGTGCAGCAGTGGCAGGGCGCGGGCGAGCTCCGCCTCCGTGGGTTCGACGGGCAGGTAGATGTCGCGTACCGTCTTCGTGGCCAGGTCTACGTAGGCCTCGCCCAACCACTCCTCTTTGCGCTCGAACCAGACGTGCCAGATCCGGTCCTCGATCTGCTCCGCCCCCGCCGTCCAGCCGGGGTAGCGCGCGAGGCGCGGCCCGACCTCCCGGCTTTTCACCGCTAGCACGATGGCTTGCCGCGCCTCGGGCTCGAGCGCCCGAAACCCGGCGCTATTCAGAAACGACCCCGCGGCCAGCGCCGCGCCCAGCACCAACGAGAGCAAAACACCGCTCCAACGCTTCATCGTCACGCCTCCTCCATGAGCCCCAGGAACCGCGGCCGGTATCCCGGGAACACCTCGTCCACGCGCGGGTTGCCCAGCCCCCGCACCACCACCTCGGCGAGCACGTCGCGCACGTCGGTGGTCACGGCCAGGTCGCCGTCGTCCAGCGCCGCTACCGCCAGGCCCGGCCAGCGGCCGTAGACCCGCCCTCCGCGCACGCCGGCGCCCAGCAGCCACATGGCGCCGCCGTGGCCGTGGTCGGTCCCGCCGCTGGCATTTTCCTCGACCCGCCTGCCGAACTCGCTCAGCGCCACCACCGTTACCCGGCGACCGTGGGGGCCGAGGTCGTTCCAGAACGCGGCCAGGCTACGCGCCCAGTCCTCCGCCAGTCCGGCGAACGCGCCTTCCAGGGTGCCCTGATCTTCGTGCGTGTCCCAGCCGTCGGCGTCGAGGGCGGCCACCTCGAGCCCCACCCCGGCCCGGATCAGGCGCGCCACAGTGGCGAGCCGCTGTCCGAAGGGGGTTTCCGGGTAGGCGGGGGCGGGGCGCTCGGCCAGGCCCTCCAGGGTCGCGAGCGCTTCCCAGACGTTTCGGGCCACCGGCGCCAGCGGGTCGGAGGCGTAGAGCGCGCGCAGGCTACGCTGCATGGCCGGCCATTCGCCCTCGCGCCCGTGCAGTCGGAACGCCTCGAGCGCGCGCAGCGCCAGCGGCTGCACCGGTCCCAGCAACGAGGCGGGCACCACGTCGCCCATCCCCACGCCCCGGAAGGGCGAGGCGTCCGCACCGGCGGTGAGCGCCAGATGGCGCCCCAACCAGCCGGTGCGGCTTGATTTGTCGTCGGGCGTGCCCGACTCCACATACTGCTGCGCGTCGAAGTGGCTGCGGGTTCGTACGGACAGCCCCGCAGCGTGCACCACCGCCAGCCTGCCTTCGCGGTAGAGCTCGAAGAGCGGGGCCAGCGCAGGGTGGAAGGTGAAGCGGCCGTCGAGGTCGAGCCCGCCGCCCGGGCGCCCCGGCTCGGGCACGGCCACGGTGGGCCTGCGGTCGTAATAGAAACCGCCTTCGGCGTGGGGGGCGGCCAGCGCAAGCGCGTCGGCCCCGCCGCGCATGAAGACGACCACGAGCACCCGCTCCTCGCGCCCCCTGCCGGCGAAGCCCAGCTGAAAGCCCGGCGTGAGGCCTAGCGCTCCCAATGCCCCCAGGGTTTTGAGCAGATCCCTCCGGTTCATGCCGCCTCCTTTCAGGTCCACTGGAACTCGGGCGCGGCGAGCAACAGGGCGTAGAGCCCACCGCGCTTGCGCCCGGCCAGCGTGGGGGTGAGTGGACGCCCCGCTCCCTGGCCGTCGGAGGTATAGTCCACGAGCGCGGCCAGCTGTGCGCCTGAGGGCTCGCGGCCCCAGACCTGGCGGGTGGCCTTATCTACCCATTCGCCGACGGTCCGGGCGGCGGGATCCCGGTTTTCCAGATGCGCCAGCAACCCCCAGCCGCCTTCCGGGTCGCCGTCGGCCTCCTGGGCCAGTTCGAGCGCCACCTGCCAGCGCGCCAGCAGCCCCGAGGTACTACTCCAGGCCCTCGCGCGGGTGGGGTAGCCGTCAGGGGTCTTCCAGCCCAGAAAGGGCTGCTCCAGCCGATTCAAGGCGTCGAGGAGGATCCAGTCGTCTAAGAAGGCCACGCCGGTGACCTCGGTGGCTGCGGCCAAGAACTCAATCGGGCTGCGCAGCCGCTGACCGCGCGCGGCGTAGAACTCGGGCGCGGAAAAGAGCGCGCGCAACACCGGGCGGAGCTCGCCCCGCGCCCGCAAGAAGACCTCGGCCAGCCGCCGCACCAGGCCTTCCGGTGGCGCGTCACTTACGAACCATAAGGCTAGCTTTGTGGCCACGAAGCGCGCAGTGCCCGGGTGGCGCGCCAGCAGGTCGAGCAATGCCAGACCGTCTTCAATGCCCCGTCCTGCGGGAAAGGTGTGGCCCAGGATGGTTTTGTTCCCTTTGTCGTGCGCGTCGGGGTTGAAGAAGAACCCGCCTATGGCGCGGGGGTGGGTGGTCCAGCCGGTGAGTGCACGCGCGGCCTCTTTTACGTCCTGTTCGGTGTAGCCACCGTCCACCCCCAAGGTATGAAGCTCGAGTAGCTCACGGGCATAGTTTTCGTTGGGGTGCTCGGCCACATTGGAGTCGTTGTTTAGGTAGGTGAGCATGGCTGGGTGCCGGGCCACCGCGAAGAGCAGGTCGCGAAAGCTGCCCAGGGCGTGGCGCTCGAGCGTGCGGTGGTAGTCGGCCAGGTGGTGGCCGGCCGCCTCTGCGGGTACGTAGAAATGGTTGGTCCAGAACGCAGCCATGCGCGCCTCTAGTCGCCTTCGTGATTGCCCGTTGCGCCACAGGTGGCGCCGAAGCAGTTCGACGTAGGCGCGGCCCTCGCCGTCGAAGGCGCGTGCGAGCAGTCGCGGCTCCATCTCCAGCAATTTCAGCCGTGCCAGCTTGCGCGCAACCTCGGGGTCTTCGGGGATGCGTTCGGGTTGGAGCTGCTCCTCCACAAAGGCTTCCGCCCCCAGCGCCTGCAGCCGCTCGGCCGCCCAGCCCGATGGCAGGAACCCTATTCGCAGCAGTAGGTGGGTTTCGTTTTGGCTCAAGCTCACGGGGCCTCCTTCCCCCGGAGCTTAGACGCCAAACGGCGCCCCCCGTCGGTCGAGCCGACGAGTGGTCTCGGAGGCGCGATAGGCGGTTAAAGACGCCGACCGCTGCGCTCCCAGAACTTGGACGCGTAACGTCGAGACATCCTGACCGTTTCGCCGCTCTTGAGCCGGATGCGGTAGTTCCCCGAAAACCAGGGCACCACCTCGGCCACCTGGTCCAGGTTCACGATGGTGCCCTTGTGCACACGCACGAAGGCGGACGGGAGCCAGCTTTCCAGTTCCTTGAGGGTCTGCCCCGTGCGGTAAGGCCCGCCCGGGGCGTGGGCGTAAACCCGCTTCTCGCGCGCCTCGAACCAGGCCACATTCGCGAGGTCGAGGGGCTTTAGGTTTTCGTTGTCAAGCTCGACCCAAAGCCGCCGCGCGGCGCGAGCGGTCGGCTGCGCCTCCGCCAGCAGTCGGTGCAGCCGGGCCACGGTGCGGCCCACGCGCGCCTCGTCTACCGGCTTGACCAGGTAGTCGGCCGCCTCGAGCTCGAAGGCGCTCACGGCGTGCTCGGCGTAGGCGGTCACGAAGACCACGATCGGGCGCTTGGGCAGCTCGGCCAGCAGCTCGGCGAGCTGGAGGCCCGAGAGGCCGGGCATGCGGACGTCGAGGAAGACCGCGTCGTAGTCGCCCGTGCGCAACTCACGCAGCGCTTCGGCGGCGTGGGCGGCCTCGCCCACGTGGAGGTCGGGCTCCACCTGCTCGAGCGCCCAGCGAAGCTCCGCACGGGCGGGGCGTTCGTCGTCGACCAGCAGGACCTTCACGCCGCGCCCTCCGCCAGCGGGAGACGCAGCTCGATGCGGGTGCCGCGTCCTGGTTCCGACTCGATCAGCAGGCCACGCCCCTCGCCGTAGAGGAGCCGCAGCCGCTCGTCTATGTTGGCCAGGGCGATGCCGCCATTCTTGCTATGGGGATCGAAGCCCACCCCGTCGTCGCGCACCTGGATCACCAGATCTCCGCCCCAGCGCTCCACCACCACGCGCAGCGTCCCGCCCTCGGGTTTAGTTGCCAGGCCGTGGACCACAGCGTTTTCTACCAGGGGCTCAAGCACCAGCGCCGGAACCCGCACCTCCAGAAGATCGCCCTCGGGACGGATCCACTCGACCCGCAGCCGCTCGCCCATGCGGGCTTGCTCGAGCGCCAGGTAGGCTTCGGCGTAGGCGATCTCGTCGGCCAGCGAGACGAACTCGCCCGAGTGCAGCACCCGCTGGAAGACCTCGGATAGCCGGAGCAGCAGCTGCCGGGCCTCTTCGGGGTCGGTGCGGACGAAGTAGCGGATCGTATTGAGGGCGTTGAAGAGGAAGTGGGGGTTAATCTGCGCCCGCAGCGCCGAGAGTTCGGCCCGCGCGCGCGCCAGTTCGCCCTCGCGGGCGCGACGTTCGACCTCATGCAACCGCAGGCTACGCAAGAACAGGCCCAGTCCGCCCAGAAGCGCCGCCGCAGCCAGGGCCAGAGGGGCGATCAGACCCACCCCGTCGCCCGGGTCGCCCTCGCCGTAAAGCATTAAAACGCGCGCCAGGGCCACCAGGGCGCCACCCCCAAACGCCCAGGTCGCCAGTTGCCTGCGTCCGCCGGCCCAGCGGCCCAGCCAGCCGGCGGTCGGCCCCAGCCAGACGAGTGCCGCCGTGTAAGTGTTGTAAAGAAAGTACCAGCGCCAGACGTCGTCAAGAGCGAAGGACTCGGGCGGATAACTTACCAGGTTGAGGCCGGCGGCCGCCAAAGCGGTCAGCAGACCGAACGCCAGGCCAGCGGACGGCCCCAGCAGGAAGCCGGTGAAGATTACCAGCAGCTCGCCGTAGGTGATGTGCCCCACGTCGCGGCGCTCGAGCACAAACAGGTAGCCGAAATAGGCCAGTTGCGCCAGCGCCAGCGCCAGCCAAACGCCGAGCCGGTCTCGACCTTGACCGTGGCCCAGCGAAACCTGCCGGAAAACTGACCAGGCGGTCAACAGGCCCACCAGCGCCACCGGCACCAGCCACTCCTGCACCGCTAGACCCAGGGCGTAGGCGTCGAATCCGGGCGGCCAAATTTCGGCGATCAGCCAGGGCGAGTAGTCGAAAAAGCGCCGTAGCCAACGAACCCAGGCGTAGGCGAGCAGCGCGCTTCCCGTCAGCATCAAGGCCGTTCCGGTGGGGCCGACCGCGAACGCCCACCCGCGCCGCAGCGCTGCGGGCACGGAGCGGGGAAGGGCCTTTCCGCGCGACATTAGCGTTATTGTATTCCATTTTGGCTGAGGGCCAGGAAGCCTACGGCGACAGGTTGGGCTCCTAGTCCCATACCGCCTACAAAAACCGTCGCCAACCGCGCGGTGGGTGCCGAACCCAGGAGGCTGCAGACGGAGCGTTACAAAGACACCGGTATCGGGTGAGGTATGAGCGCCACGAGAAGTGTGTTGCAGTCGCTTCCCGCGGGTGCGGGCGGCCGCGAAATACCCGGGCTGGCGTTTTCATAGGACAACACCGGCCCCGCGGGGCCGGTGTTGCGGTGAAGCGCCGGAGGCCTACTTCGCGTAGTCCACCGCCCGGGTTTCGCGCACCACGGTCACCTGCACCTGCCCCGGGTAGTCCATGTCGCGCTCGATACGCTGGGCGATCTCGCGGGCCAGCAGGGTGGCCCCCGCGTCGTTCACCTTGCCGGGCTTGACCAGCACGCGCACCTCGCGGCCGGCCTGGACTGCGAAGGCCTGCTCCACGCCGGGGAAGCTGGTGGCGATCTGCTCCAGCTGTTCCAGCCGCTTGATGTAGTCCTCCATGCTCTCGCGGCGGGCGCCCGGGCGGGCGGCGCTAATGGCATCGGCGGCGGCCACCAGCACGGCGTAGGTGGTCTCGGCGTTCTCGGGGTCGTGGTGGTGGGCGATGGCGTCGAGCACCTCGGGCGGCTCACCGAAGCGCTTGGCTAGGGCGATGCCGATGTCCACGTGGGTGCCCTCGATCTCGCGGTCCACGCTCTTGCCGATGTCGTGCATCAGCCCCGCACGGCGCGCCAGGTTGACGTCGAGCCCCAGCTCAGCGGCCAGGATGCCGGCCAGGTGGGCCACCTGGATGGAGTGCTTGAGCACGTTCTGGCCGTAGCTGCTGCGGAAGTGCAGCCGGCCGAGGAGCTGGACCAGACCGGGCTTGAGCCCCACCACGCCGGCCTCGAGCGCCGCCTCCTCGCCGCGCTCGTAGAGGTAGTGCTTCATCTCCTCCTTGGCCTTCTCTACCACCTCCTCGATCCGGCTGGGGTGGATGCGGCCGTCGGTGACCAGCTGCTCGAGCGCCATCTTGGCGATCTCGCGGCGCACCGGGTTGAAGGAGCTGAGGATGACCGCTTCGGGGGTGTCGTCGATGATCAGGTCCACCCCGGTCAACGACTCGAAGGTGCGGATGTTGCGCCCTTCGCGGCCGATGATGCGGCCCTTCATGGCGTCGGAGGGGATGGGTACCACGCTTACCGCCAGCTGCGCGGCCGTCTCCGAGGCCTGGCGCTGGACCGCCTGGGCGATCAGGTGGGCGGCCTGTTTCTTGGCCTCTATGCGGGCCCGCTCCATGGCCGCCTTGACGTGGATGGCCTTTTCCTCCTCCAGCTCCTCGTCGAGCCGGGCCAGGAGCAGCTTGCGGGCCTCCTCGCGGGTCAGGCCGGCGATCTCCTCGAGCTTGAGGTCGATCTCGCGGGCGCGCTTGTCGAGCTCCTCGGCCAGCTGGGCCAGGCGGCGCTCCTCGGCCACCAGCTTCTTTTCCTGCTCGTCGAGGCGGGCGGCGCGGGCGTCGAGCTGCTCGCCGCGGCGGGCCAGGCGCTCGTCCTGGCGCTTCAGCTCCTCGCGCTCGCGGCGGATGGCCTCGAGGTCGCGCTCGATGCGCTCGCGCTCGCGGGCCAGGTCGGCCTCGAGCCGCTGGCGCTCCTCGGCCAGCCGGCTCTTCATCTCGGCCTCGAGCTTGGCGCGCAGGCGGTCAGCCTCGGCCTCGGCGCGCTCGCGCAGCTGTCGCGCCTCGGCCCGCGCCTCTTCCAGCTCGCGGCGGGCCTGCTCGCTTATGCGGGCGGCCTCCTCGCGGGCGGCGGCGCGCATCTGCTCGATCTCGCGCTGGGTCTCCTCGACCTGGCGCCGACGCTCTTCCTCGAGGCGCTTGCGCTCTTCCTCGGCGGTCTGGTGCAGGCGCTCGATCTCCTCGAGCAGGGGGGCGCTCGAGGGGCCGCTGCTGCTGCTGCGGCGGCTCACGAACAGCGCGGCGCCGGTGGCGACCAGGGCGGTGATGACAACGATGATGAGGGTTTCCACGGTCGCTCCTCCTAGGCTTTGTCGGGGCCCGCCTCGGCGTTTTCGGTGCCCTGCCCCAGCACCTTGGCACGGATTTCTTCGATGAGGTCGGGGTTTTCGCGCAGGTAGTCGGCGGCCTTCTCCTTGCCCTGACCCAGGCGAATGTCGCCGTAGGAGAACCAGGAGCCTGACTTCTGGATCACGCCCTGGTCGGTGGCTACGGTGACGAGGTCGGCCACCGGGTCGATGCCGCGGCCGAAATAGAGCTCGAGCTCGGCCTCGCGGAAGGGTGGGGCGAGCTTGTTCTTGGTCACCTTGACCCGCACCACGTTGGCGATGGGCTGGTCGCCCTTCTTGATGGGCTGCCCCTTGCGGCGCACGTCGAGGCGGATCGAGCTGTAGAACTTGAGCGCCCGCCCGCCGGTGGTCACCTCGGGGTTACCGTACATCACACCCACCTTTTCGCGGATCTGGTTGATGAAGATGGCCGAGGTGTTGCTCTTGGCCAGCACGCCGGTGAGCTTGCGCAACGCCTGGCTCATCAGCCGCGCCTGCAGGCCCACGTGCGAGTCGCCCATCTCGCCCTCGATCTCGGCTCGCGGCACCAGCGCCGCCACCGAGTCCACCACGATCACGTCCACCGCGCCCGAGCGCACCAGCAGCTCCACGATCTCGAGCGCCTGCTCGCCGGTGTCGGGCTGGCTGAGAAGCAGGTTGTCCACGTCCACGCCCAGCTGGCGCGCGTAGACGGGGTCGAGGGCGTGCTCGGCGTCCACGAAGGCGGCCACGCCGCCCGCCTTCTGGGCCTGGGCCACGATGTGCAGCGCCAGCGTGGTCTTGCCGCCCGACTCGGGGCCGTAGATCTCGATGATGCGCCCGCGGGGGATGCCGCCGATGCCCAGGGCCAGGTCGAGCGCCAGGCTGCCGGTGGGAATGACCTCCACCTGCTGCCGCGGCCGTTCGCCCAGGCGCATGATCGCGCCGGTGCCGAAGCGCTTTTCGATCTGCTTCAAGGTGGTTTGCAAGGCCTTTTGCCGGTCGTTGGGTTCCATGGGGTTCACGCTCCTTTGAGGGGAAAGGTGTCCAAAACCGTATAAATGGGGCCCTTCGGCGTCAGCCGGCTCTCGACCAGCGCGAACTGCCCCACGGGAAATTCGAGGTCGAAGACCACCGGCGGCACGCGCGGGGCGGGCCCTTTGCGGCGCGCCAGGGTCAGGTGGGCCTTGAAGGGCCGCCCGTCGTCCAGGTATTCCGGCAGGGCCTCGCGCAGCGCCAGCGCCAGGGGCTCGAAGCCGTCGCCCTCGGCGCGGGCGAACCAGACGCGCGGCCGCCCTTCGTTGGGGAAGAAGCCCGTCCCCCGCACCCGCGCGGTGAAGGGGCCGCTCGCGCGCGCCGCGTCGCGCGCCGCGGCGCGTACCCGCGCCAGGTCGCGTTGGGGCACCTCACCCAAGAAGCCCAGGGTGAGGTGGATCTGATCGGCGCGCACCGGTTTCCACTGGCCGCGGAGCGAGGTCTGCGCCTCGGCCAGTTTTTGCTGGACGTCGCGGGGTGGAAAGATCGCGTAGAAGAGTCTCATCGGCGGTGGCTCCAAAACGTCGCCAGCGCCGCGTAGGCGGCGCGCTGGCGGATGGCTCCGCGCCCCAGCGGCGGAAAGCGAAAGCGCCTCGTTTGGGTGCCGTTCGGTCCGGCCAGGCCGACGTAGACGGTGCCGACGGGATGTCCTTCCAGTTCGTCGGGGCCGGCCACGCCGGTGGTGGCCAGGCCGTAGGTCGTATCGAGTTCGCGCCGGGCAGCCTCGGCCATGGCCGAGGCGGTTTCGGCGGAAACGGCCCCGTGGGCCGTGAGGGTGTCGGTTGGCACGCCAAAACGGGCCTTAGCGCCCATAGAATAGGATACCATGCCCCCCGCGAAACTCTGGCTCGCCCCGGGCACACCGGTGACGAGCTCGGCCACGAGCCCGCCGGTGAGCGACTCCATGGTGGCGAGCGTGGCTCCCTGGTCGCGCAGCCACGAGAGGATTAACCCTGGCAGGGCGTCGTCGTCGTAGCCCCACACGTACTCGCCGAGCCGGCGCGCCACCTCGCGAATCCAGGCCTCCACGGCCGCAGGGTCGCCCTCGGCGCTCAGGTAGACGCCGTCGGGGTGTGCGTAGATCCCGCTGGTCACACCCCGGTCCCACACCTCGACCAGGCGTTCCATGATCTGCGACTCGCCCAGGCCGAAGGTCTTGACCTGGCGCCGCACGCGGCCGCTTTCGGGCAGGCCCAGCCGGGGCAGCAGCTCGGCCCACATCGGCCGCCACTCGGCCGGCGGACCCGGCAGGACCACCAGGTCGCGCCCGCCGGAGCGCAGCCACCAGCCCGGGGCGGTGCCACGCGGGTTTTCCAGCCAGCGGGCCGCTTTGGGCTTTTGGGCCTGCTTGCGGTTGCGGTCGGTCATGCGCCGCCCCATCCGCTCGAAGCGCCGGGCGATCTCGGCGAGCATGGCGGGGTCTTCGGCAAGCTCGAGCCCCAGCCCGCGAGCGACGGCCTCGGTGGTCACGTCGTCGGGGGTGGGTCCGAGCCCGCCCAGGAAAACGAGCAGGCGCGCGCCCGGCCACAGCTCGCGCGCGGTCTGCGCTAGCCGCTCTACGTCGTCGGCTACGCGCAGGGTGCGCCAGACCTCGAGCGCGTAGAGGCGCAGGCTGCGGGCGACTTCGGCGGTGTTGGTGTCGAGCGTCTCGCCGCGAATCAGCTCGCTGCCGACGCCGACGATCTCGGCGGTTCCCATCGTCGTTCTGGGGCGTTGCCCCTTTTCAGTCTAACGCTGCGGTTCGGGTGCAAAGATGCGGGAGGCTCGGGAAGGAGAACACAAGGTCCGAGCACGGATCGTCTTACACATGGTAAGATACAACCATGCCCATCACCCGCCTTTCCAGCAAAGGGCAGGTCGTGCTTCCCAAGCCGGTGCGCGACGCGCTCGGGCTCGAGCCCGGGGACGAGCTCTGGGTTGAGGTCGAGGAAGGCGTAATTCGCATTGTGCCGCGCAAGAAGCGGCGGCTGGAAGAGGTGCTCGCCCGGCTTCCTGGCCACGAGCCCCGGTGGCGCTTCGAAAGCGCGGAGGCGCTGCTCGAGGCCGAGCGCGAGGAGGCGCGCAAGCGGTGGGGGCGCTGATCGCCGACGCCAATGTACTGTTGCGGCTCGTGACGCGTGCGCCCGAGCCGATGTTCCGCGCCGCACGCGACTACTTGCTCGACCTGGAGGCGCAGGGCCGGCGGCTCAAGGTGCACCCGATGCACATGGCCGAGGCCGTCTACGTGCTCGAGGGTGAGGTGTACGGGCTCAGCCCGGAGGAGGCGGCCCGGGAACTTGGCACGCTGCTTACTGCTCGCGTCTTCGAACCCCTCGATGAAGCCGTACTTATGCGCGCTTTGCAGGCCTATCCCGGCGCCGGGCTGGACTTTCCCGACGTTTTCTTGCTGGCGTGGGCTGAGGAGTACGGTGGCCAGGTGGTCAGCTTCGATAGGGGTTTGAGGAAGGTGGGGACGTCGGTGATCGATCCGGCGGCTGCCGAACGCTAGCTCATCTCCTCCAACCACGCCACCACCGCCTCGGCCGCGGCCAGGTTAGTGGCCAGGGGCACGTCGTGTACGTCGCAGATGCGCATGAGTGCGCTCACGTCGGGCTCGTGGGGCTGGGCGGTGAGGGGGTCGCGGAAGAAGATGACCGCGAGAACGCGGTCCTCGGCGATGCGGGCGCCGATCTGCAGGTCGCCGCCGAGCGGCCCCGACTGCACCCGCTCCACCTCGAGCCCCGCCTTTTGCTCGAGCATCTTGCCTGTGGTCCCGGTGGCGATGATGGGAAAGCGCGAGAGCAGCTCCCGGTGGTCCTTGGCGAAGGCGATTAGGTCGGCCTTCTTCTTGTCGTGCGCGATCAGCGCCAGCGCCTTTTTCATACGCTCAGCTTACCTGCCTATACTGGGGGCGATGAAACCAGAACTGAACTTCAACTTTTTCGAGGAGCTCCTGGGTGCGGTGGGGCCGAGCGGCTTCGAGGACGAGGCCGCGCGCGTCTGGGTGCGCGAGGCCGAGACCTTTGCCGACGAGGTCTGGCGCGACGCCCACGGCAACAGCTACGCCCGCATCCGCCCGGGTGGAAGCCCGCGCATCATGCTGGCCGGGCACATCGACGAGATCGGCCTGATCGTCACCTACGTCTCGGACGAGGGCTTCGTCCACGTCGAGCCCCTGGGAGGTTGGGACGCCCAGGTGCTCGTGGGCCAGCACGTGCGCTTTTTGGGCCGGAAGGGGCACGTGCTGGGCGTGGTGGGGCGCAAGCCCGTGCACGCCATGGAAGAAAGCGACCGCGAGAAGGCGGTCAAGGTCAAGGACCTCTGGATCGACGTGGGCGCGGCGGACAAGAAGGAGGCGCTGGAAGTGCTCGAGGTGGGTAGCGTGGGCGTGATCGACCAGTCGCTGCGCTACCTGATGGGGCGGCGGGTGGTGAGCCGCGCCATCGACAACCGCATCGGTGCCTTCGTGGCGCTCGAGGCGCTGCGCTTGGCTCAGGAGCTGGGCGGTGAGGCCGAGGTGGTGGCCGTGGCCACGGTGCAGGAGGAGATCGGGGCCTGGGGCGCGCGCACCGCCGCCTTCCGGCTCGAGCCCGACACCGCGCTGGTGGTGGACGTGACCCACTGCAGCAAGCAGCCCGGGGTGGACCCCAAGCAGCACGGCGAGGTGGCCCTGGGCAAGGGACCCAGCCTGGCCGTGGGGCCCTACGCCCACCCGGAGGTGCTGGCGCGGCTGCGGGCGCTGGCCGCGGAGCACGAAATCCCTTACGTGCTTGAGGCCCACGGCCGCTGGTCGGGCACCGACGCCGACGAGATCGCGATCGTGCGCGAGGGCGTGCCCGCCGCGGTGGTGAGCGTACCCAACCGCTACATGCACTCGCCCTCCGAGATGATCGACCTGGGCGACGTCGAGCACACCGTGGAGCTGATGGCTCGTTACACCGCGAGCCCCGCGCAGGAGTTGGTGCGTAAGTGAGCCTGACCTTGAAGGAGGCCCAGGAGCGGGTCGACGCCTGGATCGGCCGCTTCGAGGAGGGCTACTTTCCGCCGCTGCTCATGCTGGCGCGGCTCGCCGAGGAGACTGGCGAGGTGGCGCGGGTGCTGGCCCACGCCCACGGCAAGAAGCCCAAGCCGGGCGAGGCGGCGGGCGAGCTGGCCGAGGAGCTGGCCGACCTGCTCTTCGTCCTCATCAGCATGGCCAACAGCCACGGCATCGACCTGGAGGAGGCCTTCCTGGCGGCGATGGCCAAGTACGAAGCGCGCGACGCGAACCGCTGGACGCCTAAGGAGCCGTGAACCTTTTGCGCTCGGACCTGATCGCCGCGCCCCACGGCTTTACCACCCGCGCCGGGGGCGTGAGCACCGGGCCCTACGCCGCGCTCAACCTCTCGACCGCCACCGGCGACGACCCCGAGGCCGTGGCCGAGAACCGCCGCCGGGTGCTGGCCGCCTTTGGCGGCGCGCCGCTGGCGCGCCTCAGCCAGGTGCACGGCGCGGTGGTGCACGCAGTGCGCGAAAGCGGGGTGTGGGAGGGCGATGGGCTGGTGAGCGCCGAGCCCAGCCTCGTGCTCGCCGTGAGCGTGGCCGACTGTTACCCACTCCTACTGGAGGACCCCGCCGCCGGGGCGGTGGCGGCGCTGCACGCGGGTTGGCGCGGGGTGCTGGGGAACATCCTGGCCGTAGGGGTGGAGCGGCTGGCGGAGCTGGGCGCCGATCCGGCACGGCTGCGCCTGGCCGTGGGTCCGGGCATCGCCGGACCCAGCTACCAGGTTTCGGCGGAGCTGGCGGAGCGCTTCGTCAAGGCGGGCTACGAGGACGCCGTTCTCCCCGACCCCGAGCCGGGGCGGGCGCGGCTCGACCTGCCCACCGCGATCCGCCAGCAGGCGCTCGCGCTGGGGATTGGGCTCAGGCGCATTGCCTTTTCGGGACGCGACACCTACCGTGACCCGACGCTTTTCTCCTACCGCCGTGATGGGGCGACGAGCGGACGCATGTGGGGACTCATCCAGGTGCCCCGGCGGCCGGGGTAGGCTGGGGCCGATGCGGCTGCTCTGGCCCAAGGCGCGCGTGTGGCGCGTGACCGAGCTCACCCCCGAGTGGCTGGCGGAGCGGGGGCTCCGCGGCCTCGTGGTGGACCTCGACAACACCCTAGTGCCCTACGGCGTCCCCCCGCCGGCGGGGGACGAGCTGGCTGCGTGGAACCGGGCGTTGGCCGAGGCGGGGATCCCCGTCTTCATCGTTTCCAACGCCAAGCGCGGGCGCACGCGCGCCTGGGCGGAGGCGATGGAGCGCGAGGGCTGGGGCCTCGCAGGCAAGCCCTTTCCCTGGAGCCTACGCCGGGCGGTGCGGCGGATGGGGCTTGCGCCGCGCGAGGTGGCCGTGGCCGGCGACCAGCTCTTCACCGACGTGCTGGGGGCCAACCTGATCGGAGCCTACTCGGTGCTCGTGGAGCCCATCGAGCCGAAGAAGGGGCTGCCGCACACGCGCTGGGTGCGGGCGCTCGAGCGCCGCATTCTCGAGGCGATGCCGGGCCCCCAAAACGGGGGTGCACATGCTCCGGGTTCCGAAAGATAATAAACGAGCGCAGCGGTAGGGGGCGACTATACTTAGGTCAAGACTAAGGACCGCCGCCCGGTTTCGGCTGGAGGACCCACATGAGCGTATTGACGATTGGCGATAAGCGGCTCGGTGCCGCACTTATTGAACTCGGCCACTTGAAGGACGAGGATTTGCAGCGTGCCCTGGAGCGGCACCGTGAAATTGGTGGATCGCTGGCCGAGGTGATCGTGGACATGGGGCTGCTCTCCGAGCAGCGCATGGCCCAGGTCATCGAGGAGGCCTTCGGCATCCCGCTGGTCAACCTGCACGAGGTGGAGATCCCACCCGAGGTGCGGGCCAAACTGCCCGCGGAGAAGGCGCGCGAGCTCGAGGCCATCCCCTTCGGCCTCGACGAGGGCGGCGACACCCTGCGGGTGGCCTTCACCAACCCCCTCGACACCCTGCGGGTGGACGAGGTGGAAGACCTCACCGGCATGCTCGTCGAGCCCTACCAGGTGCTCAGGCCCTCGTTCGAGTACGCCCTCGCGGTCAACTACCCCGAGTTGGGGCTCGAGCCTCCACCCCCGCCCAAATCCGCCCCCGAGCACGAGCTGCTCCTGGGCGAGCTGCTCCTCAAGAAGAACCTGATCACGAAGGAAGACCTGGAGCAGGCGCTCGTGCAGCAGGAGAAAACGGGCGAGCTGCTGGGCCGCATTTTCGTCGGCCGCGGTCTCATCAGCGAGCAGCAGCTCTACGAGGCCCTCGCCGAGCAGGAGAAGGTTGAGTTCCTTCCCAGCACCGACAAGATCAAGCCCAAGGCGGGCGCGGTGGGGCTCTTCCTCCGCACCGACGCCCTGCGCTACCACGCCGTGCCGGTCAAGGCCGACCGCAAGGGCGTGGACGTGGTCGTCTCCGACATGCGCCACCGCGAGGCCATCGAAAGCCTCATCGACCAGCCGGTACGCTTCTTGCTCACCACCCCCGACGAGTGGGAAAAGCTTTTCGAGCGCGCCTACCCGGGCCAAGACCGGCTGGGCGAGTCGCTGGTGCAGGACGGCAAGCTCGACCGCGAGAGCCTGCGCCAGGCGCTCAAGGTCCAGGAGCGCATGGGTAAAACGCGGCCTCTGGGCGAGGTGCTGGTGGAGCTGGGGTACGTCTCCCCGGACGACGTGGAAGAGGCTCTCAAGAAGCAACGCGCCGGGGGCGGCCGCCTCGAGGACACTCTGGTGCAGTCGGGCAAGATCAACCCCGAGATGCTGGCTCAGAGCCTGGCCATCCAGCTGGGCTACGACTACATCGACCCCGTGGAGAACCCACCCGACCCCAGCGTGGCCCACCTGGTGAGCGAGAACACGGTGCGCCGCTACACGATCTTCCCGCACCACCTTGAGGGCGACGCCCTGGTGGTGCTGATGAAGGATCCGCGCAATATCTGGGCCATCGACGACCTGCGGGTTTTCACCAAGCGCGAGATCATCCCCGCGGTCGCCACCGAGCAACAGATCATCAAGCTCATCGAGCGTTTTTACGGCCCCAGCGGCGACCTTGACGAGCTCACCAAGGAGTTCGCTCAGCGCCACCAGGAAGAGGAGGACACCTCCTCCACCCTCGACGACAACGCGGTGGTGCGGCTCGTCAACACCATCATCCGCGAGGCCTACCTGCAGGACGCCTCGGACATTCACATCGAGCCGCGCGAGTCCGACGTGATCGTGCGCATCCGCATCGACGGCGCGCTGCGCGAGTACATGCGCCTGCCCAAGGGCGCGGGGCCGGCCATCGCCAGCCGCATCAAGATCATGGGCAACCTCGACATCGCCGAGCGCCGCCTTCCTCAGGATGGGCGCGTGCGTTTCCGCGACCGCAGCATCGACCTTGACCTGCGCCTCTCGACGCTGCCCACGGTCTACGGCGAGAAGTCGGTGATGCGCCTCTTGCGCAAGGCTACCGAGATCCCCGAGATCGAGGGTCTGGGCTTCGCCCCCGACGTCTTCGAGCGCTTCCAGGAGGTCATCAGCAAGCCCTACGGCATCTTCCTGATCACCGGCCCCACCGGTTCGGGTAAGTCGTTCACCACCTTCTCGATCCTCAAGCGCGTGGCCACCCCCGACAAGAACACGACCACGATCGAAGACCCGGTCGAGTACGAGATTCCCGGCATCAACCAGACCCAGGTGAACGTGCAGGCGGGCCTCACCTTCGCCCGGGCGCTGCGCGCTTTCCTGCGTCAGGACCCGGACATCATCATGGTCGGCGAGATCCGCGACTCGGAGACCGCGCAGATCGCCACCGAGGCGGCGCTCACCGGCCACCTGGTCATCGCCACCCTCCACACCAACGACGCCGCAGGCGCGGTAACGCGCCTCGACGAGATGGGCGTGGAGCTCTTCAACATCTCGGCCTCGCTCATCGGGGTGCTGGCGCAGCGCCTCGTGCGCAAGGTCTGCGACCACTGCAAGGTAGAGGTGGAGCCCGACCCCTCGGTGCTGCGGCGCCTCGGGTTGACCGAGGAAGACCTTAAAGACGTCACCCTTTACCGCGGTGTGGGTTGCGAGCGCTGTAACGGCACCGGCTACAAGGGCCGTTACGCCATCCACGAACTCATGGTCATCGACGACGACATCCGCCGGGCCATCGTCGAGGGCAAGTCGGCCACCGAGATCAAGGAACTCGCGCGCAGCAAGGGCATGAAGACGCTGCGCGAAGACGGCATTTACAAGGCCATGAAGGGCATCACCACCCTCGAAGAGGTCATGGCCCGGACGATTGAGTAGAGGAGGCAGGGATGCAGCAGAAGGTTCCGGATATCGTAGATCTTTTGAAGCTCTCGGTCGAGCGCGGTGCTTCGGACCTGGTAATCACGGTGGCCATGCCGCCGATGATCAAGGTGGACGGCGAGTTCCACCCCACCGAGTACGAGACGCTGACGCCGCAGGACACCCGCAAGCTGATGTACGCGCTGATGGACGAGAAGCAACAGCGCCAGTTCGAGGAGAACAAGGAGCTCGACTTCTCCTTCAGCCTGCCGGGCAGCGGCCGCTTCCGCGTCAACGTCTTCTTCCAGCGCGGCTCCGTGGGCGGGGTGCTGCGCGTTGTGCCCGCGGTGATCAAGTCGTTCGACGAGCTGGGCCTCCCCAAGAACATCGGCGAGCTGGCGCTGAGCCCGCGCGGGCTGCTGCTCGTGACCGGGCCTACGGGCTCGGGTAAGTCGACCACGCTGGCCTCGATGCTCGACTACATCAACGAGAACCGGCGGGCCCACATCGTGACCATCGAGGACCCGATCGAGTTCTTCCATAAGCACAAGATGTCGATCGTCAATCAGCGCGAGGTCGGTACCGACACCCACGGCTTCCACGAGGCGCTGCGCAGCGTGCTGCGTCAGGCGCCCGACGTGATCCTGGTGGGCGAGATGCGCGACTACGAGACGATCTCGGCCGCGATCACCGCCGCCGAGACCGGCCATCTGGTCATGGGTACCCTGCACACCAACTCGGCGCCCGAGACGATCGACCGCATCATCGACGTCTTTCCCCAGAACCAGCAGGAACAGGTGCGGGTACAGCTCTCCAACAACCTGGTGGCCGTGCTCACCCAGCAGCTCTTGCCCAAGGCCTTCGGCGACGGTCGGGTGCTGGCCTATGAGCTGATGGTGGCCACCCCGGCGGTGCGGGCGCTCATCCGCGAGGGCAAGAGCCACCAGCTCACCAGTGTCATCCAGACCGGTGGCCAGCACGGCATGATCACGATGGACGCCCACCTGGCCGACCTATACCGCCGCAAGCTTATCTCTTACGAGCTGGCGCTCTCGCGCGCGGTGGACCCAAAGGAGTTCACCCGGCTCGCGGGCGTGGGCGCAGGCGGCGGGGTTCCGGGCGGCGCTGCGGCCCCGCGCAGGCGCTAATCTTTCGCTCGGGTTGGACGAACTCCCATCCGTTCGCGGCGCTTGACGCTTCCTGGAGGCTCGGGAATAATTAAGCCATCCGGCCCGGCCGGTGGCCCCTATGACGGAGCCAGAAGCGCTGCTCACACTGAAAAACGTTACCAAGCGTTTTCCTGGCGTGGTGGCTGTAGACCACGTGTCGCTCGAGGTGCGCAAAGGGGAGGTGCACGCGCTCTTGGGCGAGAACGGGGCTGGGAAAACAACCCTGATTAGCCTGCTCTACGGCCTCTATCCCCCCGACGAGGGGGAAATTTTATGGCAAGGGCGGCCGGTGCGCATCCGTTCGCCCCAGGAGGCGATCCGGCTGGGAATCGGGCTGGTGCCGCAGCACCCGCTGCTGGTGCGGGCGCACACGGTGCTCGAAAACCTCGCGCTGGGCATGCCCAGCGGTTTTTTCTTCCCCACCCGGGGGCTCGAGCGCCGCATCGCCGAGCTTACGCGCCACTACGGCTTCCGCTTCGACCCCCACGCCCCGGTCTGGCAGCTCTCCGAGGGCGAGAAACAGCGGGTGGAGATCGTGCGGGCAATGCTCCAGGGCGCCATGCTGCTCGCGCTCGACGAGCCCACCTCGGTGCTCACGCCGCAGGAGGCCCAGGAGCTCTTCAAACTCATCCGCAAGATGCGGGCCGAGGGGGAGGCGGTAATCTTCATCAGCCACAAACTCGACGAGGTGCTCGAGGTGGCCGATCGCATCACCGTGCTGCGCAAGGGGCGGCGGGTGGGGACGATCGCCCGCGAGGAGGCCGACAAGGCCGAGCTGGCGCGGATGATGGTGGGGCGGCAGGTCAGCTTCGAGCGCCGCAAGCCGCCGGCGCGGCCCGGGGAGGCGGTGCTCGAGCTCGCGGAGGTGCACGCCGCAAGCGACCGCGGCCTGCCCGCGCTGCGCGGGGTGAACCTGCGGGTGCGTGCCGGCGAGATCCTGGGCCTAGCCGGCGTGGCCGGGAGCGGTCAGCGCGAGCTCGTCGAGGTGGTCACCGGGCTGCGTCGGCCCGAGCGCGGCGAGGTGCGGGTGCTGGGGCGCGCCCCCTGGAGCCGCCGCCGCGGCCGCATCGCCCACATCCCCGAGGACCGCCGCCGTCAGGGCGTGGCCGGCGG
>Ga0256833_1000994_pt1 | contig 21394 bp, 23 predicted proteins | sample 356284metaG_FD_190535 | JGI IMG/M metagenome (GOLD analysis project Ga0256833, IMG submission 190535) | Hydrothermal vent microbial communities from Mid Atlantic Ridge, Atlantic Ocean - 356-284 | ecosystem: Environmental > Aquatic > Marine > Hydrothermal vents | place: Atlantic Ocean: Mid... | reverse complement strand
GTCTAGCCAGGTGGCGTGGTGCGAGCCCCCCTGTATGGGCTTAGCTGGGTCTCCCGGGGAGGGCCGGTTTCTACGTAGAGGATAAAGCGGGAAGCACGTGCCTGGGAATACTCCGATGCCGGAGGGCTATATGGCTATGGCGTACTTTCCCGTGCTTCGCCCTAGGCGTCTACGCGGGAAGAAGAGCGTACGCGACATAGTCGCCGAGACAAGTCTTAGCACCGATGACTTGATGATGCCCCTCTTCTTCAAGGAGGGCATAAAGAGCCCAGAGCCTATTGACGCGATGCCGGGCCAGTACAGGTACCCCGTAGAAATGGCGCCCAAGGTTGTCCAGGACGCGCTTAGCTATGGAATCAAGGCGTTCCTCCTCTTCGGTGTGGTGTCGGAGGAGCGTAAGGACTTCCAGGGCACAGCCGCCTACGACCCGGAGGGGCCGGTACCCAGGGCTATCAGGCTTATACGGAAAGAGCTGGGCGACGAGCCGGCCATATTTACCGACGTCTGCATATGCGGCTATACCACGCACGGCCACTGTGGGATACCGGTGGAGAGGCGCGGAAGAAAGGTGATAGATAACGACTCGACGTTGAAGATAATAGCCAAGATGGCGGTGGTGCATGCCGAGGCCGGCGCGGACTTCGTCGCGCCAAGCGGCATGATGGACGGCATGGTGAAGGCTATAAGGGAGGCTCTCGACCAGGAAGGCTACAGCGACGTAGGCATAATGAGCTACTCGGTTAAGTACGCCAGCGGCTTCTACGGCCCCTTCCGCGAGGCCGCGGGGTCTGCGCCGCGATTCGGAGACCGGAGAAGCTACCAGATGGACCCCCGTAACGCCGCCGAGGCGCTCAAAGAGGCAAGCCTCGACGTAGAGGAAGGAGCAGACATACTAATGGTTAAGCCTGCGCTGGCATACCTCGACGTAATAAGCCTGTTGAAGGACGCCTTCCCGCAGTACCCCCTGGCGGCGTACAATGTGAGCGGCGAGTACAGCATGGTGAAAGCAGCCGCAGAGAAGGGCTGGATAGACGAGAAGCTAGTCACCCTAGAGATACTCACGGCGATAAAGAGGGCCGGCGCGGACATAGTGATAACGTACCACGCGCTGGACGTCGCCAAGTGGCTGCGCGAAGGCTACAACCCCTTCTAGGCGCATTTTAGGCCCAACAGTATACCGGGCCCACCGATCTACAACCCTCTCCTCTTGCAGCACATCGCAGGCCGCGGCGGCAATATGCGATGCCGCCTCCGGGTGCTGGGCAGTTGAACCCGAGGGGGCAGCTGCAGACACGGCAGCGATAGTGGTGGTTGGGGTGGAGCGCTACCCGGCGCTATCCCTCGAAGGAAGCGTGCGCGGCTTCCAGGTATCCTCTGTCGAGTTCACAGTGCTCTACGGGCCGGAGGGTGCCAGGCGGGGAAGCTACATGTGGATAACCAGCGAGTACGGGGTACGTGTAGACGAGTTCCTGGAGAACGGCGTGCTGAGGGTGAACGATGTACGCATCGAGTACGCTAGACTCGTGGAGGACATACCCTGGCCTCTCCTCTACGTTGCCCCAAGGCTCGGCGACTACATAGACTGGGTTGCGTCTATGCATGGGAGAGAACTGGCGGGCAAAACGATAATGGTCAACTTCAGCGGCGGGAAGGACAGCACCGGCGTCCTCGCCGTTGCTGCGGGGCTGAGGGAGCGCGTCCCCGGCCTAAACGTCTACGCAGTGTATAGCCATGTAAGCTTCCTCGAGCCGGTGCGCAACATAGGCTTCGCCGAGAGGGCGGCAAGAAGCCTCGGCGTGGACATAGAGGTAGTCGAGGCTGACCGCGACCTCATGCGTAAACGGCTCCTCGAGGAGGGTCTGCCGTACCGTGGCCGCCGCTGGTGCACCTACATGAAGCTCCGCCCGATAAAGAGGCTGAAGAAGCAGCGCCGCCCTCACGTAATTGCAGACGGCGACAGGATGACCGAGGCGTTCAAACGGTTTCTCCGCCTCTACCAGATGTCGCCCCGCCAGCCCCGCCTATATAGTGGCGGACGCCTGCGCCCCATATACATCTGGACGCTTCTAGACGTGGTGCTCAACGTTAGGGCCCTAGGGCTAGTCCACCCCGACTACTACGACGGCCTGCCGAGGGTGGCGTGCATGATGTGCCCCTATAAGGCCCTCCACGAGTTCAGCGAGAAACAGCTAGACCTACTCGAGGACCCGGGCCTGATAGAGGAGGCGATAAGAGCCAGCTATAGGCGATGGTACCCGGCCGATAAGATACCCTGGGAGGATTTCCGCAGCCAGCACCTTTGGCGCCACCACCCCGTCGTGGCCCTCAAGATGTACCGCGCCAAGACGCTGCTTGCGTCGAGGAACCTGGAGGAGATAAGGGCGGAGGACGTGGAGGCCGGCTACCGTAGCCTGTGGCTCAACCCGCTCCCAAAGGCGCCAGTCCTCAACCCGGAGGAGGCCGTGGCGAAGCTATCCCCGTCCATACTCGATGCCTACCGCGCGGCGGTCCGCGAGGCAGAGGAGGCGAGGCGCCTTGTCGAGGCCGAGCAGCAGGAGGCTGCTAATAGTATACCATAGGCCTGGCGTTGAGCACGAACATGCCAGGATAGCCCGTTTCGCCGAGAAGCTCCGAAGCCACGGCATAGAGGCACGCAGCCTAACCATAGAGGAGGCCCTCCGCGAGGCGCCGGAGAAAGGGGCAGCCACGCTCCTACTGCTCTTCACGCGTGGCGGCCACTGGGCGAGCCTTGTAGAGAAAGGCTACCCGGCTGAGCCGATACCCGTCCACCTAACAGCGGCGGCCATCGCTCTGGAGGCGAGGAGACGCGGCCACCAGAGGGTCACGCTCGTCGCGCTGCGCGCCCACCGGCTGAGGGAGCAACAGCTCCAGGACCTCGAAGAGTTGGCGGCACTCCTACGCGGCATCCACGGCCTAGAGGCCACGGTAACAGTCCTGGAGCGGCTCGCCGCGCCCCCAGAGGCGCAGGGCCCCCTAGAGGGCGCAGTAGCGCCCCTAGCGCTCCTGCATGGGAGACTGGTACGGGCAGCCTGCAGCCTGGCGGAGAAGGGCAACTGCCTCGGCCCCTTCATGGACTACGGGGAGCCCCTCCTCGCAGCATGGGCCATAGACCGGGCCACTGGGCGGCACCCCTGCCGCCCACGCGAGATGAATATATGAGGGCCAAGCATGCTCACCGCCTCTCTCGGCGAACCGGGCCTAGAGGGGCTCCGCGCGGGTAGGGCCGGGGGCTCGCCCTCCCCCATGCCCGAGACGGGCGTAACGCGGGGGCCAGTAACCCGCGTGGGGCTGCACGGCGGCTACGGCAGACCCAGCCGACCAATGACCCCCGTCCCGCGGGGCCGGCGGTGGCGGAGCACCCTCCGGAGGGAGGGCGGCTACCGCCTTTGCCGGGGGAACCAGGCCAGGCCCGGAAGGGAGCAACCTAACCCCGGACGCCCGGCGTTCGCGGGGGAGCGGGGTGAGGCAACGGCTGGGCCCCCTGCCGTGGCCCGCCGTGCAGCCCCACGCCGGGGGCCGCGCGGGCCCCGGGCAAACAGCTCCAGCATCTCTTCTCCCCCCGCCGTGGCCCGCTAAGCCTTAGAACCCGGCGCGGCGTCGACACTCTCCTCTACGTGGCCCGGGTATCGCCCGCGGACCGCGCCGCGTAGCGGCGCAGGGGGTGAAGCCGGGTATCCGTCGCCTAGCGCCCCGGGTGGCTCCGGGGCTACAGGTCTTCCCTCAGCTCCCCGGTGTTCTCCTCCTCTCGGTGCCCGGCGAGGCCCCTGAGCAGGCTGCAGAGCAGCTGGTAGCTTTGGGCCGCCCGGTCCTCGTCTGCGGCGCCTAGCCCGACCCGGATATAGCCGGGGGCGCCCATGCACGATGCCGGCACTACCAGCACGCCGTGTCCCTGGTAGAGAGTGGTGGCGACGCCGAGGTCGTCCAGGCCTGGCGGGAGCTGTATCAGTGTAAAGGCACCCGCCTCCGGGCGGTGCACCCTGAGAGGGCTCTTCCCGCAGGCCTCCTCCAGGAGGCGTAGATTCCTCCTGGCTATGGTTCGTGTCCGCCTTTCGAGAGCCTCCGCTGCGCGTTCTAGAACTAGGGTGGCCACCGCCTCGCTGAGACGGCTCGCCGCTATAGTAGTGTAGTCCTTCGCCGCCCATAGCTTCTCGGCTAGCCTGGTTGACGAGGCGGCCGCCCAGCCTATCCGGAGGCCTGGTAGAGAGTAGGTCTTGGACATGCTGCCTGTCGATACGGCGGCCGCGCCGTAGCTTGCGGCGGACTCTAGTATTGACGGTGTTTTCCCGCCGCGCAGCTCTAGCCCGCGGTAGACCTCGTCGAATACGAGTACCGTGCCGTGCCTAGCCGCCGCGGCGGCTAGCTCCTCTAGCCTCCTCTCTACGGCCCCGGTCGGGTTGTTGGGGTTAGTCACATACACGGCGACGGGCCGCAGGGCCTCCACTAGGTCTATGAGCCTCTCTGGCTCGAGCCGCCACCTTGGGGGCCTTCTACGAGCCACAACTATTCTCGCACCGCGCGCCTCCAGGAGCCCTCGTACCTGCATGTAGTTGGGCTCATCGACGACCACCACGCCGCCGGGCTTGGCGGTGGCTAGCACGGCTAGCAGGTTGGCCTCTGCTCCCCCGTTTGTCACCACCACCTGGCCGGGGCCCACGGAGCCCGAATAGATGACGTTGCCTATGGCCTCCCTGAGCCTGGGCGACCCCATGGTCCAGCCGTATCCGAGGTCGACCCCTGCGGCGGCCTCATAGAGGTCGACGCCATAGCCGAGCAGCTCGTCCGGCTTAGGTGGCTCGCCCCCGCTCTCGCTAAGCAGGACATCCGCGCTGGTCTCGTGCAGGCTCTGCCACCGTTCAAGGCAGAAGCGGGGCAGGCCGGGGCCTACCTCGCCGAAGAGGAGTTCTTCTACACGGCGCAGCCCACGCCACCAGCGGGCTGGCGGCCTGCGCCGGGCCTCTTTTGCGGCACCGGCGCCCCTTGGGCTCCTGTGCAAAAACTGGGCCTAATCGGTTACAGCTATGTACTCTGGAAGCCAGGTGAGGAGCTCCTCGATCACCTGGTCGGGGTCACTGATCTCCTCGATCTCCTCCTCCTCGCCGTGGATTATGCCTTGCAGAGCGTGTATTATAGATGCGAGCGTCAACGTGTAGGACTCTTTAGTGAGCCTAGAGACCGCCGACGCCGCCTCCGCTATACGGCCCCAGGCGTCCTCGCCCTCAACGGCTATGCAGAAGTCGTCCGGCTCCTCGAGGCCGAAGTGGCAGACGAGATACGTTTTCTCGTCCAGCCGGTAGGCCTCTATCCTTACGCCGCGGTACTCTTCCTCAGCCACGCGGAGGTGGGCCAGCCCCTTCTCAGCTATCTTCCGCAGCGGTAGCCGAGACGTCGGCGGCCCCGAGATGGTGCCCTGGAGCTTGATGCCTCTTAGCGGCTCCAACGCCTTGTAGAGATCATCATACTTTACGGCTACCTGCATCGACATGGCCCGTGTCCCTCGCCCTGGGCCCGCTCGCTGGGAAGGCTACACGCCGTACACGCACCATTATGTATTTGGTACGTAGACGCCGCCTGGAGGCTACATTCTCCTAAACACGGCTATGAAGAACCCCTGCGTCCGGTGAACATGGGGCAGCAGCCTCTGGGCCAGCGGCGCGCCAGCGGCGGGCTCGCCGAGGAAGAGGCTGGGGCGAACCATCTCCGCCTCGGGTACGCGCTCCGCCACCCGCCTGGCAACCCAGATAGTCTCGCTCCGCGTAAGCGTGCAGACACTGTACACCACTGTGCTCCCAGGCTTGGCGTTCTCTAGCTGGGCTGTCAGCATCCTCACCTGGACGCGTCGGAAGAACTTGATGTCGCCCCTCGTGAGCCACATCTTCACCTCAGGCTCGTACTGGAGTCTCCCAACGTCGCTGCATGGCGGGTCAACTATTACAACGTCGCTGGCCCGGAGATAGGGGCGCCGGGCATCCCCCACGACGACATCGGCTGCATGCCGTAGCCGGAGCCTCTCCAGGGTGGAGACAGCCTCGCGTGCACGCTGGGGCTTGAGATCACCCGCCACGGCGTACCGGGCTCCGAGCCAGAGGCTGTGCGAGGCCTTAATCGCGGCACCCGCGGTGGGGTCGTGGACACTCCTGCCCCCCGGCTCGGCTAGCCACGATACAAGCGCCGAGGCCTTATCCTGGAAGACGACGAGCCCCTCACGGTACTCGGGGCTACGGGTAACCGCCTGGGCCCCCGAAACAACCTCCGCGACGTCGGGTAGATCCCGGTCGCGCCGCAGCACGGCACCCCGGGCCGCGAGCCTACGGGCCAGCTCCTCGAAGGAGACACGTCTCCTGTCGAAGCGCAGCCAGCGCACCGGGTCGCGGTTAAGCGCGCGCAGGAGCTCCTCAAGCCTGGTGATCTTGGCTGCCGCCAGCTCCTCCACAAGCCACCTTGGGAAGCTGTAGAGTACCGCCAGCCTATCCAGCCCCGACAGGCCTTTGACGAACTCGCTTGGCCGCGCGCCGCGTAGCGAGAGCAGCCACTCCGAGCTGACCTCGGCCCTCTCGGCTATCCTGCGGGCCCGGCTCGGCTTAAGGCGGCCGGAGAGCGCCTCGAAGACGGCTACACGTGCCAGCATCCAACGCGTGGAATGGCTTGGGGGCCCGTAGCCGGCCCCGGTGAGCACATGGTCTAGAAGCATGTAGTTCCTCGCCACGCCTAGCGTGAGTACCCGCACCAGCGGCTTCATGTACTCCTGGTCCGGGTTGCGCTGGAAGTAGAGGGACGCGGTATCGCGGAGCGACGCCTTCCTCCTAACAGTCTCAGCAAGCAGCCACGCGGCCACCTCCTCGGGAAGCGGCATAGCCCATACCCCTATGCGGCGGCCAACGCCCAGCACAGCGGCCATGAATAATAACACCTGAGCCCAGCGCGCCGACAGCTTCTAGCCGCGGGGCCAGCCGGGGTACCAGGCGGCGGCCGCGCATCCCCAAACCCGGTGGCCAGGCATGGAGCACGGCAGGGACGGCGTACGCGCGGCGGAGGCCCACACGGGCTCACGGGGGGCAAGACTAGCCTGGGGCCTCGTAGCCCTACTAGGCTACATATTGAGCCCGCTAAGCCCCTGGAACGACATGGTGGTAAACGTCCCCATAGCCCTGGCGGCCGCCAAGGCTCTGAAAATGGTGGCCGGAGTGAACGAGGTGCTGGGCTTCCAGATAGGCTACGCGGCCAGCAACGTGGCTGGCCTACTCCTCCTGGCCCATGGTGTTGCGGGGCTAGGCGCCGGGACGCGGCTCACAGGGCGGAGGCTGCTAGCCTCCCTCCTCCTCTCGACGCTTTACAGTATAGCTGCGACCGTGGCCCTCACAGCTTTAGGAGTCTTATCCCCCCATTAGCTGCCTCGACGGCCGCCTGGCGTAGGCGCAGGAGTGGGAGCTTCTCACGCGCCTCGGCGACAAGGCCGCTGCGCAGGCCTGTCTCGAAGTACCCTGCGTCGGCGCCAAGCGAGGCGACGGTGTGGCCGTAGGGGTCGGCCACGAGGCTGTGGCCCGCGAACACCGGGCCAGCCTGGTCGGCCACAATGTAGTACACTGTGTTCTCCGCGGCCCTCGCCTTAGCCAGGAAAGTCAGCTGCTCCGCCTTGCCTGGGCCCGAGTACCAGGCAGCCGGCACAGCTATGGCGTCGGCCCCTGCCAGGGCGAGAGCCCGCGATATCTCCGGGAACCGTATCTCAAAGCACACGGCCACCCCTATCCGGTAGCCCATGTAGTCCAGCAGGGCCAGCCTGGTGTCGCCGCGGCAGAGCACGTCTGACTCGCGGTAGCCCAGGGCGTCGAAGAGGACACGCTTCCGGTACAGCCTCTCAACCCTCCCCGTGGGGGCCACGGCTACCACGGTGCTGTAAAGGCAGCCACCGCTCCGCTCAACAACGCCGGCCACTACGAGAACCCCTCTACTAGCTATCTCGGCCAGGCCCTCGACGAACACGTTGTCCCCGATGCTGGCGGCCCTCTTCTCCAGGCCATGCCTGCCTAGCCGGGACACGTCCAGGTCACTGTACTCGGGTAGGACGAGTACGTCGGCGCCGAGGCGGGGCGGCAGCAGCTCCCTCAGCCTCCCCAGGCTCTCGGCTTGGCTAACGCCTGCAGCGTACTGGGCAACAGCCACGCGGAGGGCCTCCGTGCTCATCCCCCCTGTGCCTCCTCCCCGCCGGCTCGGCGCGGCAGCCTCTCATGCTCCCCCAGGATCCAGTACTCGCCGTCCTCCCTCCCCTCCAGCTTGTAGACTGGCACCTCGCGTTTCACCCTGTCCAGCACGTCGCTGGCCAGCCGGAAGGCCAGGTGCCTCGGCTCCGCGACGACCATCACGTATATGGTTGGCTCGCCTGGCGCAAGCCTACCCACGCGGTGGATTATCTCCACAGCGTACACCATGCCCTGCCTGGCTGCCCACTCGGCTATCTCCCTCATCTTGGCTACTGCTAGGTCCTCCACTGCCTCGTACTCGAGAAACACCACCCGCCTGCCATCGACAACGCCTTTAACGAAACCCATGAACACGACGAGGCTCCCAGCGCCGCCCCTGCTCGCCTCGGCAGCCAGCTTCGCGGCCTCCCTGTCTATGCTAACAGGCTCCGGGCTCAACTCTACACGAATAACCGGCTTCAAGGCAGCGCCACACCCCGCCGCGGCTAGCCGCCGCTCGCCGGCGGAAGTATCGTCAAGACGTCGCCGTCTCTAAGCTCCCTCTCCCGGCCCGCAGCCTCCCCGTTCACGAGGAAGAGGACAGCCAGACCCCTCTTCTCCAGCTCCGCCACAAGCCTCTCGAGGCGCGGGTAGCTAGCGTAGAGCGCGCGCAGGGCGTCGCCCAGCCTAGCCCCCTCGGGCAGCTCCAGCTCGACCTCCTTGCTCCCCACCGCGTCCCTGAGAAGCGATACAAGCCGCACCTTTACCCTAGCCACGGCTCCCTCCGCCACCCTACAGCCCATGGCTGGGGGCGGGAATAAAGCCTGGGCAAGAGGCTTCTCGCCACATAGGGAGCCCGCGGGGCCAGGGGCTAGACGGCGGCGCCCGCGGCCTGGGAAACCCTCCCAGACATCTCCCTCAGGAGCCTCTCTTCCAGCTCCCGTCGGAGGCCTGCAAGCCTTTCAAGAAGCAGCTCGTCAACCCCTAGTTTCTCGGCCCTCTCCTCTATCTCCCTCAGCCTCCCAAGGTCGGAGGCGACGTAGTAGCGCAGAGCCTCGGCGTAGAGCAGCTCCTCGAGTTCACGGTAGATGTCCCACTCGTCGTCACACAACCCGGCCACACCCGTTAAACAAGCCCATGGTCTGCTCCTATTAGCGCCAGCGCCGCCGCCTACCCACCACAGTCCCACACTCTTGAGGAGAACGCGGCCAGCGCGGAGACGGGAACCCACTCCAGCCCTGTCCCCGCGGCGTACTCGTAGAAGGCCTCGTAGCCGGCACGCTCGGCGACCCATAGCATCAGGGCATCCCGGTCCACACGCCTCCCCGAGGCCTCGAGGTAGCCACGCAGCAGCCCCCTACAGAGAGCACGGTACTCTGCCCCCCACCGCCGCGCCCCAGCCATGACCACCACGTAGTCTATGCTGCGCAGCGCGGCCGCCAGGTCCCGCTCCGGCGGCAGCCGCGCGAACAGCCACCGAGGCCCACGGAGCGGCTCCCCCCGTAGATCGATAACAACGACGCGGCCACCTGACACGATGAACTGGCCGAGATGCGGGTCCCCATGCGGGACCACGGGGCTCCGAGAGGACGGCCACACGCCCTCCACGAGCCCCGCGAGGAGGCCGGCCTCCCTCCTCCATCCCCGGGCCCCCAGCGCGGCCGCCCACGCCGCCACGCTCCTAGCCCACTCCAGGCCCCCCACATGGAACGGGAAGAGATGCGAAACGCAGCCCGCTGCGCTATGAATAGAGGCGAGTAGCCGGCCTACCTGCTCCACGGCCCTGGCGGCGTCCCTAAGCCGGCCGCCAGAGACCATGTCTACGAGTAGCCTTGAGGCCTCCACGCCCTCAACGTACTCCCTCACAAACCCCGCCCACCGGCCCCCCTCCGCGACGTCGCCTACCAGCCTAGGCGCATAGCCCTCCAGGGCGGGCAGGAGAAGCCGCTCACGCACCAGGTGCGGGCACATGTCCGGCCCAGCGCAGCGGGACACCACGGTGCCGGCCCTGGGGCCCGAGGAGGGGGCGGGAGAAGCATAAGCGCCGGAAACTCCATGGTGGGGCCGCCGGGATTTGAACCCGGGACCACGGGGGCTCCCGCCGCCCCCGATGGGCAGAGAACCCACGCCTCCCGGAGAGCGGTCCCAAGCCCCGCATCCTGCCAAGCTAGACGACGGCCCCGCCCACCGCCACTTAGAAGGATAGACCGCCCCCCTCACCAGGGTTTATCAGAATTACGTCTACAGCCTCCGGTATTAGGGCTACACGGCCCGGCGGCAGTGGTGTAGGCGTTGAAGAGGGAGTGGTGCCGCCGCCGGGATTCGAACCCGGGACCGCCGGATCCCCCAGGAACCCCCGAGGCGATCTCGGCCACCGGAACGGGTGGCTCCGTATGAGTCCGGCGCTCTGACCAGGCTGAGCTACGGCGGCACCATGCTGCAGCCCAGGCCCCGGCGGCGGTCCATGTAGTATGGGCTAGTGTGCGACAAGCTTGGGGGTTATGATTGTTTCCTTCCTTGGCAGGAGCCCTGCCGCCAGCAGTGCAGCCTCAAGCCTGCCAGCCAGCCTTGGCGGCGCCACGTGGGCCTCCTCGTACCCGATGCCGAGCCTCCGGAGCGCGGCGTACTTGGCGGCGGCGACTACTAGTAGGCCGCAGGGCTCCCCGTTGCCGCCGCAGAGCAGCGCTATGAGCCGCTTAACCCTCTCTAGGGCCTCCCTGTCCGGCACCGGTGGGCGGCCGAGGGCCAGGGCCCTCTGGAGATCCGGGCTGAAGACTCCGCGGCTGGTGAGGCGCCAGCGAAGCCCGCTCCGCCACCCTCCTGCCTCGGCGAGGTAGTAGAGCGCGTGTATCGTAAGCATCTCTAGGCTCTTCTCCTCCAAGGGTGCCGCCCTAGCACTACCTTACCCCGATGTTACAGACATAACCCGTAGCCCCCAGGCGCTTCCGGAGCCGGTAGTCCACCGGTACTACCACCCGGGCGCCGGGGAAAACCTAAAATAAGGGCCGCCAGGGCCCCGCCTGGGTTAATGGGAGGGATGGGAAAGGAGGCCCCAGCCCCTACAGGGGCTGGAGAGCCGGGTCGTCTAGCGGTCAAGGATGCGGGGCTCTGGCCCCCGTGACCGGGGTTCGAATCCCCGCCCGGCTACCATCCCTCCCTGCCCTCGCGTTCTACGTGAACGCCCTCAGCGCCATTATCGCCGCGGCTAGCAGCATCGATGCCGCGAATAGTAGGCGGAGGGAGTGCTCGCCTAGCCTCGCGTGGAGCCTTGACCCCGCCTGTGAGCCTATGAGAGCAGCCGTGGCGAGGGCGGCGCCAAGGGTGGGGTCGAAGCCGCCCCGCTCCAGGTGCGCCGTAAACCCGGACGCGCTTGCTATGAGGACCAGGAAGGGGTTTGTGCCTATCGCTATCCTTAACGGGACGCCGCCCAGGATGACTAGTACGGGCACTATCAGGCTGCCCCCGGATATGCCTGCCATAGAGGCCAGGAAGGCTATGACCGCTACTGGGGCTGCGGCTGCGAGCGGGCTATAGCAGTAGTCGTAGCCGCCGCTGCGTCTTCGGAGCCTAGGTCCTGGCAGGCCGGCGGTCCTCAGGCTGAAGCCGCGGAGAATCACGTAGGCGGACACGGCTAGGAGCGCCGAGAACGTCAGTTTCAACACCTTTGTGGGCATCGAGGCGGATACTAGGCTGCCTAGAAACGCGGCAGCCAGGGCCACCGAGCCTGTGGTCGCAGCCAGGGCCCAGTCGACGAGGCGGCGCCGCCTCCAGTAGACTAGGAGCATCGACGCGCCCTGGACGGTGAGGACGAAGAGGGTTACGCCGGCTGACACGTAGTATGGGAGCCCGAGTAGGGCTGTGAGTATAACCATGTAGAACTCTCCGCCCCCTTCCCGAACATTGAGAAAAAGAGGGACACAGCGAGGAACGCTGCGGATGCAGCGATGAGCGCCGCTGGCGTCATGTGGCACGCCCAGAGCCTTCCTCCACGCGAAACATTGGGAGATAATGCTCGGGGATAGAGCAGCACGCGTCGTAGAATACCAGCTTGTCCCGGTAGCTGCGTCTCACAGCTATGCTGGGGTTAGCTATCCTCTCCACCAGGTCGTGCCCCACAGCGTAGGGGTCGAGAACCCTGCGCGCCGCCCGCGGCCTCATGCAGCCCAGGTAGAGGCTTCCCGGAAACCGGCTGTAGACGTAGTCGAGCAGCCTGGGCAGCTTCTCGGCGACGCCTCCCGGCAGGTCGCCCCGGGGAGGTATGTAGACGAGCAGGTTGAGAACACCTATCCCCCTCTCGGCTATCTCATCTATCTCTCTACGCAGCAGCTCCTCGCTAGAGCCCGGGTGCCAGAGGAAGACGTGTGGCACAACGTTCAGACCCGCGTCGAGCATAGCGTCCAGGGCCTCGAGGTACCTCTCGGGGCCGAAGCCTAGGCCGCGCACACCTCGAACCATCCAGTCGCTGAGAGTGAACTCGTAGTCTATTATGTCGGCGAACTCCCCGACCCTGCTGAGAATATCCGCCCTCGTCTCTAGGCCCAGGTGGATGTTGAACACTAGGCCAAGCCTCTTCTTGGCCTCCAGCAGGGTGTCTAGATAGGGCTCCACCGGGAGCACCGCGTCCCGCGTCCAGCCGCCGCTCAGCAGGACGCCCCGCACCCCGCGCCGGTGGAGGGCCGCCAGGAGCGCCGGCAGCCTAGGCCCCGGCGCCGGCAGCATCGAGCGTATGTACTTCGCCCCGCAGTGGCTGCAGTTGAGCTCGCAGTAGCCTCCCGTGAGGGAGACAACCATAAACTTCCTCCTCATCTCGAATGCCTTCACCTTGTTCATCGCGCCGCCGCCTCCAGGGGGCTACACGTCGAGGCCTATGCTGCGCAGCTCCCTGCGCCACCGGTCCTCGTCGCGGCCGAGGAGCAGCCTGGAGGGGTAGTTGTAGAGGGGGCCGCGCGGCGACTCGTTGTAGAAGGGGCGGTTGCAGCCAGGGCATCCACTGGTGAGCAGCGCCTCCCCCAGCTCCCTCGCCTCGACCGGGGGGCTGCGGGTGAACCGCGGCAACGGCTCCAGCTCCAGATAGTCCAGGGGGTCTACGCCCTTCTCGAGGAGAAGCCTGCTCACCTGGTAGACGCGGTAGAGCCCGACACCTACCCCCGGGTAGCGGGGCAGCCCCGGCAGCGGGGTGTACCGGAATAGCGCCACGCGGGCCCCGGCCGAGTATATCGACCGCATCGCGTCAAGCATCTCCCTAGGGGTCTCGCCGAGCCCCGCAACCAGGTGGACGTGCACACGGCCCCGGCCGAAGACCTCCACCGCGTCCTCTATGAACCTCCAGTAGACCCTCCAGGGGTAGGGCTTCTCGACGGCCGCGGCTACGCGGGGAGAGGCGGCGTCAAGGCCTACGCCGAGCCTCTCAACTCCAGCAGCCTTTAGGGCCTCGAGAAGCGCCCTGGCCACCGGGGTCACTGTGGCGGAGACGGGCAGCCTCGAAGACTCCGCGAGGCTAGAGGCTATGCACCTCAACTCGTCGAAGAAGCCCTGCTTGAGCACGGACTGCACGCATATCCTGACGAAGCGGTCCCCGCCCCTCCTTAGCGCGTCCACAAGGTCTACAAGCCTCACCGTGGGCCATCTTATGCGGGAGAGCCTCTCGCGAAGCCTCGGCGGCGCCCTACGGCCCTGGCTGCAGAACCCGCACCTAGCCAGGCAGCCGTCCCCGCTGTACTGGAGCACGTAGAGCGTAGAAGGCGCGGCAGCCATCCTCGCATCGACTAGCCCCAGGACGGCGAGGCTGCCCAGAGAAACCCTCACCCTCGTGTCCCCGCTGCATGCGGGCAAGCCTTCATCCACTCCTCCGCCAGCCTCTCCGCCAGAGCCTCCCAGGCGAACCCCACGGCGGTAGCATAACCTGCCGCCTCTGCCACCCTGGCACGTATGCAGCCCGCGTCCCTGCAGCCGCGGAGCGCCTCCTCGAGCCCCTCCAGAGCCTCCTCCGGGTAGACGAAGAAGTCACCCGTGAACCTGGCTTCGAGGATCCCGCAGTCCTCCCCCAGCAGGATGTCGGCGTGCAGAGTCTTACCCCCCCGCGGCCGGTAGGTGAAGGACAGGCGGCGCGGCATGCCAGGCCCCGGCTCTCCGGCGCCGAAGAGCACTGTATTACGGGTAATCCTAGACACAGCCGGTAGGCCCCCCTGGTGGCAGATGGCGCTAGACGAGGCGATACTAGAGGCTGTTGCGGCCGGCCGGGCGCCACCCACGCTAAGGCTCTACACGTTCTCCCCCACCAGCGTGACCATAGGCTACTTCCAGGGGCTCTCGCGCAGCGTCAGGCTCGACGCGGCCCGCAGGCTCGGAATCCCGGTCGTCAGGCGGTTCACCGGCGGCGGCTCCGTGCTCCACTCCGAGGAGGGGGAGCTAACCTACTCCATAGCTGCCCCGGCGGAGGGCGTCCTGGCCGACGTCGTGGAGAGCTACCGTGTCCTCTGCGGCGCGGTCGCTGACGCGCTGCGTCGGCTCGGCGCCGACGCAGTCTACGAGCCGCCTAACGACGTCACGGTGGGCGGGAGGAAGATATCCGGCAACGCCCAGGCTAGGCGGCGCGGCGCGCTGCTCCAGCACGGCACTATTCTCCTACAGCCCCCCCGGGGCCTCATGGAGCAAGTGTTGGCGGCTCCGCCGGTAAAGCTGGGCAGCCACGGGGCGGCGTCGATAGGGGACCGCGTCGTGGGGCTCTGGGAGATACTGGGCAGAGAGGTAGGCGTTATCGAGGTCGCGGAGAGGCTTGTAGAGGCTGTCAGCGCTGCTGTCGGGCTCGAGCCGCGGGAGGGCTGGTATAGCCGCTGGGAGCTTGAAGCCGCGCGTGGCCTGAGCAAAAAATACCGCTCGCCAGGGTGGCTGGAGAGGAGGCCCTAGGCGGGCTTCTCGGCCTCCGCCTGCCCGCGTAGCAGGCGGACAGCTTCTAGGAGCGCCTCCCCCTCCCCGGTTAGGCTGTTGCGGCCTATGTACTTGCAGGACCTTGCCAGCACGAGCGCGTCCTTTAACTCGTCTAGGCCCAGCTTGGTCTCCTTGACAAGCTTTGCCACGTCCTCCGTTGTCTTAAGCTTGGCCACGGCTTCCAGCAGCTTCACTATGCGGGGGTTGACGGGCGTCGCCACGCCGCTGGGCGCCGCCACTATGGCGGACTTCACGAGTAGGCCTGGCTCGGTCACAACTACGCGGCCGTCGGGCAGCGTCTCTACCAGGCCCCTGGCCTCGAGCTTGCCCAGCGCGTAGCCTATGGCTTCCTCTTCGCCCGGGAAGCTCTTCTTCAAGGCATCTATGCTCATGCTCCTTTTCTCCGGCAGCCTCTTCAGCAGCATAGCTTCAAGCCTGGTGACCAGGACGCTTCTCTTAGCCTCACGGCTAGCCCTTTGAAGCGCCAGGCCATACTTGGTTGGGCCGCCGGTTCCGAGCAGGCCCTCCTCCCTGGCCACCGGGGCCCAGCCCTCGTTGAACCCGAGCCCCTGGTCGGCCTCGACAAGCACGCGGCTGCCCAGTGCAGACGAGGCGCGGCCGCCGCTCCTACGATACACCTCCTCGCCGAGCCCAGTGAGCCTCAATACAGTACGCTTCAACTCTTCGTCGTAGGCCTCCTCCAGGAGCCCCATTGACTCGAGATGGTAGATGGCGAGACCGGGCGTGTAGTACTGGAACCGGACCCGCAGCTTCTCAGCCCACTCCTTCACAAGCTTATGGTCAGGCGCAAGCTCCGGGTTGCTCTCCGCCTTCTCCCACAGAGTCACTATGATCTCCATCACTTTCAGCTCGTCGCTGCTTATAGCCGAGGGCGTCGTTGGAACCGGCGACTGGAGGAGCCTCCAGGCCTTCACCACGAGCCTGCCCGCCAGGGTCGGAGCACCGGCGGCAGTCACGTAGCCTATCTCGCCGAGCATCTCCCGTATTTCCCTCTCCACCTCGCCGCCGGCAAGCAGTGTCTCCAACGCGCTGTATATCAATGGGTTGAGCAGCGCAGGCGCATTCGCGTCTAGGTTGACCAGCGTGAACGCGCGCTTGAGGAGTCGACCCGGCCGGCTAAGAGCCGCGTAGAGGCCGTTAGGCACGCTCCTCGCTAGCAGCCCCGAGGCCTCAATGGTGTCCAGGAAGCGGCTCTGGTAGAACCTCCTCTCCGTGGGGCCCTCGGGGAGGGCCAGCAGCGCGCCCGCAATGGCGCGGGTGATTACCGGCCTCTTGGGGGCCTCGGAGAGGGCCTCGTAGACCGAGTAGCCCTCGGGCGAGAGGAAGCCCTCCTCGTCCACGAAGCCCCTCTCAGCTAGCAGCTTAGCCCAGCCACCCGGTATTCGGCCGCCGCCAATTACCGAGGCGTGCAGCATCGTGTATACCCTGGAGTCCACCCAGGGCTCAGCCTCCGGTTGGCCGCTCGTCCGCCATGCCTCGACAAGCCTCCTCCCGTGGTCAGTTACCTCGAATACCCCGCCCCCGCGGTGGTCGAGAAGGCCCTGGCTGTAGAGATCCATAAGGGCCTGCAGCGCCGGCTCCCTGCCCCCGAAGAGTTCCACGAACTCCTCGAAGCGGAACTCGCCCTTGTCGAGCTTCTCGTCGAGGACCTTCACCATCTTCACGCTTATGAAGGGCACGCTAGCTCACCCAGCCGCTCCCCGCCACCTATAGATTTAAGACTTTGGAGAAACAAGGCTGACCCAAACAACTAATTAACACCAATAGAGAAGTAGAAGGTCTTTACCCTCGCCGCCCTGCTTCAGCCCCCCGGGCCGCGGGAGGATGCAGGAATGCCCCTGCACAGCCTCTACACCGAGGCACTCCAGGCCATAGACCCCATGAGGGGCTTCGAGCTGCTCTCAACACTGGCCCGGCTCCACCGCGTACAGGGCAGCGAGGAGCTACTAGTGGCCGCCGAGCACGTTGCCATGCAGCTACAGGAGGCAGGCATTGAGGCCAGCCTCGAGCACCTCCAGGGCCCCCTGGGGCTCTGGGAGCACTACGGCTTCTGGGAGCCCCCGGGCTGGCGCCTAGTCGGCGGCAGCGTTGAGAGAATGCGTAGCGACGGCAAATGGGAGACCGTAGCCTCGACACAGGAGACCCCCCTCGTGGTGATGCCCCACTCGCCTCCCGGCACCGTCACCGCAACAGCCGTCCACGCCCGGCCCTGGCTGGGTAGGGGGCAGGGGGTAGCCGTAACCGCCGAGCCCGGCTGGGAGGGCTACTACGTCTTAACCATGGAGCAGGGCTTCGAGGCCGTCGTCGGGTTCCACTGGGGCCCGGGGGTGAGGTATTGGGGGCTCCACCCGCGTCCCGGCCGCGAGCCCTCCGCGCCGGCGGCGAGCATCCCCGCCGAGGCGGCCCAGCGGATAATAGGAGAGAAGATCCGGGTAAGCGTTGAGGCAGAGTACAGGCCCCCCTCGACCCCTGTGGTGGTCGCGAGGCTGGGCGACACCAGCGGCCCCCAGGTGGTAATGGTCGCCCATCTCTGCCACCCCCGTCCGGGCGCCCACGACAACGCAAGCGGGGTAGCTGTGGCCGCTGAGGCGCTGCGAGCGCTGCACGCGCTGGAGCAGAGGCTGCGGGAGGCCGGGGTGGGTGTCGCCGCGGTGCTGGCGCCGGAGTGGACGGGCACGGCCGCCGCAGTCACGCAGTCGCTGATAGAGCCGGGCCAGGCGGTTCTAGGAATAAGCCTAGACATGCTGGCAGCCTCGCTTCGCGCCACGGGTGGCCGCCTCAGGCTTGTCACGCCGCCCTCGCCGATGGTGAGCCTTCTCGACCCGGTGCTTGACGCCCTCCTCGCCGCCACCGACGGGGAGAACTATGGCGGGGCTGCAGCCTACGAGTGGGGGAGCGACCATGACGTACTGTTAGGCCACTCCGTGCCGGCATCGCTCCTAAACGAGTGGCCGGACAGCTACTACCACACAAGCCTAGACACGCCGGACCACATCAACCCCGTGCGCCTAGCCGCCACGGCGGCCTCCCTGGCGGCCTCGGTGGTGTACACGGCCGCCAGCCCCCAGCGGGCGGCAGAGGCGGCTACCCGCCTCCACAGCCACCTCCTGTCTAGGACTGTAGTGCTGGGCGGCTCGGGGAGCGCGGCAGTGGAGCTGGCGAAGAAGGCCGAGGAGGCCGCAGCCGGCCAGGCCTACGCGGTCGCGAGGCACGAGTGGCCCGAGAGGCCGGCGCCGGTGGTGGAGAGGCGGCCGCCCTATAGCAGGACCTACATCTACCTCCACCTTGGAGACCGGCGGCTCCTGAGGGACAGGGGGCTACGCGAGGCGGCCAGAAGAATGGCGACGGTGGCGGCCGCGGCGGGGAGCTGGGAGGTCGCCGAGCTGCACCACGCGCTGCTCCACGGCAGGCCCCCGTCCCGCGAGGAGGTGGAGGCCGCCAGGCGGCTCGCGTCGGGGTAGGCCTACTGTGCGCCGCCCGCCGCCTCTAGCACGCGGAGCGCCTCCATGTAGGAGAGGAGCTCCCTCAGCCCCTCATCGGTCACCTCGACCACGAGCCTGGGGCCCCCTCTCAGCCTAGGCGCGTAGCGTGTACGGACAAGCCCGTCCCCGCGGAGCCTCTCCAGGTGGCTCCAGAGGTTGCCGGGCGTGACGCCGAGGAGGCGCCTCATCTCCTCGAACTCCATTGAGTGCCTGGCTGCGAGCAGCAGCATGACGGCCAGCCTGACCGGCTCCCTCAGCGGGCTCCTCCTCAGCCTCTCCAGCGCCTCGCTCATTTCCACAGGTCGACACCCTGGCCCCTCCCCGTAGGCTACCCGCTCCCCATGCTCAGCGCCCTGGCAGCGTAGGACAGCACGGCTAGGCCGTAGCCCAGCGTGGTGACGGAGAGCGCGTAGACCGCCGCATGGTATGGCTCGGGCGGCACGAGCGGCAGGAAGAGGAGCCCACCTATACTCGCGGCTACGGCCGGCAGGCTCGCCGGGAGCCGGCGGAAGGCCTCATACTCCGCCAGCGCGACGCCCGCCGTGCCGACGGCGACGAAGGTGAGGAGCCACACTGCGACCGCCAGGCTGCCGCTGGTGGCAGCCGAGGCCGCCAGGTAGCCCGCCGCCGCGCCCAGGGGCCACGAGACGGTGGGGAGACGGGAACACCTCGGCGCCATGTAGCGGAGGCGTTGGAGGTACCTCCTCCAGTAACGCAGCCCCGCATAGAACCCCGCCACGCCTAGGACGAGCCAGTAGGCTGCCGAGACAGCCGTCTGCCCGGCATCCGTGAGGCCCCGGTACCAGGAGGTCGATATGAGGGCCTCGAAGCCCTGAGCCACGGGGATCCAGTAAGAGAACGCTATTATAGCGTGGAGCATCCAGGCCGCGTAGAGCCTGGACTCGATGCGCTCAAGAAGCTCCGCCGCGCCGCTCTGCCCTCCAGCCATTCAGCCCACCTCTCTCTAGAGACGTGGAGGAGGGCCTATGCCCCCTCGACGAGCCTCTCCAGCATCCTCCGGTAGGCGGCTGCCCCCAGCGCAACCAGCAGCAGCGACAACCCCAGTATCTGGGGCGGCGTGTACGTTGCCAGAGCGTCCAGGGGCGTCTTGCCGTACACCAGCACTGCCCGCACCGCGTCAGCCATACGCGACACGGGGAAAACCTCGGCGAGCCTCTGCAGCGGCGGAGGCAGCATCCACGCGGGAACCCAGATGCCGCCAAGGAACATGAGCGGGAACGCTATAGCCATGGCGGTGGCCTGCGCGGCCTCCCCTCTCCCCACCAGCCAGGAGATTACGAAGCCCATGCTTGTCGTCACCAACGTGGCCAGGGCCACCATGACGGCCGCCACCAGTGCCCCGCCCGGCGTGGCCTCGACGCTCGCCCCCGTGGCGGCGCCGGCGGCCAGCGACGCCGCGGCGGCTACGGCGACGTAGAGCAGTGCCGTGGCCAGCCTTGCTGCCAGCATCTGCCAGCCCTTCACGGGCGAGGACAGCATGTAGCGTAGCAGCCCTAGCCGCCGCTCCTCGTGGAAACTCGTCGCCCCCACGCTTAGCCCTATGAAGAGGGCCTCGACTATTATCATTGAGACGGCCATCCAGCCCTTAATGGTAGCGGAGGTGACCGTGTGCTTGAGCCTCACCTCCTCCTCTTTAACAACGAGCGGGTTGGCGAGCGTCTCCAGGTAGGGGCGGTACATTGCGGGAACATAGGGCAGCGCGTATCTCAGCATCTGCATCCGCATCTTGTCCTCGAAGCGGTTGAGGACACCGCGTAGAATCGAGACACTTGTCGCTACCCATGACTCCCCGGTGGCGGGATACAGGATTACAAGCATCCCCTGCTTGCCGCTCGTCACGTTCGCCGAGAAGCCTCTCGGTATAACCAGCCCGACTCGGCCGCTCAGGAGGCGGCGCAGTTCGCTCATGTTCTTAGCAAAAACGATGTCCCCCACCACGGGCGCCTCCCGGAGCCCATGGAGGAGCCCCTTGGCGACGCTGCCGTTGCCGTCAAGGTTCAACACGGCCAGGTGCACCTTGGGCACAGCGGGGCTGCCCCATATGCCCGAGCTGATGAGCACCATCATGAAGGGGAAGGCTATCACCCAGAAGAGGCTCGAACGCACGCGGAAGAGGAGCCTAAGCTGAGCCGCCACATAGCCCGGCACGAAGCCAGCCACTACGAGCCTCACCCCGCCTCTCCTGCCAGGGAGGCACCCGTGGCGGCCAGGAAGGCGTCCTCAAGCCCCGGGCTCCTAGCCTCCATCCATAGAAGCCCGTGGCGCGCAGCCGCCGCAGCCACCGAGGCAACCGCCTCCCCGCCGCCCCTCACGGAAACCCTCAACACACCGCCCGGCAGAGCAGCGTAGCGGAACCCACGCCCCCTAAGCCACGCGGCAAACCCCTCCTGGTCCTCCACCCTGACCTCCACCACCACGCCGGGCGCATAGCGCTCAACCAGCACACGCGGAGGCCCCTCATCCACAACCCTGCCCCCATGCATGAAGACGACGCGGTCAGCAGCAGCCCCGCTCTCACCCAGATGCGTGGCGTACAGCACAGCGACGCCCCGCGAAGCCAGGCCACGGAGGAGGCCGAGCAGCCTCCGACGCGACCCAGGGTCAAGCCCGCCATCAGGCTCGTCGAGGACAAGAACCCTCGGCCGGTGAAGCAGCGCAGCTATAACACCCAGCTTCCTCCTCATACCGCCACTATAGCCCCCAACCCTCTTCGAAAGCACAGCGGCGTCGAGGCCCAGCTCCTCAGCC
>Ga0256833_1000993_pt1 | contig 21402 bp, 15 predicted proteins | sample 356284metaG_FD_190535 | JGI IMG/M metagenome (GOLD analysis project Ga0256833, IMG submission 190535) | Hydrothermal vent microbial communities from Mid Atlantic Ridge, Atlantic Ocean - 356-284 | ecosystem: Environmental > Aquatic > Marine > Hydrothermal vents | place: Atlantic Ocean: Mid... | reverse complement strand
GGGGGTGGAACCGGCTCCGCGTGGGCCGGCCGCTAAGGTGGTGGCCGTTTCGGTGGCCGCGGCCTGGTCCGCGGGTGCGGACTCGGGGGGCGGCGTTTCTTCGTCTACGGCCTGGCCCTTTTCCTTGGCCGTGGCTTTGGTCTCCAGCACCACGGTCTCCCGCGAGCCGGTGACATACACCGTCAGGCCCTTGACGCCCAGCTTCCAGGCCAGCATGAAGGCCTGGGCCACATCGTCGGGCGTGGCCGTGGCGGGAAAGTTGATGGTCTTGGAGATGGCATTGTCGACGAAGACCTGCAGCGCGGCCTGCATGCGCACATGTTCCTCCGCGCTGACATCCTGGGCCACCACGAAGGTGTGTCGCAGCCAGTCCGGCAATTCCCCGGGGAAGTTTTGCAGCGTGCCGTATTCCAGCACATGCTCGATGAGGCGCTCCCGGGTGGCTTCGTCCAGGTCCGTTTGCTCCAGGGCCTGCATGAAGAGGGGGCTCACATAGCGCAGGCGAATGCGCTTGCCGTCCTCATCGTTCACATAGCGGTAATAGGCCAGGGCGAACACGGGCTCACAGCCGTAGCCTTCGACGCCTGAGACGGTGGAGATGGTGTTGTGGCTGATGAAGCCCTGGGCGATATACGCGTGCGTGTCGGGTACCGAGATGTCATAGGTGGGTTGCCAGCCGCCATCCTCGACCTGGAGGATTTCGTCGAAAAAGATGTTTTGGGCGATGACGGCTTCCCACCGCTCCAGCTGCGCCTCGGCCAGGTCGGCGCGATGTTCTTCCACGAAGGCCCGTAAAGTGGACCGCGAGGCTTGCCACCCTTGTTGCCGCCAGGCCCAAAGGCGTTGTTTTTCGCGCGGCGCGCTCGTCAAGGCCAGCGCGCGCCGATATTCGTCTTCGGTCACAGGAATGCGGTCACGCAACGAGGGGCGGCGCACCGTAATCGCCGGCTGCGGACGATAAGTATAGGGGCCAATGAGGCGCCACAGGCGTCTGGCCGCGTCCGCGTGGGCCGTGCGTAAGCGATAGGAGCGGCGTCCGCTCAGTCCCGTGGTTTGCAGGTCCGTGGTGGTCAAAATACCCAAGGTCAGCAGCAAGGCTTTCACCTGGTCGTGCAGCATTTCGTCGGTGGTGAGCCAGACGATGTGATGCCGCAAAACTGAGGCATCGGCGTCGAACAAGCCGGCCAGAAACGCGGCGTAAACCCGTTCATCGTTGGTTTCCAACACCGCCAGCGGGATGTGCGGCCGATAGCCTTTTCCGTGATGTTGGGGATTGGGCGCGCGCTTGGCAAAGCCGTTGCGCTTCCAGAATTCCACCACATTGCGGGAATGCACCTCGAGGGATTTCAAGGTCTTGCTTCGCGGATCATCGACGATGGTGCCTTGGATGCCGAAAACCTGTTGCAGCAGCCGCTGGACATGGCGAATGTGGGCGGCATTGGAGAGGCTAAAACGCAAAGTGCGGCTTTTGAGACTTCCATCACCCATGAACAAACCGACCAGATACGCCAGCTCGGGGGTCATGGACTCCGGCAAAGTGACCTCGGTGGGGTGAAAGGAAGTGGCCTTGTGGTTGTCCAAAGACACCCGCCGAGGTTTACCGACCAATCCCGCGCCCATCAACGCGACCTTCATACCCGGCCGTAATTCATCCAGGCGCTTCCAGCGCAATGTACCGTTTTCCCAAACCCGCACTCGATGCCCATCGGTGCCTTGCAAGGTATAGCCTCGACGGGTGCGGACGCGCAAGGTGTGGGCAACGCCGTTGATATAGAAGCGGGTCGCGGGCCGGGTACCTCCTTCGGATGCCACCCGCATTTCGATGTCTTGCCATTGGGTTCCGCGCGGATTACCCAAGGCTTCGATGGGCAGCACGCCTCGGTCGGTGACGACCATGGAGCCCGAAACGAGGCATCCCGTCGGAGCCACGGTCATCTGAGCCGCGTTGCGAATGCCGTGGCGGCGAATGCCCTCGACAATCTCTTCCCACGGCAGGGGCGGGCGGCCCAGGTCTTGTTGCGGCTTGCCGCCTAACCACTCGGGCCAGGTGGGCGGCCGCCATGTGAGGTTCTCGGGGTCGTAGATGCTGCCCTTGATGCCCGGGAAAGGTCCTCGCTCTTTGGCCAGCTGGATGCTGGTGCGCATGGCGTGGAAGCGGATGAATTCCATGATTTGGGCCGCGAAGTCCTGCGCTTCGGGCGAGCCATAGCGCACCCGGTTGCGGTACATGAGGTCGGCCAGGCCTTTGATGCCCAAACCGATGCGGCGGTTGCGGTGCGCGGCTTCCTTGAGCTGGGGCACCGCGGGCACATACGCGTTGGCCTGCACCACATCGTCCAGAAAGCGCACCGCGCGTTCCACCGTGCGCTGCAGTTTGGCCCAGTCCACCCGCCCGTCGGGGGTGGCGTGCTGGGCCAGGTTGATGGAACCCAGGCAGCAGTTCTCGTACGGTCCTAACCACTGCTCACCGCAGTTGTGGCAAACCAGGCCATTGGCAATCAAACTGTGGGTTTGGGGCTCGGTCAGGTCATACACATCGGCCGTACCCGCGGGTTCAATGCTTTCAACCAGGGTCTCGAAGGTCTCGCGATACGGGCCGCGGCGTTGGGATTCGACAAAGGCCATCAGTCGGGCCTGCTTGGCTTCATCGAAGAAACCAATGCGCCTGGCAAAACGGTCACGGTTGACTTTGCCAATGACCAACTCATATTGGGGTTGGCTGTGATAAAGCCGCTGACCACCGCGGCCATTGGGCATGGGGCGCCACATGGCAGGCCGACGGTGATAGATGCGCGACACAATGCCGAAGTTCAACAGCAAGAGCTGTACATCTTCCAACAGCGCGCGCGATGAACTGGCCAAACGAACGGTACAATCCCGCTTGGCCTCTTGAATTTGTACGGAACCATCGGCCGAAAAGAGCCCTTGCAAAAAGCCCACCACCGCCTCACGCGGCGCGCGCCACAGCATTTCGGGCACACGCTTTTCGGTGGCCGGCACGGCCTTCACCCCTAAAGCGGCGAAGAACTGATAGGGCAACCGCCCGTATGTCACTTGATAATGCCCGCCGCGGTGCGCCACATGTCCCTGACCAAACCAGGAACGCAACCACGCATGAACCTGTTCCAGCTCGTCCCGGGAGGCAAAGGTCCAGCCCACCGCCGAGTTGCTGGTCGGGCTCAGCCAACCATCGCCAATCAGGTAACCCAAAACCACACCCAATTCGCGCGACCACTCCCGGGGGAGGCCGGCGTACTGGGCCCGAAAATCACGGCGTTGGACCAGGTGCCCCGAGGCCCAATCGCCGGCCAGCGCCATTTCGGCCATCCCTTGCGCCAGAGCCTCCAGGTTGGGAAGCGCATAGTCTTCGCTCCACACGCCCTCGCCCGATTGCAACAAGATGCGATCGCCTGGTTTCAGGTCCTCAAGCGGCACATAGCCCCGGTCTGGGGTGAGGAAAGGATGATCGGGTGTGGCGATGACGGAATATCCGTGCCGCGTGCGCAGGCGATAAACCGGGGCATTGCTGCGGGTCTTGAAGGCGCGCACCCCGTAGCGCAGGGTGGTCTCGGTGCGCGTCCCGGCCATGCCCCGCCCACCCCATGGCGCGCGATTGTCGGTCACAATCCCAAAGGGTTCCCCGCTTTCCGCCAGCTCTTGAATAGGGACGAGGCCCCGCGTGGTGGGAATGCGGGTGCTACCGACGAAACACGGGTTGGTCGCTTCCAAGCGATATTGCTGCGGCACCGGATTGTCCCGGTTGGCCGCGTCCAGGAAGAGCATGCCCGGCTCGCCGTTGTGGTGCGCCTGACGCACGATTTTGTCGAACAGCTCCCGGGCCCGCACTTTGCGATACACCTTGAGGGGGATGCCCTGCTCCCGCGCGTCCTCCAAGGTGCCGTCGAAGGTCTCATACTCGGGCGCCAGCACATCGGGGAAGACCAGCTCCCATTCCTCGTCGTTCTCCACCGCGCGCATGAACGCGTCGGTCACGCCCACGGAGATGTTGAAATTGGTGATGGCGTTCTCGTCGGTTTTGCAGGTGATGAAATCCTCGATGTCGGGGTGGTCCACCCGCAGCACGGCCATGTTGGCCCCGCGGCGCGTGCCGCCTTGGGCAATCTCCCCAAAGGCCTTGTCGTAAACCCGCAGAAAGCCCACGGGCCCGGTGGCCTTGCCGGCGGAGGATTTGACGATGGTGTTGCGCGGGCGCAGGCGGGAGAAGGAGAAGCCGTTGCCCCCGCCGGTTTGCTGAATGAGGGCCGCGTTGCGCAAGGTCATGAAAATGCCCGAATCTTTGCGCCCCATGTCGTCGGAGATAGGGAGGACGAAACACGCGGCCAGCTGGCCCAAGGGCGTGCCCGCGCCGGTCCAGGTGGGCGAGTTGGGGAAGAACAGCCGCTCGGCCAGCAGATGGTAAAAATCCCTGGCCCGGGCGATGACCTCGTCTTCCGACGCGCCGAACTCGGCTTCGGCCTTGGCTACATGATAGGCCACGCGCCAGAAGGTCTCCTCGGGCGTCTCGGCCGGTTCCCCGGCCACATTTTTGCGCACATAGCGCTTGTAGAACACCAGCCGCGCGTTCTCGTTGGCAAATTCGATTTTGGGCAGGTCGTCCGGCACCGGAGGGGTGGGGAGAACATGCTTGGGGGGCTGTGCCGCACCGGCCATGAAAAACCTCCTCACGAGAGAGATGACAAAGCTACCCGGGCCGACCCACGCCGAACCGGGCCCATGCAGGCGTCGGGGTGCTCATTCGCCTTCGAGCAGGCGGTCGATTTCGTCGCGAATGGCCTTGAGGTCGTCCAGGCCCAAATACACGATGGCGTAGCGAATGTAGGCCACCTGGTCCAGATGCTTCAGGCCTTCCATCACCATATCCCCCACCACCCGGGAAGGCACCTCGGCCTTGCCCATGGCCTGCAGCCGGGTTTCGATTTCGTCGACCAGGCGGTCCAGCGCGGTCGCGGAAACGGGCCGTTTCCAGCAGGCGATGCGAATGCCCCGCAAAAGCTTTTCGCGGTCGAAGGCTTCGCGCGTGCCATCGGCCTTGATGAGCATGGGCTTGGAACGCAGCACCCGTTCGTAAGTGCTGAAGCGTTGATGGCATTGGAGGCACTCGCGGCGGCGGCGAATGTTGCCGTGCGCGTCGTGTATCGTGTCAATCACCCGGCTTTTGGGGTGACCGCAAAAGGGACAGCGCATAGACTTCCTCCAACCTCATCCCCAGATATGGGGGTTTGGTGTGTACGGAGCGGAAGATGTTGGCGAGCGACGGGCGCCCATTGTAGCATAGCCCGGCGGGAGGGGCAAGTTGGCCGAACAAAGTTTTAAGAGATGGAACCTTAAAAAACGCGGGCAATATCTTGGCAGTGCGGTCCCCAAAATTTGGGCGGTAAAGAGGAAGGCGGGGTTTGGCGGAGAAATATGGCGAGTTTGGGCCCCCACGCGATCGGGCGCGCGGTGGCCCAAACGCGCGGCCTGAACCCGGTTTCGGTCGCGCGTTGGCCGTGACGCGGGGGGCAGACCCGCCGCGCGGCGCTTTTCGCTGCCCCTCTGGGGCGGGCAGCCAGCCCAAAATATGGCTGTCGGCCGCGCCGTACCCCAAAAGCGGCGGGGGCAAACCAAAACCCCGGACCCACCGGCCCGGGGCGTCTTGCTTTTTTACACCCATCTTCGCCGCCATGGTTGGCGGCGGACCGTTGGCGCGGACAAGGGCTTTCAATCCCCCGCCCCCTCAGCGCGGCCTCGGCCCTTCGCGGCGGCCAGGTTCCCCCTCCCCTCGTAGGGGAGGGGGTTAGGGGGGGTGAACAAGCCGCACCCACCTCTTTGGCCCTGGCACAGGCACCTGGCCCTCGACCGCGCGCTGGGTATAAAACGCAGCCGGGGCGCAGGAGGCGACGGGCGCGGGCCCGCCGACGGTTCCCCCTGACATTACGCGCCGAAGTCGCGCGTCAGGGTGTCTTTGTCGGGGAAGGCCATGATGTTCATGCCGCTATCGACGAACAGAATTTGCCCCGTGACCTTGGCCGCCAGGTCCGAGGCCAGGAACACGGCCGCGTTGCCCACATCTTCCTGCGTGATGGGCTGTTTGAGGGGCGCCAGCAGGGGGAACATCTTGTACATGGTCTTGAACCCCGACACGCCCGCCGCGGCCAGGGTGCGAATGGGCCCTGCGGAGATGGCGTTCACCCGGATGCCGTCGGGCCCGAAGTCGTAGGCCAGATAGCGCACCGAGGATTCCAGCGCGGCCTTGGCCACGCCCATCACATTGTAGCCCGGCGCGACCTTCTCGCCGCCGTAGTAGGTCAGGGCCATGATGGAACCGCCGGACGGCATGAGGGGCTTGAAGGCCCGGGCCAGGGCCACCAAGGAATAGGCGCTGATTTCCATGGCCAGCAGGAACCCCTTGCGGCTGGTCTGGTAATACGGCCGGCTCAAGTCTTCCCGGTCGGCGAAGGCGATGGAATGCACCAGAATGTCGATGCGGCCGAAGTGGGCCTGGGCCTTCTGGGCGATGGCCGCGATTTGCCCGTCGTCGGTCACATCGCAGGGCTCGACGAAGTCCAGACCCAGGCTTTCGGCCAGGGGCCGCACCCGCCGTTCCAGGGCCGGGCCGGCGTAGCTCAGCCCCACGCGCGCACCGTGGGCGTGAAAGGCCTGGGCAATGCCCCAGGCGATGGAACGCTTGTTGGCCACGCCGAAAACCAGCGCGTTTTTGCCTGCTAACAAACCCATGGGAACCTCCGGGGGAAAGGGTTGGCGTGCAAAACAACCGCCCTGGCCGGGCTCACCGGGGTGGGGGAACCACCCGCCAGCGCCAGGGAATGCTGCGCCACGGTTCGGGCACTGTGTTTAACCCCACCCGGGGCCCGGTGGTCACGGTTTCGGGTGGGAACTGCCAGGCGAATTCCAGGAACAACCGGGCCTCGGCCGCGCACAAATCTACGCCGTGGAAACGCCCGTCGATGGCCAGGGCCTGACACACCTTGGCCGGGCCGTCGGTCCATTCCCGCGGGGGGCGCTGGCCCCGTCGGGCCGCGATGCGCGCCAGGCCGGCGTCGGGCCACAGGGCCCGCACCAGCACCGCGGCAGGAACCCCTTCGGCCGCGACCACGACATTGAACAGCCAGTGCATTCCGTAGGTGAAGTACACATACGCGCGGCCGGGCGGGGCATACAGGGCCCGGGCCCGGGGGGTGGGCCCGTGGCGGCAGTGGCAGCCCAGGTCCTCTTCGGGGCCGTAGGCCTCGGTTTCGACGATGATGCCGCTGGTGCGGGAACCGTCGTCTTCGATGCGCACCAGCCGCGCGCCCAACAGCGCGGGCGCCACCTGCACCGCGGGCCGGGCCAGCCACGCCCGGGGGATGCGCTGCCCGGCCTGGGGGTGGGGCCGCGCGGCCACGCGCGTCAGACGCTTCCGCGTCCATTCCATTGGGCCAGCACCTCAAGCAGCTCGTCCAAGCAACGCACCCGAGGCTCGGGCACCTCGGGGAACACATCGTCGGGGTCGATGAGCACCGCGTGCAGCCCGGCCTGCCGCGCGCCGCGCACATCCGCGAAGTAATTGTCGCCCACATACACCACCTGATGCGGCTCCAGCCCCCACTGCCGCAAAGGATACCAGAAGGCCTCCGCGTGGGGCTTCCACACCCCCAGCTCCGCGGCCACCCACACATCGTCGAGCAGCCCTTCCAGGCCCAAGGCGCGCAAATAATCTTCGGGCAGGGGCACCCGGCGGTTGGTGAGCACACCCACCCGCAGGCCCTGGGCCCGCAAGGCGCGCAACACCCACTGCGCGGCCGGTCGCAGGCGGTCTTCGGCCTGCTCGAAATGGCGGCTCATGACTTCCACCAGCTGGGGGGCCATGGCCGCGGCCTGCGCGGGGCCAAAGCCCAAACGCTGCAGCTTGAGGGCCTGATACGCGTACCAAAAGCCGATGTCGCGGCCTTCGGGGGTGCGGTAGCGGGCTTCCAAAGCCTGCAAGGCCGGCGATTCGGCCCAAAACGCGTGCTCCCAGCGCCAGAGCGCGCGCCAGGCCGCGTCGGGCAGGCGAATGTGCCAGGCTTCCAGCACCTGGCGAAACACCTGCCGCGGGGTGGGCTGGGTTTCCCGCAGGGTGCCGTCGAGGTCAAACAGCACCGCGCGGATGGGCGACGAAGGGGATGGGGCCGTGTGCATCGCCGAGGCATTATACCAAACGCGCGGCCGCGGCCCGCCGCCACTGCCACAGGCCCTCGAGCCACAGCACCAGCAGCGCGGCCCAAACGGCCATGTAGCCCCACGCGTCGGCCCAGCCGAAGGGTTCCCCATAAAGCAGCACGCCCAACAGGAATTGCAGCGTGGGCGCCAAGTATTGCAGCAGGCCCACCAACGAGAGGGGTACCCGCCGCGCGGCCAGGCCGAACAGGGCCAGGGGCGTGGCCGTCACCGGCCCGGTGGCCAGCACCAGGGCCCACAGCCCCGGCGCGAAGCCATGGGCCAGCACCCCCTGCCCCTGGACCTCGTGCCAGCCCAGGTAGCCCAGCGCCGGCAGGGCCAGCAGGCCGGTTTCCAGGGTGAGCGCGTCCAACGCCGGCAGGGGCGCGGTTTTGGTGAGCAGGCCATAAAGCCCAAAGGAACCGGCCAGCACCAGGGCCACCCAGGGCCAGCGGCCATAGTGCCAGGTGAGATAGGCCACCCCCGCGGCCGCCAGGCCCACGGCCAGCCATTGCCCGGGACGCAGCCGTTCACGCAAAAACAACACGCCCAGCACCACGCTCACCAGAGGGTTGATGAAATAGCCCAGGCTGGCTTCCACCAGGTGGTCGTTTTGCACGGCCCAAATGTAGGTGAGCCAGTTGGCTGCCAGCAGTACCGCGGCCAGGGCATACACGCGCCGCACTTTGGGCTCGCGCCCGCGTTGCCACCAGCGCCGGCCCCGCCACCAGCCCCACCCGGCCAGCAGGGCCCAGGACCACCAGATGCGGTGGGCGATGATTTGGTCCGGCGGCAGCGCGGTGAGCAGCTTCCAATACAGGGGCGAAAGGCCCCACAGCACATAGGCCAGCAATGCGTACCAAACGCCTGCAGACATGTCCCACCTCATGTTCAAGGGGAAGGGCCGGCGGCCAACGCACAGGCGGCATCGGCGTACAGCACCCGCCGCCCCGCGGCCTGCCAGGCCCGCGCCTGGGCCTGCACCGCGGCGGGGTCCTGCACCCGGCCATGGGGTTGCCAGGCGGCCTGGCAGAACAGCGTCAGCTCGGCCCGGGGCTGGGGCACTGCGGCGGGCAGCCCCGCGGGGTAGTGCCCGGGCCGCACGGGCCGGTTGCCCAGCCCCGCGCCATACACATACCACGGCGGCGCGTGGTCGAAATCGATGGCCGCGCCCCGCACCTCCCGGCGGATGTAGTCGAAGACGCTCCAGTAGCCCCCCACGCCCACAGGCTCGGGGAAGGGGTCGTACAGCAGCCAGGCGTGTTCGGGCTCCCAGCGCAGGTGGTGGCCATAGCGGGCCAGCAGGGCCAGGCTCAGGGCCAGCGCCAGGGCCAGGTGCCCGCCGCGCCCCAGCCGGGGGGTTGGGGGGAACCGGCGGCGGGTTCGTCGTGCGATTTCCGTGGCCCAGGCCCACAGCAAGACCCAGGTCCACAGCAGCACGGGCAGGCCCAAGCGCCACGCCACCCGCAGCCGCGGGCCCTCGGTTTTGGTTCCCGCGGGGGTGAACAGAAAGAGGCCATACAGCAGCCCGGCCGCCAATACGGGCCGTCGCCAGCGAGGGTTCCGCCAGGCCCACAGGACCAGCGCGGCCAGCGCGACGCTGACGAAGAGGAAGGTTTTGGGCGGCCGCGCCCACAGCTCGGGCCGGGACAGCGCGTACACCAGCGCGCGGCGGGCCAGAATGCCGGCGATGGGCGAAAAGGGCCGGCCCATGAGGAGCATATTGCGCACCAGCCACAACAGGCCCATCCCGGCCGCGGCCCCCCACAAGACCCATGCCCGCCGCGGCGCGCGTGCGGGCCCCAGGGCCGCGACTATGCCCGCCAGCACCGCCAACCCCGCGTTGGGCTTCACGGCCAGGGCCGCGCTCAGGGCCCAGGCCACGCCCCACGGATGCGGTCGGGCCGCGGGTTCCCCCAGGCCCCAGGGCAGGTGGGCCCAGGCGGCCAACACCAGCGCGGCCGCGAAGAGGTCGTTTTTGCCCACCCCGCTGGCGTAGTGGACCACGCGCCCCAGCTCCCGCCAGGGGTTGTTGGGCACGGGCAGGTAGAAGCTGAAGAACATGCCGCCCACCACCAGCCCGGCCAGCACGCCGGGCCAGCGGGCCATGCGCTGCAGCAGCACCGTGGCGGCCAGCAGCAGGCCCACCAGGGCCACGCCCGAAGCCGGGCCCAGGCCTTCGGCGCTGCGGCCCAGGCCCACCGAGAGGGCCAGCAGCCCCTCCCAGCCGTTGGGATATTGCGCGTAGGGCAGGGCCAGGTTCCAAAAGTGGCCGCGCTGTACCAGGTCCGTGGCTTTGGGCAGGTGGTAGTAGACCACATCCCAGGCCATGGCGCCGCCCATGAAGCCGCCCAAGGGGGTGCGGGGCCACAGCAGCACAGGGTAGACCACCAGGGCCCACAATAGCGCGGCGGGCAGCAGCCAGGCCCAGGGCGCACCGCGGGTAGGGGCCGCCGCGGGGGGCAGCCCGGCCCGGGCATAGGCCCACGCGGCCCCGGGCAGCAGGGCCAGGCTCAGCGCCAGGACGAAGCCCACCCGAAACAGGCCCACGAAGGCCAACCCCTGGCCGACGACCAGGGGCACACTGACCCCCAACAGCCACCCGGCCAGGAGCAGGGCCGGCCATCCGGGGCGTTGCGCAGAAGGCGAGGCGGGCATGGCGGTAAGTATACCAGCCGGGCCGGGCCGCGGTATAATCGCCTCACGCCACAAATGGGAGGAAGTCCGATGACGAGCCCCAGCGGTTACTACACGGCCACCGGCGACGACGGTTCCACCGGGCTGTTGGGCGCGGAACGGGTGCCTAAAGACCACCCCCGCATCGAAGCCCTGGGCGCGCTGGATGAGCTGAGCGCCGCGTTGGGGCTGGCCCGGGCCTTCGCCCGCACCGCGGAAGCCCGGGACCTGGCCCAACAGGTGCAACGCCACCTGTACGCGCTCATGGCCGAGGTCGCGGCCACGCCCGAGAACGCGGCCCGCTTTCGCACTTTGGGCCCCGAGCAGGTGGCCTGGCTGGAAGCCCGCATCGCGGCGCTGGAAGCCCAAGTGCCGCCCCCGCGGCTGTTCATCTTGCCCGGCGATAGCCAAAACGGCGCGTTTTGGGCCCTGGCCCGCGCGGTGGCCCGCCGCGCGGAGCGGCGGCTGGTTCCCCTGCAGCGGGAAGGCGCGGTGGACAACCCCGCGCTTCTGGCTTATCTCAACCGCCTTTCCAGCCTGTGCTTTGTGCTGGAGCTGTGGGAGAACCGGGCCGCGGGCGCGACCTACACCCGAGCCCAGGAATGAGCCATGACCGGCACCTGGATTAACATCGTCACCGTGTTGGTGGGCGGCACTTTGGGCCTGTTCTTCGGCGCGCGGCTGCCCGAGCGAGCCCGGCAAACGGTGTTCCACGGCCTGGGGGTGTTCACCCTGCTGCTGGGCGGACGCATGTTCGCGGCTTCCCAAAACGCGATTGTGGTGCTGTTGGGCCTGTTGCTGGGCGGCCTGCTGGGGGAATGGCTGCGCATCGAGGACGGCCTGCGGGGGCTGGGCGCGTGGTTCGAGGCCCACTTCACTTCGGCCGCGGCGGCCAACGACGGTTCCTCGCGCTTTGTGCGGGGCTTCTTGACGGCTTCGCTGCTCTTCTGCGTGGGGCCCATGACCATCCTGGGTTCCATCCAGGACGGGCTGACGGGCAATTATGAAGTGCTGGCCACCAAAGCCGTGATGGATGGCTTTGCCGCGCTGGCCTTTGCCTCGACTTTGGGCGTGGGGGTGCTGTTTTCCGCGGTGGTGGTGCTGGTCTATCAGGGCGGGCTGAGCCTGCTGGCCGCGCAGCTGCAAGGCGTCTTCACCGAGGCCATGCTGGCCGAACTCAACGGCGCGGGCGGGGTGCTGTTGGTGGCCCTGGCCCTCAGCAGTCTGTTAGAATTGAAGCGCATTCGGGTGGGGAACCTGCTGCCGGCCTTGCTGGTGGCGCCCCTGTTGGCCCACTGGTGGCCGACCCTCATGGCCGGGATGCAGACCGCCGGCCAATGGCTGTTACGGAGTGTGCCATGACGACGGCGACCCCTCAAGCGGCTCCCTGGCATTACAAGGCCCGGCGTTGGGCCCTGCGCGGGCTGTTGTACGCGGTGCTCGTCGCCGGCGCGGTCATCGCGCTCATTCCCTTTTTGTGGATGGTGTCGGTGTCGCTGATGAGCCTGGGCGAGGCCATCTCGGGCAAGTTCATCCCCTCCGCGTTGCACTGGGAAAATTACCTGGTGGCCTGGCGGGAGGCCGATTTCTCGGAGTACTTCCTCAACACGGTGCAAATCACGGCCATCACCCTTTCGGGGGAATTGTTGTTCAGCATCCTGGCCGCGTACGCGTTCGCCCGCATGCGCTTCCCGGGGCGGGACCTCATCTTCGGCATTTTGCTCAGCACCATGATGATTCCGGCCATGGTGCTGGTCATTCCCAACTTCCTCACCGTGACCTGGCTGGGCCGGGTGGGGCCCATCAAGTGGGTGAACAACTGGCCGGCCCTCACCATTCCCTTCATGGGCAGCGTGTTCAGCATTTTCTTGTTGCGGCAGTTCTTCGCCCAAATTCCCGACGACCTGTTCGACGCGGCCCAAATCGACGGCGCGGGGCACTGGCAGTTCCTGTGGCATGTGGTGCTGCCCCTGTCCAAAGCGCCCATTCTGGTCATCACGGTGCTGTCGTTCATCGGCACCTGGAACGCGCTGGCCTGGCCCCTGCTGGTGACCAATTCGCCCGAATGGCGGCCCATCGCGGTGGGGCTGTTCCAATTCGTGGACGAAGCCGGCGCGGAGATGAACCTGCAAATGGCCGGCGCGGTGATTTCGGTGATTCCCATTTTGATTTTGTACTTCTTGACCCAAAAGCAATTCACCGAGAGCATCGCCCGCAGCGGGTTGAAAGGCTGAAGGGTTTTGGGCCGAGCGCGCGGCGAACAAAAATAGAGAAATCTGCGGTCGTAGCGGCAGAAATCTTCGCTTTTCCGTAAAAACAACCCTTGCATTTCTGGATTTTTTCTGGTATAAGAAGAGCAGCGGCTGTTCCGGGTGCCCCCCTCACTCGGAATGGCCGCTTTCTTTTCCCGCTTTGGCAGGCATCCCCGGACGGGTGGGGTACAATGAAGGGCCCCGCGGCGCAGCACGGCCGCGGCGGAGCCTTTCCCCCAAGGAGATGCCCATGAACGACAAGCCCGTTTTGGCCGTCATTGGCGGCACCGGCAAGGAAGGCAAAGGCCTGGCCTATCGCTGGGCCAAAGCCGGCTATCGGGTCATCATCGGTTCCCGGTCCCTCGAGCGGGCCCAAAAGGCCGCGGCCGAGATACGCGAGCGGGTGGGTCCTCAGGCCCGGGTGGAAGGCCGGGCCAACGCGGACGCCGCGGCCGCGGGCGACATTGTGGTGCTGGCCGTGCCTTACAGCGCGCACCGGGCCACGGCCCAGGCCTTGCGCGATGCAGTGCAGGGCAAAATCGTGGTCGATGTGGCCGTGCCCCTCAACCCGCCCAAGGTGACCAAGGTGCATCTGCCCCCCGGTGGCAGCGCGGCCCTGGAGGCCCAGGAGATTTTCGGCCCCGAGGTGCATGTGGTCGATGCCTTTCAAAATATTTCGCATCATGTGCTGTGGAGCGACGAGACGCCGGAGATGGATGTGCTGGTGGCCGGACGGGGCAAGGCGGCCCGCCAAACGGTCATGCGGCTGGTGGAAGACGCGGGTTTTCGCGCCTGGGATGCGGGGCCCATCGAGAACACCGTCGTGGTGGAAGCCCTGACGCCGGTGCTCATTTACATCAACAAGGCCTACGGCGGCCCCAACGCGGGGGTGCGCATCGTGGGCGTGCGCCGGGATTGAGCCATGCCCCGCGGCCTCACCCTTACGCCTTTGCCCGGTATCCCTGAGGTGCGGCCCGGCGATGATTTGGCCGGGCTGGTGCTGCAGGCCCTGCGCCGGGCCGGCATCGCGCTGCAAGATGGCGATGTTTTGGTCCTGGCCCAAAAGGTGGTCTCCAAGGCCGAGGGGCGCTTCGCCCGCCTGGAAGATGTGACCCCCTCGCCCCGGGCCCAGGAGCTGGCCCGCCGCACCCACAAGGACCCCCGCCTGGTGGAGCTCGTTTTGCAGGAAAGCGCCGCGGTGCTGCGCGCGGTGCCCGGGGTGCTCATCGTGGAGCACCGCCTGGGCTTCGTGTGCGCCAACGCGGGCATCGACCGCTCCAATGTGCCGCCCCAGGGCCCCGAGGGGGAATGGGTGCTGCTGCTGCCCCGGGACCCCGACGCCAGCGCCGCGCGCCTGCGGGCCGCCTGGGAACGGGCTTCGGGGGCGCGGCTGGGGGTGCTCATCGTCGATTCCCACGGCCGGGCCTGGCGCTTGGGCACGGTGGGCATGGCCATCGGCCTTGCGGGCCTGCCCGCGCTGGTGGACCTGCGGGGCCAGCCCGACCGGCAGGGTTATGTGTTGCAGGTCACCCAGGTGGCCGTGGCCGACGAGCTGGCCGCCGCGGCCTCGCTGATGATGGGCCAGGCCGCGGAGGGCACGCCCGTGGTGCATGTGCGGGGCTTCCCTTACCCCCTGGCCGAGGGGCGCCTGGCCCATCTATTGCGCCCCCGGGAGCGGGACCTGTTCCGCTGAGGGCCGCGGGATGGCAGAGCGACGGCCGCGCTGGCGCGGTGGGTTGGCGCTGTTGTTGCTGCTGGTGGGGTTGTGGGGCGGCTGGGGAACCGTCGTCCCTCCGAGCCCTGAGGTGCCCCCTGAGGTGTGCCGCGCGGTGCAGCGCCTGCATTGGCAGGCCCAGGCCCTCACCCGTTGGGAACCGGCCGCGGCCGACGCGCTGGCCCGCTCGTTGGGCTATTCGGACCAGGCCGCGGCCAGTTTGATGTGCGTGCCCCTGAGCGTGACGGTGCTGCGCCGGGCCGGGCTGCTGCCCCCCACGGTGGAACCGGGCCGCTTCTGGCTGCTGGACCCCCAACGGGAGCCGCGCAAGGTGCAGCGGTTGTTCCCCGAGCGGGCGTTCGCGCATTATGCCTTCACCACGCCGCCGTTTCTGTTCGACTTTCGGCAGTTTCCCCTCATCCCCGGCGATGTGGTGTTTCTGTACTCGGGCGCGCTGGGCACTTTTTCCCACATGCTGGCGGTCACTTATGTGGACCGGGCCGGCCGGGCCTATGGTCTGAGCAACCTCAACACGCCCCACGGCTACATCGTGCGGGAAGTGTTGCTCTACGACCCGGCCCGGCCGGGCGTGGGCCAGCTGGCCCGCTGGAACGACCCCCGTTGGGCCCGTTTGGGCCTGACGGGCTTCGGTGGGTGGGAGGTATGGCGCCCGCGGCGTTGGCTGCCTTATGCCGACGCGCTGGCCCAGGGCGCGTGTGCGCAGCCGCCTCAGGCCGCGTGGTGGCTGGCCGCGGGCGGGCCCCAGGCCGACGAGTAGGCCGCCGCGGACGCCGGTTCCCCCAAACCCGCTCAAATCTGGTCCAGCGCACGCTCCAGGTCGGCCAGCAAATCGTCCACCGGCTCGATGCCCACCGAAAAGCGCACCAGGCCCTCGGTGATGCCCATGCGCCGTTGCGCTTCGGCCGGCACTTTGCGGTGGGTCATGCTGGCCGGGTGCTCGATGACGCTGTCGACTTTGCCCAGGCTCACGGCCAGCGCGGGCAGGGTCAGGCTTTCCATGAGGCGCACCCCGGCCTCATAGCCGCCCTTGAGCTCGAAGGAAATCATGCCGCCGAAGCAGTGCATTTGCTTCTTGGCCACCGCGTGCCCGGGGAAGGATTCCAGGCCGGGGTAAAACACCCGGGCCACTTTGGGGTGCTGGGCCAAAAAGCGGGCGATGCGGCCCGCGTTTTCGCAGTGGCGGGCCATGCGAATCTCGAAGGTCTTGAGGCCCATCATGGTCATCCAGGCCTCGAAGGGGCCCATGATTCCGCCGAAGGTCTTGAGCATGTCGTGCACCGGGCCGTGGATGAAGTCCAGGTCGCGGCTGACCACCGCGCCGCCGATGGCCTGGCCGTGGCCCGAGATGTACTTGGTCGTGCTGTGCACCACCACATCCACGCCCAAGGAGAGGGGGCGCTGGCAGTAGGGTGTGGCAAAGGTGTTGTCGATGGCGACCCAGGCGTTGTGGCGGTGGGCAATTTCGGTGACCGCGGCGATGTCGGTGATGTCTAAGGTGGGGTTGGCCGGGGTTTCGATGTAGGCCCAGGCCACTTTGGCGTGCCGCCGGAACGCGGCTTCCCACCCCTCGGGGGTGTTGTCGTCGACGAAGGTCACTTGCACGCCCAGTTGCGGGGCCACCTGGCTGAGGAAGACGAAAGTGGTGCCGTAGACCACCTTTTGGGCCAGGATGACGGAACCGCGCTTGGCCCGGGCCAGCAAGGCCGCGGTGATGGCCGCCATGCCCGAGGCAAACACCAACCCCGCGGCCGCCTCTTCGGGCGCGACGCCCTGGCGCAGGAAGTCGTAGGCTTCCAGCAGCGCGATTTTGCGGGCCAGGTGGTCGGCGTTGGGATGGCCCACGCGGCCATACACATAGCCGGGCTTCTCACCGCTGAAAATGGCCGCGCCCGTGGCTACATCGGGGAACGCGTAGGTGCTGGTGGGGATGATGGCCGGCAGGTGGGCATGGTAGGGGTGCAGTTCGGGGTCGTCGCCGCCGTGCAGGGCCCAGGTGCCCAACTGCCACTGGGGGGAAGGTTGCGTACGGCTCATGGTGCCTCCTTGCGATAAGGTTGGGTAGAAAAACAGCGTGGCGGCGCAGGAACCCACGCCGCCACGGTCGAAGCCTTAAACCGCCTTCCAGGCGCGCATACAGCCCATGGGGCGCATACAGGCCATGGGCATGGATTGGGGGCTGTTCGTTTGGGTTCGTGGCTGTCCTTTCATGGTTCAGCCTCCGCCACCCGCACGAAGCGCCGTTTGCCCACCCGCAGCACCCCCGGCCCGGGGAAGGGCGCGCGCGGGTCGTCGAGGACCTGACCGTCGAGGCGCACGCCCCGCTGCTGGATGAGGCGGCGGGCTTCGTTGCGGCTTTGCACCAGCCCGGCCGCGACCAGCACTTCCAGCACGGTTTGGCCCGGGCGCAGGGTGTAAGTGGGCATGTCGGCGGGCACCTCCCGCTGCTGGAACACGCGCACGAAGTGGGCCTCGGCGCGGGCTGCGGCCTCGGGGCCGTGGAAGATTTCCACCACTTCCCGGGCGATGCGCATCTTCAGGTCCCGGGGGTGCAGCCGGCCGGCCTGCAGGTCCGCTTCCAGCGCGGCGATTTCCTTCGGCGTCCAGCGGGTGAGCAGACGCATGTAGAGGGGCATGGCCTCGTCGGGCACGCTCATGATTTTGCCGTACATGTCCTCGGGCGACGCCTTGAGGGGGATGTGGTTGCCCAGGGACTTGCTCATTTTCATCTTGCCGTCGGTGCCCGGCAGCAGGGGCAGGAAGATGCCCACCTGGGGGCGTTGGCCGTGGGCCTCTTGCAGCTTGCGCCCGGCGACGATGATGTTGAAGGTTTGGTCCGTGCCGCCGATTTGCACATCGGCTTCTAAGGCCACCGCGTCGTAGCCCTGCATGAGGGGGTAGAAAAATTCGTGCAGGTGGATGGGGTCGCCCTTGTCGTACCGCTTGCGGAAGTTGTCGCGCGCCAGGAACTGCTGCACGGTGAAGTGCGAGGCCAGGTGGATGAGGTCGCCGAAGGTGAGCTTGCTCAGCCATTCGTGGTTGTAGCGAATGACCGTGCGCTCGGGGTCCAGCACCTTGAAGGCCTGTTCGGTGTAAGTGCGGGCGTTGGCCATCACTTCCTCGAAGGACATGAGCTTGCGGGCTTTGTCCTTGTCGCTGGGGTCGCCCACCAGGCTGGTGAAGGAACCGATGAGGAAGATGGCCGTGTGGCCCAGCTCCTGGAACTGGCGCAGTTTGCGCATGGGCACGGTGTGGCCCAGGTGCAGGTCCGAAGTGCGGGGGTCGACGCCCAGGTACACCCGCAGGGGGCGACCGGTGCGCTGGGCTTCTTCCAGGCGCTGGCGCAATTCCCGGCGCATGTTGCGTTCCAGTTCGGGGTCGCCGTATTCGGTGCCCTGAAAGAGGAGCTCCAGTTGCTCGTCGAGGGACATCTGGCGGGGGTCGATGGTCATGCCACGCCTCGGGAGGTGGGGATGAGAGTAGGTGGACACAATTGTACCATCAAAGAGGAGGGGTGGCAGAAGAGCAGGGAGCGGACAGCACGCAGCAGGGAGCCTTGTGGAATGCGGCGGCTCGGTGTCGCCGCGGGGATGAATGGCAGCAGTCAGCGGTCAGCAGGGAGCGCGATAGGGGCCTGCTCCCTATTCCCGCCGGCTTCCGGTGGTTGCCTAACGCCTTCGCTTCGGGCCCAGGGGGGTGGCCAGGGCGGGCAAAAAACAAGGCCCCGCGGGTTCACGCGGGGCCTTGGCGTTCGGTGAGGCGACGGCGGGATTCGAACCCGCGAATCAGGGCTTTGCAGGCCCCTGCCTTACCACTTGGCTACGTCGCCTCGGCGAGAGAAAGAAAGGCCGAGGGCAAAGTGACCCTCGGCCCGTTGCCCTCCAGAGCGGGCGACCGGACTCGAACCGGCGACCTTCTCCTTGGCAAGGAGGCGTTCTACCAACTGAACTACGCCCGCTTGGTCAGCTTGCGGCCCTCAGCCGTGGGGAGGAGGGCAAGCCCAGTGCCGAGGGCCAGAGTCGAACTGGCGACACGCGGATTTTCAGTCCGCTGCTCTACCTCCTGAGCTACCTCGGCACTACTCCTTACCAGCGCCCCTAATTTTACAAAGAACCCCCGGCTTTGTCAAGCGCGCGGTAGCAAGCCAACGACACCGCCTTTAAATTCCACACGGAGACACGGAGGACACGGAGAGAATAATTTCCCCGTTTCTCTGCGTTCCCCGTGCCTCCGTGTGATTTTATTCGTACCTGGAAAAGCCCGGGAGCGCAGGCGCGGCTTTTTCTTGCGGCAGGGCCTCATGCAGCGCCACAGCAGGCACGGCGAGGGCAGGGTTGTGTGTTATGCCGACAAAAACGGGCCCCGGCACCCGCCCCTTTAGGGCGTGAGCCGCGGGGGATGGATGAAGTATTGCCGCCACAAGGGCGTCAGGTCCGCTTGCGCCGGCAAATGGCGTTGCAAAAGCGCGGCCCAGTCTTGGGGAGTCACGATGCGGCCCTGATAAGTTCGCCGGTAGGCGCGCAAAAAGGCGAAAAACGCGTCGTCGCCTAAGGTGCGGCGTAAGTCGTGGTAAAAGTGCGCGCCATGCAGATAGACGGCGTCCCGGTAGCCCCGCCAGCTCTCGAACTCGTAAATGCTGCGGTCGATGGGCTGGTCCGGGGTGTAATAATCCACCCGATAGGTCCACCACCATTCCACCGCGATAGGGTCGCCCAGCTGCTCATAAAACAGATATTCGCTGTAAGTGGCCAGAGCCTCGTCCAGCCAGGGATGCAGGGCCTGGTCGTTGTGCACCTGGGCGAACCACCACTGGTGCGCGGTCTCGTGCACCGTGATGGCGATGAGCAGGGACCAGGGCCGACCGTTGTAATAATCGAAGAAATCGTAGCTCACCGAAGTCAGGCCATCGTATTCCATGCCATCGGGCAGGTCGGCCTGCACCACCACATAGCGCTGGCGGTGGTAGGGGCCAAAGCGTTGGCCGTAAGTCTCCAGCGCCTGCGCGGCCGCGTCCAGCACATCTTCCCCATACGCGCTCTCCAGGGGGAAGAAGTAGCCCTCCAGCCGGGTTTGGCCCAGGGTGCGTTCCAACCGAATGAAATAGGGGCTGAAGAAGAAGACCACGCCCCGGGTGGCTTCCATGCTGTAGCAGAAGCGTTGGGCCGCGTCTTCGGCGCAGGCCGTCGGGTCCGCGTTGGTGACGATGGTCAAATCGGGCGGTGGGTTGTAGATTTCCAGGTCGACTTGTACATCGCTCAAGGGGTAGGTCAGGTTTTCGCCGAAAAACCAGGGCGTGTTGACCTGCCAGCCCCGCCGTGGGTCGTAGGGCGGCAGGAAGAGGTACCAGTCGCTCCACAGCACCTGGCGCGCGGTGTAGCCCAAAGTGCGGGGGGCGTGCAAATCGCCGGGAGTGGTGCGCAGCACGGGCAGGCTCAGGCGATAGCGCAGGCGCAAGCGGGTTTCACCCCCCGGCGGCAGGGGGGTGGGCAGCGCCACCTGCACCGACATTTCGCGCACCTCGTTTTCCAGCGGCTGCCACTGGTCGCCCTGGCGCTGCCACGCACCCTCGAAGCGGAACACGCCCGGATACCACGCGGGCTGGGCCACGAAGACCAGGTCCTCTAAGGGCCATCCGGTGGCGTTGGTGTAGGCCACATCCTGGCGTACTTCCACCTCCTGGCCCAGGAAGTCGTAGCGCACTTCCAGGTCATACGCCGGGCGGGGCAGGGGCGCGGGGGTGGGGGTGACCGTGGGGCGCGGGGTAGCCGTGGCCGTCGCGCTGGGTTTGGGGGAAGGCGTGGCCGTGGGCCGCGGCCGTTGCGGCAGCGATGGCGCCGGGGGCAGCACCGCGAAGACCGGGTCCAGCACGGCCATCAGCAGGGCGATGACCACGCTGAACACCAGCCCTCGGCCCCACCAGGTGTTGAACAGCCAATGGCCCACGCGGCGAAGCATCCCTTTGCCTCCGACGGTACGACGCGGTCAGCGCGGTTTGACGGCCAGCACGCCAAAGGCCCGGGGCACGGGCTTCACCCGGACGAACCCCACGGCCCGCAGCCGTTCCATCACCCCGCGGGTCACATTGCGGCCCATCTTGGTTTCCTGGCTGCCCACATAGTGGAACAGCCGGCCGCCGGGCTTGAGCACCCGCCACAGCTGGGCGTAGAAGGCCGCGCCGTAAAGTTCCCCGGCCAGGGCGAATTGGGGTGGGTCGTGCAAAACGGCCGAGAAGAAATCCGCCGGGAGCCCGGCCACCAGGCGGGCCACATCGGCCTGCACCACCCGCACCCGCGGATGTTCAAACACGGGCTGCGACCAGGGGTTGCGCCGGGCCACGGCCAGCACCGCGGGGTCCAGTTCCACGCTGAGCACCCACTGGGCCGTGGCCGCGGCCTGCAGCGCGGAATAACCCAGGCCGAAGCAGGTATCGAGCACCCGACCCCGGGGGCGCAGGGCCTGCACTTTGGCCCGGGTGTCCTGCCACGGCTCCGAGCCCTGCACTCGATGCATGGGAATGCCCGAGATGAGCACGCTGGGCGCGTG
>Ga0256833_1000992_pt1 | contig 21418 bp, 16 predicted proteins | sample 356284metaG_FD_190535 | JGI IMG/M metagenome (GOLD analysis project Ga0256833, IMG submission 190535) | Hydrothermal vent microbial communities from Mid Atlantic Ridge, Atlantic Ocean - 356-284 | ecosystem: Environmental > Aquatic > Marine > Hydrothermal vents | place: Atlantic Ocean: Mid... | reverse complement strand
GCCTGTGATGAAGCGGCTGTGCTGAAGGTGTTGTAGAATGGGGGAAAATGGCGAATCCAACGCCAGATCATTCTCAACACAAAAAGGCATTCAAAAAATGAAGATACTCGTTATCAATTCAGGCAGTTCCTCTATCAAGTACAAACTCTTCGACACCGAGACGCATGAGTTGATGTGTGCGGGCCTGGTGGAGCGCATCGGACTGGCGGGCAGCCGCGTCAAACATGAGATTCAGGACGATGGCGGCGTGCAAACCATCGTGCGGGAGACGCCCGCGCCCAACCACGAGACGGGCCTGCGCCTGGTCGCGAGCCTGCTGGTTGAGCCCGGCATCGCGGTCATCGAAGATCCCGCCGAGATCGCGGCCGTGGGGCATCGGGTGGTGCACGGCGGCGAGCGTTTCAGCCAGACGGTGGTCATCGATGATGAGGTCATCGACGTCATCCGCCAGCTCATCCCCTACGCCCCCCTGCACAATCCCGCCAACCTGGAGGGCATTCTGGTGGCCCGGCGCATCTTCGCTCAGGCCGCGCAGGTGGCGGTTTTCGATACGGCTTTCCATCAGACCATGCCCGCCCGCGCCTATCGTTACGCCCTGCCCAACGATCTGTATGAGAAGCATGGCGTGCGGGTGTACGGCTTTCACGGCACTTCTCATCTCTACGTGAGCAAGGAGGCCGCGGCATGGTTGGGCAAGCCTCTGGCTGAAACCACGCTGATCACTGCGCATCTGGGCAATGGGGCCAGCATGGCTGCGGTGAAAAACGGCCGTTCGGTGGACACCACCATGGGCTTCACCCCGCTTCCGGGCCTGATGATGGGCACCCGCAGCGGCGATCTGGATCCGGCCATCATCTTCTATCTGGCTAACAATCTGGGCATGTCGTTAGCCGAGATCGACAAACTGCTGAACAAGCAATCGGGCCTGCTGGGCGTGGCCGGCAACAGCGATGTGCGGGATGTCGTCGAGAAGATGGAGGCCGGGGATGAAAACGCCCGGTTGGCTTTGGAAATGTATGCGTATCGCATCAAAAAATATATCGGCGCCTATATGGCCGCGTTGGGCCCGGTGGATGCGCTGGTGTTCACCGCGGGCGTGGGCGAGAATAGTCCGCTGGTGCGCCAGATGAGTTGTTCGGGCCTGGCGCATTTGGGCGTCGTTTTGGATGAGAAAAAGAACAACGCCCGGGCCAAGGACGTCATGCCCATCCACGCCGAAAACAGCCGCGTCAAGATCCTGGTGATTCCCACCAACGAGGAGTTGGAGATCGCCCGGCAGACGCTGGATGCGCTGGGATAAATCTGGCAGCGGGCGTTCTGTTCTGCGCCGCTGCGGTCAGCGCTTGCCAATCCTGTGCGTCGCACTTCCGCAGTGCGGCGCATCTTTTTTACATTGTCATCATCTCATTTGTAGCATCGCCTTTTCAGTTATCGGGTCAAATGATGTATGATGAAAGACCACCCCAACGCATGAACAGGTAACGCACCCCCAACGAGTTGCATCCAATGACTGGTATCGAAATCGATCTCGATATTTACCCCGATGAAGCATCCTTGCTGCAAGGACTGAAGCGCGGCGATCCCGAGGCCTGCGCCTGCATGATCAAGCAGTACGCCCCCCGGGTCTACGCCATCGCCATCCGCATGGTCAACGACCGGGACGAAGCTGAAGAGGTCTTGCAGGAAACTTTCATCAGCGCCTGCAAGAACATCAATCGCTTCGAGGGCCGTAGCGCCCTGGGCACCTGGCTGCATCGCATCGCCACCAACGCGGCGTTGATGCATCTGCGCAAGCGCAAGAACCGCGAGGTTTCGCTGGACGCCCCCGTCGAAATGTATGGCGGCGATGATGTTTATCGCGAGGTGAAGGATTGGGCTTTTTCGCCCGATGATCACGCTATGAACAGCGAGACGCGGGATATGCTGGAAAAGGCCATCTCCGAACTGCCCGAAACCCTGCGCACCGTCTTCATCCTCAGAGAGATCGAAGGTTACAGCACCGAAGAGACCGCCAACATCCTGGGCATCAGCGTGTCGGCGGCCAAGGTGCGATTGCATCGGGCCCGATTGCGATTGCGGCAATCGTTAGCCCCTTATTTCATTCAACCCGCCTGAGTCATTGGCAACCCGTTATGAGCGCCACGCCTGTTCACCCTCACCAGCATGAAGAAGATGATTGCGGCCGCGTGCTGACGCATCTCAATGATTATATCGATGACAAACTTTCGCCCGAGCTGTGCGCAGAGCTGGAGGCGCATCTGGCCCAGTGCGAGAATTGCCGCGTGGTGTTCGATACGCTGAACCAGACGTTGTATCTGGTGCACCAATTGCGGGAAACGCCGCCCGAGTTGCCGGAAACAGTGGCATATCGCTTGTTTGCAGTGATGAATCTGCAACAGTTTATTCCCAAAAAGAAAGGATGAGCTGTTGGCTCCCCTGAAAAAAGGTCGGAATCAGCAACGGCAGTCGAGGAAACAGCGAAAATGATGGGGTTTCAGCCATATTTTCTTGGCGAAGCCTTGATATTTTCCTTTGCGTCCTTGCGACTTTGCCTGAGACAAAGCTTTTTTCAGACGATCCACTGTTGTTTCCAGACGTTGAAGCGTCCGCTGCAAAGCGGGCGTTTTTTATTTCCCGCCGTCGTCCGTCACCCTCACCTCAAGCAACATGCGGCCGATGAGAACGTCGCTGTATTGCTGGCTGATGATGATGGCGCCGCCGTCAGCGGCAGTGGCCTGCTGATCCATATTGATGGCGAGGGTGGCGGTGCGGGTTTCGGTGGCCTGTCCCGAAAAGGCCTGCAGCACCTGGTCTTCCGTCTCGACAGGTTTTCCCCGATAGGTCTGGCCGCCGCTGATCTCCAGGTTGATGCGTCCGCGGCGGAAATTTTTACGATCTATGCGGATGTGACGCAGGGTCAACTCGTCGGGCAGGCCATAGATGGGAAAGGCGATGGACGCGCTTTGTCCCGGGTGCAAGGTGATCTGCATCAGATTTTTCTGGGCGATATTGTTGTCGTAGCGCACGGCCCATTGATGCCGGGCGGGGTCCTCCGCCGAATTCAGACGGACGAGGATGCGGCATGGCCCGGCGTCGGCGGGCGTCCATGGCATCGCCGCCAAGACATTGTCGCCGGCGGGAATATCGGGTAGATCGAATGCGCCTGCGGGTCGCCACATGTTGGGCCAGATGGAGGGAGAAACGGGGGCGGTGAAGATCTCGCCCTGCACGCGGGTGGCGGTCTCCGGGCCTTTGTTCCACGCCCGGATGTAAATCCAGTTTTGACGTCCGGGCTCGGGCGGCTGGTGGGTTTCGATGCCGTCCTGTTCACGCCGCACCCAGATATCGGGACTGTTGAAAGCCAGGCCCCGGCTGGGGGCTTCGCCCCGGTCGTCAGCATTATCCCGGATATAGATGTCGGCCGCGGCCAGCCACTCGCCCGTATCGGCCAGGGTGTTGTGCGCTCTGATAAATTCGTAAGGGATGGCGCCCAGGCCTTTGCCCAGGGGATTCAGCATCGCCCACGGTTTCCAGGCGTTGCGCAGGAGAAAATAGCCGCCGCCGGGCGCTGCTTCATCATCCACATAACCCACCAGGGCCATGGCGTGAGCGCCAAGACTTTTCTCGTCGGGCAGCGGCAGGTTGATCTTGCCGAATTGGCGGGTGGTGCGGCTATGAAACCATGAGTTGAACATGGGGATGGCGATCATCACCGATCTGCCCTGTAGCAGCGCCGCCTTCATGCTGTCGATGTCATCCGGGCGCAGGTGAATGACCTTGCCGATGCGGTAGCTCGGGGCTTCCTCGATGGCTTCTTCGGGCGGCGGCCCCTGGCCTTCGTTGTCGGGCGTGGGTTGCTGATGATAGGGCCAGGTCTTTTCCCGGGCGACGCCCGCTTCCACCAGGCATTGCATGCCCAGATAGGGATAGGTGCCGCTGACGTTGGGCAGTCCATCCTTTTCTTTGCACCACCAATAGATGAATTGTTCGGAGAAATCCACCGAGCGGGGATTGAAATCAGGCTGAGAGCGTTTGCGCTGCCGAATTTCCATGAATTCACGGACGGCCGCGGCTGCGTAGGCGACGCAAGCGCCGCGGCTGCCCTGATTGCGGACGGGCGGAAGCTCGTCGCTGTAACTCAGGGCCGGGGGCGGCGCCTCTTCGCAGGGAATGGTTTCGTATTTGACGCCGGCGCGCATGGCTGCGGGCGGCGTCAGCGCCCCCGAGGCGTATTCGATGTTCGTCAGCGCTTCATCGTCTTCGTCATGATTTCCCCGCATGACGCTCAGTTGTTTGCGGAGTGCGATGCTGATTTTCTCCAGTTCTGCATTATCGATTCCCAGCAGCTTCGCCAGCGGACCTGCGGTTGCGGGCAATTCGGTCAGCGCCAATAATTCCTGGATGCTGATAATCCAATGCGCTTTCAGCGTCTTGATTTGCGCTTCCGTCAGGCCTGTCGCCCGACTCAGGGGCGCGGGGTTCTGTATTGGTTTGGGGGATTCAGGTATGAACATGATTGGGGGAAAGAGTGGGGGATGAATGTGAGGGGATGACAGGAGTATAGCATTTCATCGGATGCGCGGCAAGATGCTTTGAGAAAAAAGCGGCGTTTCAAGATGAAGGCGACGCTGATCTCCAGACCTGGTGCGCCCGCGAAGCGAGGCTATGCGCCGTCAGGATGTCAGATTTCTGTCAAGGGGTTGTCTGGGGCGAGTCTGGTAATTCGGATGAAAGATGGTATGATAGAGGCAATGAATCATCAATTCCCCATTCGCTCGCAGGAGACGTCATGATGAACACCGATATTTTTTTCTGGGGATGGCTGATCCTGGCCCTGATTTTCTTTGTTGGCGAATTGCTGACTGCTGGTTTTTTTTTGGTGGCTTTCGGCGTCGGCGCGGCGCTGGCGGCTATTGCTGCGCTTTTAGGAATCGATATTGTCTGGCAACTGGCGATTTTTGTGGCGATTTCGGCTGTTGCTGTTTTTTCTCTGCGTCGTTTTGCCGATACGGTGTCGCCTTCCAAACAGTTGACGCAAGTGGGCATCGATCGCGTGTTGGGCAAAAAAGCTGTGGTGATAGAGACCATTGATGCGCTTGGCGGCACCGGCATTGTGCGCGTCGATGCCGAGGAATGGCGGGCGTTGCCTGATGACAAGACGCATATTATTCCGGAGAGAAGCTATGTCGAGGTGCTGGAAGTGAAGGGCACGCGGTTGGTCGTGCGTCCTTTGTCTACGCCAGCGGCTTCGGCTAACGATTCTGAACCCAAGTAATTTCTATCTTCGCCTGACCTGACAGGAGGTGTCAAATGGGCGCAATTCTGGCTATTCTTTTCTTCATCTTCCTGGCGATTTTCGTTCTGATCGTCGCCAGCATGAGCATCCGCATCATCTCGCCCTATGAAAAGGGCGTAATCGAACGCCTGGGCCGCTATGTTCGCACGGCTAATCCCGGTCTCACCATCATCCTCCCCTTCATCGATAAGATGCGCAAAGTGGATATGCGCGAGCAGGTGGTGGATGTGCCGCCGCAGGAGGTCATCACCAAGGATAACGTGGTTGTGACCGTGGACGCTATCGTCTTCTACGAGGCCACCGATCCGGTGAAACTGGTGTACAACGTGGCCAATTTCTTCGACGCCGCCACCAAACTGGCCCAAACCAACCTGCGTAACGTCATCGGCGAGATGGAGCTGGACGAGGCCTTGACCTCTCGCGAGGTGATCAACGCCAAGCTGCGCGAGGTGCTGGATGACGCCACCGATAAATGGGGCGTGCGCGTGGTGCGGGTGGAGATTAAACGCATCGACCCGCCCGCCGACGTCACTCTGGCCATGCACCGGCAGATGAAGGCCGAACGCGAAAAGCGGGCCAACATCCTCGAAGCCGAAGGCTTCCGCCAGGCCAAGATTCTGGAGGCCGAGGGCGGACGACAATCCAAGATATTGCAGGCCGAGGGCGAGGCCGAAGCGGTGCGCCGCATCGCCGAGGCCCAACGCTTCAAGCTGGAGACCGAGGCCCAGGGGCAGGCCGTGGCCGTGCAGCGGGTGTATGACGCCATCAAGGCCGCGGATCCTGATGACAAGCTCATCGCCATTCAGTATCTCGAGGCCCTGAAGCAGATGGCCAATGGCCAGGCCACCAAGATCTACCTGCCCTACGAGGCCTCGGGCGTATTGGGCGCCCTGGGCGGCATCGGCGAATTGTTCCAGGATAAGAAGTCTGACGGGAACGATTTGTCCACCGAGGAATAATGCACGATGCCTGCACGCCTTCGACTTGACTCCCTCCGCGCCTACCTGCTCTCGAAAAAGGGCGCTGTTGAAGAAACGCCTTTCGGGCCCGACACGCTGGTGTTCAAAGTCATGGGTAAAATGTTCGCTTTGCTGGCCTGGCAGGATGATCCGCTGCGCATCACCCTGAAGTGCGCTCCTGACGACGCCCTGGCCCTGCGTCAGCAATATCAAGCTGTGCAGCCCGGCTATTACATGAACAAGCGGCACTGGAACACCATTACGCTGGATGGCAGCGTGCCTGAATCGGAACTCCTGGCGATGATTGATGATTCGTATACGCTGGTGGTGCGGGGATTGACGAAGACGCTGCAAAAGCAGTTGGAAGAGATGTGAAAAGAAACGCCCGCCTGACGTCGATCGCTCAGGCGGGCGTTTTTGATGGGAGAAGCGGAAGATTATCGGTTGGCGTACGCATTCATTTCATAATTGCGTCCGTGGTCGAGATATTGGGCGGGATCGCGCATATCGTTGGTGTGGCACCAGCCTTCTTTGTGACCATGATTGTGCCCACCCGAGAGCTGGCCTGCCCAGCGTTCCACCACGCCGTCTTCGGGATCGTCCAGCACGATGTCGGTGGCGGCGCTGCAATAATCCCAACGCCACCACACATCCTCATCCGATGTCGTCCAGTAATGCACGCGGTTGCGGGCCCAGGAGGGAATGCCCGAGAGCCACAGCGCCGAACCGTCATAGGTCAAATCCCAATTCGGGCCGCAACCGGCGCCGAAGATCTCGCCCAGCAAGGCCAGATCGCCCGCCAGCGCCGTGCCCTGGTAAGGCGTGCCCACCGACTGGATGAGACGATCGCCCGAGGAATAATCCAGGCCGCTCCAGTAGTAGGTGTAGAGATGCAACGATGCGTCGCCACCCTGACTGTGGGCCACCACGCCGAAGGAGGAGAACTGGCTGCCGAAGTCGCGGATCAGGCGGGCGAACTCATCGTGGCTGCGGTTCTGGTTGTAATCCTGGAAGACGGCGTAATCGGTGAAATCCGATGTGGGCCACACGCCTTCGGAGCAATAACCATGCACCAACATCAATTTGCCGCCCGACGTAACGGCTTTGGGCGCCGTCGTTGGCCGCTGACCCATCAGCATTTCCCGGGTGATGGCGGTGACGGGGCGGGCGGCGGCTTTGGGCAATGACGCCATGTGGAGCGGCATCTGATCGCGAGTGGCCAGGGGGATGCTGGTGGCGTTATCTTGCAAGCGCACCTGTCGCAGCGATAACGGCCCGGTGACGCCCGCGTATCCCAGCCAGCGCGTATCGAAAGAAAGCGTCAACTGACTTCCTTCCACCTGGCTGAGTCCGCCAATCCAGGCGGCGGGAGCGGCCTGACCGGCGGCGTCCTCACCCCAGACCTCGGCATAGACCCGCACCACAGCGCCCGCTTCCAGCCCGCGGACGGGGATGCGGATTTGCAGGCGCACATCATCGCTGGCGCTGGCCGTGGCCTGGGCGCCCAGGGCGGCCTTGGTGGCGATGATGGGAAAAACGTGTTGGCTGGTGCGCAAAAAGGCCTGTCCTTCAGGCGTGACGCCCTGGGCCAGCACCTGGGCCTTGTACATGCCGGCGCTGGCGGCCACGAACGCGCCGCCGAACACGCCGTCATTGGCTGCGCCATCGTTATGACGCCCGTCATCAAACATCCTGACATCTATCTCGCGCCCGCCAGGCTGCTTGACCCGGGCGGAGATGCGCCGGGCCACACCGGTCAGCGGAGCGGGCCTATCGCCGGCCGCGTTATCATACATGTAAGCCACGAGGCCGATGGATTGTCCCACCGACAGATTGTAATCAGCCAGATGGGAGTAGAGTCGATAGGGGCTCTCGGCGCCCACGATGAGATATCCCTGGCCCGAGGCGGGCGCAGAAATGGTCAATCGCCACATGCCGCGGGGCGCTTTGTTGGTGATTTTATAAACGGTGGCCGGATAGGCGACGCCATCATAACCGAAGGAGCTGACGGTTTTTTCGACCTTCAGGCCAGCGGTTTTTTCTATGGGCGTGGATTTGGCGCCGGGCGTTTGCACGCTGATGCGCCAGTCTTGCTCCTGGGGAGCCAAAAGAGCGAAGCTCAGGCCTTCGGCGGCGTCGACGGGGATGCTGGCCTGCCACTGAAACGCGCCGTTGGCGGTGCGGTCGAGTTGTACGGGCAGCATGGCGCTGTGTGAACGAATGCCCAGGTCCGCGGGGTCGGGCAGCGTCATCGCGCCGGCGGCGATGTCGGAGGCCGGACCCGCCAGATGCTTGAAGGGAGGGCCATCGGCCCGGGCGGCGGGCGAGGCAGTGACCGCAAAGGCGATCAGAACGATCAATGCCAGGACAAGAGTGATGGTGGGCAGGGTGCGAATGCGCATAGTGTTTCCTTCCTTTCGAGGTGGGCGCTTTGCCCTGCGGCAAAGCATGGAGATTGGGTGGTAAGATCTAAAACACGGCAGAGGGGTGAAAGTTTTGGGTGTGGAAATTTTCAGGAGCTAATGCGCTCACTCAACCGTTCCGCCAGCGCGGTGTGACGCTCGGCCACCTTGTCGTTGCGCACGGCGATGCCGATGGCTTTCTTCGTCCCCACCAACACCACCAGCTCCCGGGCCCGGGTCACGCCTGTGTAGAGCAAGTTGCGTTGCAGCATGATGTAGTGCGTGGTGTGCACCGGCATCACCACCGCCCGGAATTCTGATCCCTGACTTTTGTGCACCGAGATGGCCCAGGCGTGGGTCAGCTCATCCAGATTAGCCCAATCATAGACCGCAGGCTGACCGTCGAAATCCACCGTCAGCGTGTGCATGATGGCGTCGATGTTCGTGATCACGCCCATATCGCCGTTGAATACATCGAGATCGTAATTGTTGCGGGTCTGCATGACGCGATCTCCCACTCGAAACACGCGTCCGCCCTGCGCCCGTTCGGGCTTGTTGGCTGCGGGCGGATTCAGCAGCGTTTGCAAGCTCTGATTCAGCGCGGCCACGCCCAGTGGCCCGCGGTGCATGGGCGTCAGCGCCTGAATCTCGCGGCTGGGGATGCCGAAACGCCTGGGGATGCGGCGGACCACCAGATCCACCACCATATCCGCAGCCGGTTCCGTTTCGGCCATGGGGAAGAGAAAGAAATCGCGGGCGTCTTTGGAAAAGAGCGGCATCTGGCCCTGGTTGATGCGATGGGCGTTGGTGATGATGTAGCTATCCGCGGCCTGCCGAAAAATCGTCTGCAATTGCACCACCGCCACCTCGCCCGAAGCGATGATGTCGCGCAGCACATTGCCCGCGCCCACCGAGGGCAGTTGATCCACATCGCCCACCAGCAGCAGATGTGCGCCCGGCGGGATGGCCTTGAGCAGATGGTTGGTCAGCAGCACATCCAGCATCGAAGCCTCATCCACGATGACCATGTCCGCGTCCAAAGGATTATCCGCATTGCGTTTGAAGCTGAAACCTTCGCCCGGCGACACCTCCAGCAGGCGATGAATGGTCCTGGCTTCGGCGCCGGTGACCTCGCTCATGCGTTTGGCGGCCCGGCCCGTGGGCGCGGCCAGCGCGAATTTGGCGCCCGCGGCCCGCAGCAGTCGGATGATGGCCCGCAGCGTGGTGGTCTTGCCGGTGCCGGGCCCGCCCGTCAGCACCGTCACCGGGTGGGTGAGCGCGGTCTGCACCGCCTGCCGCTGGGCCGGAGCCAGCGCCACGCCCAACTGCTGCTTGAGATAGCGAAACGCCTGGTCCCAGTCGAAGGTTTGGAACGCGGGCAGCCGCGTGATCCCGGTGACCAGGCGGGCGTCGTTGAGCTTGCGCAGGCGGCTGGCCACGCCCACCTCGCTGTAATACATGGGCGTCAGATACACCGCCTGGGTCTCGCGCAATTGCAGCGATTCAGGCTTCGCCTGATAGCGCACCGGCTCGATCTGGACCTGTTGCTCTCCTTGCAGGCGGTCGATGGCCGCTTCCGCCAGCTCGGGCGGGACCTCCAGCAGCTCTGCGGCTCGGGCTGTCAGTTTTTCGCGCGGGGTGAAGACATTGCCTTCGTTCGTGTCTTCGCTAAGCACATATTGCACGCCCGCGGCCACCCGCTCCGGGCTGTCGTGGGGGATGCCCAGGGCCATCGCGATTTTGTCCGCGGTCTTGAAGCCGATGCCGTAAATATCCCGCTGAAGCTGATAGGGATTGGTCTTGAGCACGCCGATGGCTGCATCGCCATAATGCTTGTAGATCTTGACCGCCAGGCCCGTGCTGACGCCGTGGCTTTGCAAAAAGATCATCACCTCCTTGATCTGCCGCTGCTCGATCCAGGCGGCCTTGATCATCGCCACCCTTTTTTTGCCCACTCCCAGCACCTCCTTCAGCCGATCCGGCTCCTCATCGATGATGCGCAGCGCGTCAGCGCCGAAATGGCGCACGATGCGCCTGGCCGTCACCGGCCCCACCCCCTTGATCAACCCCGAGCCCAGATATTTTTCGATGCCCGCGGCCGTGGCCGGCAGCACCGTGCGATAATCATCCACTTTGAATTGCTGGCCGAATTTGGGATGATTCGTCCATTCGCCCCGCATCTCGATGGACGCGCCCACATGAATCCCGGCCATGGCCCCCACCACCGTCACCAGCCCTCGCCGCGTGGCGACCTTGGCCACAGTGTAGCCGTTTTCGGGATTATGAAAGGTGATGCGCTCGACAACGCCTTGCAAGGTGGTCATGCTTCATTATACGATAAAATGCCGCCAATTCCCGATCGTCATCATCTCGCCAATCTTTCGATTTTGATTGGATATGGTATCCTTAACCCTGAGAGGGTTACATTTCACGCTCCTCGGCGTGACGCACGTCGAGTTTCTGCTGCTCTCATGTGAGCCTGCCCTATGAAAGCCATTGTCATGGCGGGCGGTCAGGGGTCCCGATTGCGCCCCCTGACGCTGTCCCGTCCCAAACCTCTTATCCCGATGGTGAATAAACCGGTGGTGACGCACATCATCGCCTGGCTGCGGCGTTTTGGCGTGCGTGACATCATTCTCACATTGCAGCATCAGGCGGATTTGTTTCAGGGGCATTTGGGCGACGGGACGGGCTTGGGCGTGCGTGTGCGCTATGCAGTGGAGGAGTCGCCTCTGGGAACGGCTGGCGGCGTGCTCAATACGCTGAAAGCGGGGTTGGTTGATTTTGACGAAACCGTGCTGATCGTCAGCGGCGATTCGGTGACGGACATCAATCTGCGCCGCCTGATAACGTTCCATGAAAAATGTCAGGCGGACGTGACTGTGGCGCTGCACCGCACTTCCAATCCGTTGGAATACGGCATGGTCATCACCGAGCCCGATGGACGTATCGTGCAATTCGTCGAAAAACCGGGCTGGGCCGAAGTGGTTTCCGATCTGGTCAACACCGGCATTTACGTCATCAATACAGATATTTTCAAGCTGACGCCCGAGAATGAGCCTTTCGATTTCAGCAACGATCTGTTTCCGCGATTGTTGCGAGAAGATCGGCCGCTGTTTGGTCTGGCCATGTCTGGATACTGGTGCGATATGGGCGCGCCGCCGGCCTACATGCAAGCGACTTTCGATATGCTTGAGGACCGGGTGCGGCATGTCCCCTTTGGAGAATTGCTTTCTCCCGACGTCTGGGCAGGACGCAATGTGTTTATCGATCCGGCTGCGAAGGTGAGCGGGCCTGTGTTTTTGGGAGACAATGTGCGCATCAAGTCGGGAGCGGTCATCCAGGGCCCGGCTGTGATTCGCGATGACACGGTGGTGCATGAGCGGGCGTCGATCTCCCGCAGTATTTTGTGGCGGGGCTGCTATGTGGGCGAGGGGGTGGAGATCAACGGCGCCATCATCAGCAAGCAGTGCGTTTTGCGGCGCAGCGCCCATGTGCATCAGGGCGTGGTGATCGGCGACAAGACCATCGTGGGCGAGGGCGCGGTGATTCATCCCGACGTCAAGATCTGGCCCAACAAGGAGGTGGAGCCGGGCGCCGAGGTGCGGGAGAGCATCATCTGGGGCGGGCAGGGACGGCGGGCGCTGTTCGGGCGTTTTGGCGTCACCGGCGTGGTGAATGTGGATCTGACGCCCGAGTTTGCAGCGAAGCTGGGGGTGGCCTTTGGCGCCAGTTTTCCCAAAGGCAGCGTGGTGACCATCAACCGCGACGTGCATCCCGGCTCGCGGATGCTGAAGCGGGCTGTGATCTCAGGTTTGCCTGCGGCGGGCGTGCAGGTGTTGGATTTGCGCACACAGCCAGCGCCCGTCGCCCGTTATTTCACCCGCACCACCGAGGCCAAAGCGGGCGTGCATGTGCGCATCTCGCCGCATGATCGCCAGGTGGTCGATATCCGGTTCATCAATCAGCGCGGCCTGAATCTGGGCCGGGCCAAAGAGCGAGAAGTGGAGCGTCTCTTCTTCCGCGAGGATTTCCGTCGGGTGCAGGTGGATGAGATCGGGCCGATTGTTTATGCCGTCGAGGTCGAGAAGCGTTATTCTCGGGCGTTTTTGGCTGCTTTGCAGCAAGAGGCTATCAAACGGCGCCGTTTTGCTATCGCCATGGATTACGCTCATGGCGCCACCGTGGATGTCCTGGAACCTTTATTGGAGCGGTTGGTGGTGGATGTGGTGGGGCTCAATTCCCGCCCCGAACCTCAAATGCTGGCTTCTTCTCCTGAAGAGTGGGATAAAAGCCTGGTGATGTTGGGCAAGCTCACCGCCACCATGGGACTGGACATGGGCGCCAAGCTTGATGTCAGCGGCGAGAAACTTTATCTGGTGGACGAACAGGGACAACGCATTCCCGACATCATGGCCGGCGTAGCCATGGCCGAATTGTTGTGGCGCAGTCAGCCAGGAGTCGCCATCGCCGTGCAGGTTGATTGTCCCTCGACATTTGAACAACTGGCGGCTGTGCACAAAGGGCGGGTGCTGCGCACGAAAGTGGACACCCACGCACTGATGATCGCTGCGGAGGAAAAGAACATCGTGCTGGCGCTGGATTGCAATGGCGTTTTCATTTTTTCCGATATGCACCCCGTTCCCGACGGCATGTTCGCGCTCAGTAAATTGCTGGAATTGATCGCTACGCAAAACACTACGCTCAAGCAGATCATCGCCGGGTTGCCAGAATTCTACTGGATGCGCGCTACGTTGCCTTGTCCCTGGGGCGCCAAGGGACGGGTCATGCGCGAGGTGAATGAGGGCGTCGCTCCGTACATTATCGATACGATTGATGGCGTGCGTTTTTCGGCGGGCGACGCCCGCTGGGCGCTGATCCGGCCCGATGCAGATCGGCCCTTGCTGCATGTTGTGGCACAGGGACATTCAGAATCGGATACAGCTGATCTTTTGCAGCAACAGGTGGCCTGGGTGCGGCAAATCGTGTCAATCGACTGACAATTACTAAGGATTGTGAGCCGATTTACCGAAGTTGCCTTGTTTGACAGGTTTTTTCCATTTATGCTAAACTTACAATCTGACGGCGAAGTGCTTCCGTCAGTGATTCATTGATGTTCTATTTTTTTGGCTTATTGTTTTGAGCCGTAAACTGATTTAAGGAGAGTCAATGGCTGCTCTACTGGAAGTCAAAGGACTTAAAACGCAATTTTTCACACAGGATGGCGTCGTTCATGCAGTAAACGGTATTTCTTATAAATTGAACGAGGGTGAGACGCTTGCGATTGTTGGTGAAAGTGGCAGCGGGAAAAGCGTCGGCGTGATGTCTCTCATTCGTTTGATTCCTCAGCCCCCCGGCAAAATTGTCGCCGGGGAGGTTTGGTTTGACGGGCGTGATTTGATGACATTGACCGATGACGAAGTTCGCCAGGTGCGCGGCAATCGTATCGCCATGATCTTTCAGGACCCCATGACGTCGCTGAATCCGGTGTTGACCATCGGGCAGCAGATTATGGAGGCGCTGCAACTACACCTGGGCATGGATAAAAGCCAGGCCCGGCAGCGGGCTATCGAACTTCTGGAAATGGTCGGCATTCCCGGAGCAGCCAGCCGTTTGGACTCATATCCGCATCAATACTCCGGCGGCATGCGCCAGCGCGTGATGATCGCCATGGGGCTTTCCTGCAACCCGCAGCTCTTGATTGCCGACGAGCCCACCACGGCTCTGGACGTGACGATTCAGGCCCAGATCGTAGATCTGGTGCTACAATTGAGAGACCAGTTGGGCATGGCCATCATCTGGATTACGCACGATTTGGGCGTTGTAGCGGGCCTGGCCGAGCGGGTGATTGTGATGTATGCAGGGTATATCGTGGAAGAGGCCGAGGTTCATGAACTTTATGAGGAACCACATCATCCCTATACGCTGGGACTTCTGCGTTCGGTTCCCCGCCTGGATATGGGCAAGAGCAAACGACTGATACCCATCGACGGTTTGCCGCCAGACCTCATAGATTTGCCTCCTGGCTGCCCCTTCGCCCCCCGATGCCAATACCGTACTGAAAAATGCACCCAGGAGACGCCTCCTCTGGAGGCCACTTCGCCTACCCGTCGCGTGGCTTGCTGGAACTGGGAAACCATGGTGGCTGACATTAAAGAAGGAGGCATCTATGTCTAGCAATAACGGCTCGAAGAAGGATGTCTTGCTTGAGGTGAAAGGCCTCAAGATGTACTTCCCCATCACCAAGGGGATTATCATTCAAAAGAAAATCGCCGACGTCAAAGCGGTTGACGGCATTTCGTTCAATATCAAGCATGGCGAGACGCTGGGGTTGGTGGGAGAATCCGGTTGCGGCAAATCCACCACAGGACGCGCCATCCTTCAACTTTATCGCCCCACCGCCGGCAGCGTGCGATTCGAGGGAAAAGAGCTGACGGAGATGAAAGGGGAGACCCTGCGTCGCCAGCGTCGCGAGATGCAGATGATCTTCCAGGACCCCTACGCATCTCTGAACCCCCGCCTCACGGTGGGCAATATCGTAGGCGAACCGCTTGAGGTTCACAAGCTTGCCAGCGGCAAAGAACGTCAGGAACGCGTTCAGGAATTGCTGAAGCTGGTGGGGCTCAATCCTTACTTTGTCAATCGTTACCCGCATGAATTTTCGGGCGGACAGCGCCAGCGCATCGGCATCGCCCGATCGCTGGCAGTGAATCCCAAATTTATCGTGGCGGATGAGCCGATTTCTGCTCTGGACGTTTCCATTCAGGCTCAAATCGTCAATCTGCTGGAAGACCTTCAGGCGAATCTTGGCTTGACCTACCTTTTCATTGCCCATGATCTCTCCATGGTCCGCCATATCTCGGATCGGATCGCCGTGATGTATTTGGGCAAGCTGGTGGAGTTAACCGATCACATCACCCTGTATGAAGACCCATTGCATCCCTACACGCAGGCCTTACTTTCCGCCGTGCCCATTCCCGATCCTTACATCGAGGAAAAACGACAGCGTATCGTTTTGGAGGGGGATGTGCCTTCCCCCACCAATCCGCCCTCGGGCTGCAACTTCCGCACCCGCTGCCCGCGAGTGATGGATATCTGCGCAGAGAAAGACCCGGAATGGAAAAATATGGGCACGCCTGAGAATGAACATTGGGTGGCCTGTCACTTGTATTAAGTTTTGTTATGCTATCAACAGTTTCTGAGCTCTTGTCGATTTTTCGACATACGTTTTCGGGACTGTTTTGATAACTGTAGACATGTTGGACAAAGTTCAACCGTTTAGCCTATTCAGAGGAAAGGAGGCGACAAAGAGCCTATTTATGTGTGTTCTGTGATGACTACAGCCTGGCAAGCTGGCGTTTTTTCACATCAATCCTGCGCATTTTGCGCAAACCATTCTTCCATCTCACAGGAGGAGAATTGAAGTATGTCACGTAATAAGTGGATTATCCTGGTCTTGGTGCTTGTCCTCGGCGTCGTTGCGTTGAGCGCCTGCTCCCAGCCCACCCCCGAAGTTGTTGAGAAAGTCGTTGAGAAGACCGTCGTCGTGACCCAGGTCGTCGAGAAAGAAGTCGAGAAGACCGTGGTTGTGACTGAGGTCGTTGAGAAAGAAGTCACCCCGACGCCGCCCCCCGAGCCAGTCACGTTGCGTGCTTACAGCACCACCGACATTCCTTCCCTGGATCCCCAGATTGCTGAGGACGTGGTTTCCATCAATGCCATCGAGACCCTGTTCGTCCATCTGACGAATTATGATCTCGAAACTGCGGAAATCGTCCCCGAGACCGCCACAAGCTGGGACATCAGCGATGATGGTCTGACCTACACCTTCCATCTGCGCACCGACATCCCCTGGGTGAAGCACAATCCCGTCACCGGCGAGACGACTCAGGAAATGGACGATGATGGCAACCCCCGCTTCGTCACCGCCAATGATTTCGTTTACGGCATCAAGCGCGCTTGCGATCCCAATCTGGGCTCCTACTACAGCAGCGTGATTGCGCCACTGATCGTTGGTTGTAACGAAGTTCTGGGCGCCGAGGATCCGGACAATATCCCGCAGGAACTGATTGATGCTATCGGCGTTGAGGCTCCTGATGACGCCACCCTGGTCATTCATCTGAACTTCCCCGCCAGCTACTTCATGTCCATGACCCCCATGTGGACCCTGGCTGCTGTTCCGCAGTGGGCCATCGAAGCCAATGGCGAAAAATGGATCGAGGCTGGCAACATCGTCACCGATGGTCGTTTCGTGCTGAACGAATGGGTGCACGGCGTGCGCCGCACCTTCCTGCGCAATCCCCTGATGCCCAAAGACATGTACGGCAGTGGCAACATCGAGAAGATCGTCACCAACGTTGTGCCCGACACCAGCACCGGCTACGCCCTGTGGCTGAACAACGAAGTCGAGAGTTCTGGTATTCCTGACGCCGAACTTCAGGGTCACCTGGAGAAATACAAGGACGAGACCATTCAGGTTCCCGACCTGGCCGTCTTCTACTTCGGCTTCCGCGAGACCAAAGCTCCCTTCGATGATCCTCGCGTCCGCCGCGCTTTCAGCGCTGCCTTCGATCGTGAGAAGTTCGTGCAAGAAGTGCGCCAGGGACAGGGCCTGCCCATGAAACACTTTGCGCCTCCTGGCATCTTCGGCGCTCCCCCCATCGATGAGGTCGGCGTTGGCTTCGATCCCGAATTCGCACAGCAGCAGCTTGCCGACGCCGGTTATCCCAACTGCGAAGGCTTCCCCACCGTCACTCTGCTGGGCTACAGCGGTCAGTCCACCCTGAACTGGATTGAATTCGCTCAGCAGCAGTGGCAGGAGCATCTGGGTTGCAGCCCCGACGTCATCCAGATCGAGCAGCAATCCTTCCGTGAGCTGTTGGGAGCCACCGCCGCCGACGTGCCCGATGAGGAAGCTCCTCATATGTGGACCCTCGGTTGGGGCCCCGACTATCCCGACGAGAACAACTGGGTTGGCGATGTGCTGTGGTGTGACAACCCCGGCAACCGCATGAAGCGCACCTGCAACGAGATTGATGACATGATCGTCAAAGCTCGCGAGGAGACCGATCCTGACAAGCGCATCGAGATGTACCGCCAGATTGAAGAAGACTTCTTCGGCAAAGATGGCGAGATGCCCTTCGCTCCGCTGTACCTGCGCATCGCTTTCGTGGCGCAGCACAGTTGGTTGACAGCCCCGCGCGCCCTCTTTGGTGGCGAACAGTTCTACAACTGGACCATCGATCAGGCCGCTCAGATGGCTGCAATGGGCAAATAAGCCTATACTGGTTGGAGGGGGGCGCTACGGCGTCCCTCTCCCGCCATTGTTGAATGCTCGTGAAAGGCGCTTTTGTATTTCAAAGGCGTTTTTCATGAGGATTTAACCAGGAAAATCTACTCACTTTTCATGGAGTGATTGTATGACTCGGTATATCATCAGACGTCTTATTGTTTCTGTTCCGGTTGTTTTCGCGATTGTGCTGTTTACTTTTGCTGTGGTGCATGCCCTGCCCGGCGGCCCTTTCTCCAATGTTGGCGAGAAGGCCATGCCTGAACAAATGCGTATCATTATGGAGCGTCGTTTTGGACTGGATCAGCCGCTTTATATTCAGTTCTGGAATTATCTGAAAATGTTGGCCCGTGGCGATTTAGGGCCAATGATGCGTATGCGAAGCCAAACCGTGAATGATATCGTCGCTCAGACTTGGCCCGTCTCCATCCAATTGGGCTCTCTTGCTGTGTTCCTGGCCTTCGCCATTGGCGTTCCCGCCGGCATCTTTGCCGCCCTGCGGCGCAATAGCTGGGTGGATTACACCGCTACATTTGTGGCTGTGTTGGGCGTTTCCATCAATAACATCGTATTGGGCCCGCTGTTGATTCTCATCTTTGGCGTCTGGCTGAAGGTGTTGCCCATTGCTTTTTGGGGAGCGGAGCCGCCGTGGGTGCTGGGCTTTCTGCCCAAGCCGACCTGGCAGTTCTGGACGCACGCCGTGTTGCCGGTCTTTACATTGGGCACAGCCATGTCTGCCAGCATCGCCCGGCTCACCCGCGCCAGCCTGCTGGAGGTGCTGATGTCTGATTACATCCGCACAGCCCGGGCCAAAGGGTTGAAGGAACGCACTGTCATTATTCGTCACGCTCTCAAAAATTCATTGATTCCTGTCGCGACGATTTTGGGGCCGCTGCTGGCTGGCGTCCTTACCGGCACTTTTGTGGTGGAGCAGATTTTTGCTCTCAATGGGATGGGGCGACAATTTTTGATGAGCATCGAGCAACGCGAGTATTTTCTGCTCTCTAGCCTGACGCTGATTTTTTCCATTATGCTGGTGCTGGGCAATCTGTTTGTCGATATTGTCTATGCCTGGTTGGATCCCCGCATTCGTTACGATTGACCTTATTCGACGCTTGTTTTTCATTTCATCCCCTCTGAAAGGATAAAATATGGCTGCAGAAAACGCATCATTAGAACAACTCGGGCAGGAGTTTGGACAATTAAAGGGCAAGCCGCGTTCACCCATGGGCGACGCTGTGCGTGAATTCAAGCGGAACAAAGTGGCCATGATCAGCGTGGTCTTTATTCTGATTATTGCAACGCTGGCTGTTTTCGCCCCCTTCTTTACGCCGTATGGTTTCAACGTGCAGAATACATCTTATGCTCGCGCCAAGCCTATGACGCCCTATGTCATCACCACCGATAAATATGAGCTGTGTCACTGGAAAGAGACGCCCATGGACTTTGGTTGTACAGTGTATATTCTCGGCGCCGACGGCCTGGGACGCGATCTGCTCAGCCGTGTTATCTATGGTTCCCGCATTTCCCTGCTGGTGGCAATTATCGGTTCCTCGGTGAGTTTGATTATCGGCACCATTTACGGCGTCATCTCCGGTTATTTCGGCGGCAAGACTGATGACATTATGATGCGTATTGTGGATTTCTTGTGGGCCCTGCCGGTGCTGGTCATTATCATTATCATGACGGTTTACTTCAAGGCGCTGGCCCGAGCAGGAGCGACGGGCTTTGCAGGCTTCCTCATCGATCTGGATCAGGCGATGGGCGGGTTGCTGTTTATGTTTATCGCTATTGGCGCGCTCAGTTGGCTGGGCATGGCCCGTCAGGCCCGAGGTCAGATCCTGTCGCACAAGAAAAAGGAATATGTGGAAGCCGCCCGCTCCATTGGCGCCGGCAACAATCGCATTATCTTCAAACACCTGCTGCCCAACATCATTGGCCCGTTGCTGGTGCTGGAATCGATGGCCATCCCCGGCTACATCGGCCTGGAAGCGTTCTTGAGCTTTATCGGTCTGGGCGTCAATCCTCCCACTCCCAGTTGGGGCATCATGATCTCCGAAGGCTATCTCGGCATCAAATCAAATCCTCATCTGGTTCTGGTTCCCGGCACCGCGTTGACGCTTTTGACGCTGGCTTTCAACTACATGGGTGACGGCATTCGCGATGCGATTGATCCGCGCATCCATGGCCGCTAATCTTTCATTGCCTCTGGATAATCGTTTCTATGAAAAATAATTCTCGCATATTCGTTAAACTGGTTTTGCTGTTGATTGCCAGCGCAGTTGTACTGCTGTTGGCGTCCTGTGTGAAAGGCGAGGTCATCACCCCGGCCGAAGCAACGGCCCGGGCCAAAGAGTCTCGCGCTATTGTGATCAAAAAAACAGCCACCCCTGGCGGCAAGACCGAGGCCGGGGGCGAGGTTATTCCTTCAGGCACCAAGGCCGCCCTGGTGGGCAAAGCCTATCTGGTCAATATCTACAAAGAGGCGGGTTCCACCCGTATTTTGACCCAGCAAGAAAAAGGGGTGGAGGTCGAGGTGCAGGATGTCACCCATGTTGATGGCGAGACCTGGTATCTCGTTCAGGCGCCGGCTGGTCAGGGGTGGGTGAAAGCTGAAAATCTGGAAATCGTCCAGGAGGGCGGCGCAGACAAGATCGGCGGCCCGAAGGTGGGAGACATTGCTTATCTTACGGGCAAAGCTTATCTGGTGAATCTTTACAAAGCGCCGGGCGATCTACGGATTATCGCCCAACAGGAAAGAGGCGTTGCCGTCGAGGTCAAGGATATCCAGAAGGCTGATGGCGACACCTGGTACCTCATCGACGCCCCCACCGGCCTGGGATGGGTGAAAGCCGAAAATATCACCACTGAGAGACCAGAGTAAACGCTACTATCGTGTTCTTTTTAAGCCTCGCCCGTTGCGGCGGGGCTTTTTTATGCCAACAGCGCCTCCAGCAGCGCCCGGGTCAGCGCTTTCACATCCCAATCCAGGGCCTCGGCCCCTTCGCTGGCTGGGCCCACGCAGGCCGGGCAGCCCTGACTGCACCCGCACGTGGTCACCACATCCAGCGCCGCCCGCAAAAGCTGAGGCTGCAACTCGTACAGCCGCTCAGAAAGCCCGATGCCGGCCGGAGCTTTATCGTAGAGGATGATGGTGGGGCGGTCGGTATGCCTGGCCTGAGGATCAACCAGATAGCCCAAATCGTTGGGATCGCACATAAGATGCAGGGGGGCAAGATTGTGCAAGAGATAGGCCAGCCCGCTCAGGCCCGAGCGCAAACGCTGCCCCCGCTCCACCTGGCGATGGCATGAGCGACACAGGGTGCGCAGATTCTCCAGCTTGTTGGCCAGCAGGTAGTTTTCATTGACGCCGGGGATGTAGCCAAAGGAGCGGAAAGGGCGGATGTGATGCACATCGTGCTGTTGGCCCGGGCGCTCGGCCGCGCCGCATACGGTGCAGCGATAGCCGTCC
>Ga0256833_1000991_pt1 | contig 21429 bp, 15 predicted proteins | sample 356284metaG_FD_190535 | JGI IMG/M metagenome (GOLD analysis project Ga0256833, IMG submission 190535) | Hydrothermal vent microbial communities from Mid Atlantic Ridge, Atlantic Ocean - 356-284 | ecosystem: Environmental > Aquatic > Marine > Hydrothermal vents | place: Atlantic Ocean: Mid... | reverse complement strand
GCAGAAATAAAAATTTACTCCATAATCCTGAATAGCATTCCAACCGCGTCTATCGGGTAATTCATCTGAAATAAAAGTACAATTTGAAACTAAAACATTATTAACTTTGTAATTTTCAACTCCATCAGAACCGTTATTATGTAGCTCACAATTTTTTATAGTTATATTTTCTTGTTTTCCATCAACTCCAATATTGGCAATACCAACCGAGTAATTGCTTATTTTAAATCCATCTATAACAATGTTAGAAATATTCAAATTGTTAAAACATGCTCCTTTTTCCTCTCCCAAATCCGCACGCTCAACTTCATTCGATTTTCTGGGTCCGTTTAGAATTACGGTACCTTTTTTTTCCGCTTTAACTACTATAGGATTATTTAACGTTCCGCTATTTTTAATTCTTATATCGTATTCATATCCATAATTACCGGCGTGAACAATTAAAGTATCTCCGGCAACCAATATAGACACACCTTTCTTAATAGTTCTAAACGGATTTTGTTTACTTCCGTTATTTGAATCACTTCCTATAAGTGAAACATGATATGAGTTCGGGAAAATTGAAACCGGAATTAACAATATTATAATAAATAAAATTTTACAATAATTTTTCATTTTTAATTCTCTCCAAAAAAAAATTACTTTTCTTTTTTTGATTTAATTGTTCCGTCGTCGTCGTCATCTCTTTTTGCAATATGTAATCTTTTGAACATTTCAAATAAATCCCTGTAACCGCCTATTGCTAACCAGATTGTAATAATTGCCGATAAGATAACAACAAACCATAAATAAAACTGCCAATAACTTAACCATACCGAATCAATTACATCCGTATTCATTGCATAGATAGTACCTATAAGAAAAATTCCAAAGAAAATAAAAATGTACCCGTAAGAAAAAACAAACATTGCTTTATCAACAAAACTAAATTCTTTATCCCAACCGAACATTTCTTTAGCATTCGATTTAACAATATCTATAAATTTTTCTTTAGGTTTATTTTTATCTATTGCTTTACGGTTTAGCATGGATTCAATATCAAACGGATTATTTTTCCCGGTAATGTACGATACTAAAGCATACACGGCTATAGTAATAAGCATTGAATAAAAATAAAGGATTTGTGCATTTATAGGAAATTTATCACCGGCAAACTCTGGCCATCTATCAACAAGGGGATTTAACAAACCAATTGATTGTAAAACCGATTGTGTTATATCCCATTGATAAATAGCAAACCATCCTATAATTGCTAAAGTTAGACCAACAATGGCAGCTGCCCAAGCACCTTTTGTATTGCCGTATTTCCAATAAAGCCCGCCAATTATTACAGAACCTGCCCAACTAAGAAAAACAGAACCCGTCAATGCAAAGAACATTAAAATATCTTGTTTAACTTCAAATAACAGACTGAAAATAAAAATAAAAATTGCTACTCCAACTATAGAAGTACGTAACCAACGCATATGTTCTTTAGGAGAAAGAGGTTCACTATTTTTGAAAACTATTTGTCTTATGGGAATTAAAACATCTTGAATAAATATAACGCCCCAAGAATGCAGGTAAGTATCATGATTGGCAACAAAAGCTGAAAAAATAACAGCAGCAAAAACTCCGAATAACCCGATAGGTAATATTTGTGATATTGCAACCGTTACAGTCACTTGAGAACGTAATTGTTCACTTCCAATATTATTTAGAATTACATTTACTTTAGCTGCTTGAGCGGAAAAATCTACATTATGCAAAAGTGTAAATGCTGCAATTGCTAATAAAACAAGAGGAAAGTTTTGAGTTGTTGAACGGAGCTTGCTAACAACTCTGCCCATTCGGGCTTCATGCGGTGAACGTGCCGCTCCATAATACCCTTGTCCTCCTTGCCATGCCATAAAGTTATAAATAAATCCGAATGCCATGATTAAAAAGAAACTAATATTAAAATTATCAACATCTCCGGAACTCATAGGGTTTATCATTGATGCGTTATGAGGTGCCGAAAGAAGTGCTGAACTTATTTGCTCCCAGCCGAAAGTAAAAAGAATATAAAAACCAATTATAACAAAAATTATATTGAGAAAAGTTCCTTGTATAAAATCCGTAACCATTACAGCAATTTGTCCGCCAATAAGTGTAAATGCTAGAGAAATAGAAATAAGTGTTACCAATAAAATTAAATAAACTACATCTATTTGTAATGCACCAATAGTTATAAAATTATTTGTCGGCAAACCCATAAAATATTGAAAAAATCTTGCACCAACAGAAGGGAAAATTGCAAAATTAATTATACCGGCAAAAAATGCCAACAATCCTGCAAAGGTTCTAAACTTACGGCTATAACGCATTTCAAAAAATTGCCCCATAGTCATTGCCTTTGTTTCTCGATATCGGTACTGAATAAATCCGGTCATTGCAAGAATTACCGTAACAGGTAAAATCATATTTTGCCACCAAATAGCAGTAAAACCTGCTTTGTAATATACTTCGAACATAGCAACCATAGTGATTGCTCCGAATGAAGCCATATCATCACCAATACCAAGCAAATACTTTCCTGCAACACGATGTGCCGAAAGAAAATCTACCACACTTCTGGTAAAACGTTTTGTATAATATGCCGCAAATGAGATAAATGCTATAAAAGCAAATAAAATTATCCAATCAACCCAGTGCATGAACATAAGCAACCTTTCTTTTATTTATTAATCTTTTCAAAATTATTGAACACTCTTAAATGCTGTTTCAATTATCTCTAATGTTTTTTTAATGTCATCATCTGTGTGTGAATAACTAACTAACCATGTTCTATCTTTATCCATAAAAACTCCTAATTCAAAAATTTCCCGTTCCATTTTAATTACACGATTTAGTTCTTCTTCGGAAATATCGTCATTAAGAATTAATGTAAATCCTACGGGAATACCTTTAAGTTTGCCGGGTATGGAATACTTTTTAATTAAATTATTCATACCATCCATTAGTATTTTACCACGTCTATACAGTTCTGCATGAACATTATCGCGTTGTAATATTTTTATGGTAGCTAACGATGCCGCTAATGATAATGTTTCGCCACCCAATGTGGTTGTGATTAATGTTTTATCAATTACAGACATTATTTCGCGCTTTCCTGCAAAAGCTGCCAAAGGATATCCGTTAGCAATTGCCTTTCCGTAAACAACAAGATCAGGCTGTACTTTATGATATTCTATCCCACCGCCAAGAGCCAATCTGAAACCAGCAAGAACTTCATCAAAAATTAATACGCTACCATACTTATCACATAAACTTCTCATTTCCGGAAAATACTTTCCGTCAGGAGGATTATCTTCAAAATTAAATGGAATGGTTATTACAGCTGCAATATTTTCTTTTTCTTTTTCAAAAACTTCTTTAACAGCATCAAAATCGTTAAATGGAATGCTAATAACCAAATCTCTTAAAGCTTTGGGAATACCTTCAAACTGAGGAATTGCAGCCATAAATGTATCGTGCCAACCATGATACCCTATTGAAATAATTTTTTCTCTTCCGGTATATGCACGAGCCAAACGTACTGCTGCCGAGCAAACATCACCTCCGGTTTTTAGAAATCGAACCATATCAATTCCGGGAATTACATTTATCATTTCTTTCGCAAGTTCATATTCAATAGGGCTCGGCATTCCGAAAATTGTTCCTTTGTTTAATTGCTTACGCACCGCATCATCTACTTCATCGTAAGCATAGCCAAGTATTATTGGGCCGAGTGATGCACCCCAATCTATATATTCCTTTCCGTCTATATCTGTAAATCTACATCCTTTACCACTTTCAATGGTTAGCGGCATAACTCCGTCGTATTCTTTTACAGGGCGTTTGGAACCGGTTTGTGTTGCTTGAGGAATAATTTTTAATGCTTCGTTATAAAAATTTATTGCTCTTTTACTTAACATTTTTCACCTAAATAAATATTTTTTAAATGTTATAAAAAAAATCGTACTCAAAATACCATTAAACAATGAGTACGATAAAATTATTTTAAATAAAATATTCTATTCAAAACAAATGGAATTAATATTCATCCATACTGCCAAAGGCACTACTATATGCACCAATCCTTTTATCCAATTCTTTTTTATCATCAGCCAAAAGTGTTTCGTAATTATCTATAACTTTTTTGAATGCAGCAATATGTAAATCAATATCATCTTTCCAGAATTTTTTAAACCAAGGGACTTCAAATGTAAAAGGATTTATACTTTCGGAAACAGGAAGAGATTGATTGAGAAGTGCTTCCGAATTGTTACCTTTATAATTTGCAATTCGTGTAGGTTTTCCGTGTCCGTAAACATCCATCTTTGTTAATAACGGATGTTTGTGCATTGGTGCAATTAACCCTGGTGAAGTAAAAGAACCTTCTGCATTAATAGCTCTTGTAAAACGAGTTAGCGATAGTCCTCCAAGTTCCTCCGGTACATATTTAAATAGAGGATAATACCAACCACCCTTTGTTGAGCCACTACCCTTTTCCGGTCTTATAGGTCGTATTCCCTTTGTGTTTTCTAATTGGTCGCAAAAATAATTCATCGCTTTATCTATTTCTGCCATTTGTTCCGGATAGTTTTTCAACTGAACCAAACCAATAGCAGCGTGTAGCTGACTTAAACGGTTCTTGTGAGCTCCGCATGGCATTCCTGCATATTTTTTCAGTTCGTCCAATTTAATTTCATCATGCCTTAGATAGTGTCCGTATAAAATTGCACGTTCATAAACTTCTTGGTCATCGGTAAACAATATACCTCCTTCGCCAATTGCTAATGATTTAACGCTCATTAATGAAAATGCCGAGGCATCACCAAAAGTTCCAACTTCTTTTCCCTTGTATAAAGCACCGTGTGCATGGGAACAATCTTCAAGAACTTTTACATTGTGTTTGCGTGCAATTGCCATAACAGCATCCATATCTACAGGCATTCCGCTAAGATGTGTTACAACTATTAGTTTTGTGTTTTCCGTAATTCTGTGTTCAATATCATTTGCATCAATGCACAAGGTATTAGGGTCAATATCAGCAAATACAGGTGTAGCACCAAGATTATACGCTTGCAATACCGTAGCCCAATAGGTACTGCTTGGAGCAATAACTTCATCTCCAACTCCAACACCAAGTGCATACATTGCTTCTTTTATTGATGTTGTTCCGTTAGGACTTGTTAATGCATATTTTCTACCTAACGAATCTGCATATTTTGTTTCAAATTCTTTAGTAATATTAAGCCCCGACATATTTTCTTCTCGCATAACCTGAAGAACAGCTTTTTCATGTTCTTCGGTAATAATGGGCCACTTAAAAAGTTCTTCATTTTCTTTTTCGATTGTTTTTTTGCCTCCAAGTATAGCTAGTTGGTTTTCCATTCTGTTATCTCCAATAAATATTTCTAATTAAATTTTATAATCCCAAAAAATACAGGTAAATGAAAATTAGGTTTTTTACTTTTAATTTTATTCCAAGATAAATAATGCGGATTTGAAGTTGCATCAGCAGTTTTATAAAAGTTCGCCCTCCAAACCACACCGGCAGCAGGTTGAATTACTTTAGCATATTTTTTTATCATATTTATAGGAATTTTGAATTCAAGTGTCCAATCTATGGTTTTTTCAATTTCCGAATTAATAATACCTGAAAGTGAATGAGCAATTTCAATTTTCTTTATGTCATTAGTATCTATATCAATAACATTTTTCTTAAATTTTATTTGATGCTTAAAATACGGCGTGCCTATACAATTGATTTCCAAATTAAAATAACCGTCGCTAATATTATTACTTGGTGTAAAGAAAAACTCCACACCACTATCACGATAAACATAATCATTAATTTTTGTTGCTACTGCTTTTATATATTTTTCATTAACATGGAATATTGCATAAATATAGTTATCATCATAAAGCATTTTCACTTCTGTTTTCGGAGTGTATTTCGGCGTTTTTCCCAAAATATTTTTAATTGTTAATCCGGTAATATTTTTCCATTCCGGTTTATTCAGGTTTGCATCAATAGTTAAACTATCTTTTAGTTTATTAACAAAATATTCTTTGGGTTTTTCTTTTTTTTGTTCACATTCCAAATTACTTATCAATATTGCGAGTAATAATAGTGCGGAAAATAATTTGTTGTACTTATTCATTTAATTATAATTTTAAAAAAATTGTATTTTAAGAAGAAGTTAAAATTTCAGATACTATTATTTATAATTTTGATTATACTATTTATTTATTCAATTTTTATATTGTTATACTAACAACAAACTGTTTTCGGATTGATTCATTTCTATAACTCATCCACGCCTAACACTATGCTTTTATGTAGAAAGGACTAATTTCCCCTATCCCTTTGGAAAAACCTACTTAATTTAAGTATATTACCTTTTTTGAGTGAACTCATATATTATTAAAAATATTAAAAACTAGCTCCTACTGATAAACGCAGTGGATTTTCAAAAAGTCTGTCACTTTTTGTGTAAGAAAAATCGAACGTTAGTTCCGAACCGCTAACATCTACTTTACCACCGAACCCAAAAGAAAATTTATTACCTGCATAATCAAATCTATTCCAAGGGTCTGTTGTTCCCTGATTAAATTGATAACCCCCTCTAAATGCAAAAGAATTCATAATCCAAATTTCAGTACCTATTTGATATCTTTGTTCATAGTCTATTTCAAAAGTTGCTTCTCCACTAAGTGTAACACGAAAAAAACTTTCCGGGTCTTGCCCATAAACTTCCGCTGCCGTACCTATTGTATAAACAATAGGCATTTGAAATAATATACGATCGGGATACTGAGCTTCCGAGCCAAAATTTCTTAAGCTCATTGCAATTCTTATTGTTTCAAAATTTGTATTATAAAGTGAACCGACATCAACAAGTAAATTTGTTGCTGATAAATTCATAATTGTTTCATTTACATAATTAACTTTTATACCAAGACTAAATTGTTCGGATATTTTTGCAGCGTATGTAAGCCCGATTGCATAATCATACATCGCAATGTTATTCCCTGTTAACCCGTTTGGGTCGGATGATAGCGGACTACGTTCCGGAGTTTTTTCCGGCATTAAACCCACAAAGCTAACACCAAAATAATTGAAACCACCAATGAACATAGATGCAGCTGCAGTATAAAAATTTGAATTTACAAACCATTTTGTATCGGAAATATTAATTGCATAATTACCTGCTTCGGTAATACCGGCAGGATTTATATAAATAGCATTAATATCATTTGCAATTGCTGAAAAAGTATTTCCCATACCGGCAATACGTGCTGTTGGCGAAATTTTCAGGAATGTAAATCCTGAAATTCCGGCTTTTGTATATATAGAACTACTCCATGGATTATCCCCACCCCAAACAGGTAAGTTAAGTAAAACTAATAACAATATAATATATGATAATTGTTTTTTCATTTGACTTCCTTAATAAATTTTAATTATTCCTTTTTTCTCTATTGAAAATAATACGTAAATGAAGCACTAATTGTTATGTATTGCAAAGGAAACACTTTTTTAAGTATTCCAATCTCTTCGGCATCTTTTTTAAACCCATGCCCCTTATATTTATAGGCTTCCATAGGCCGCAGCTCTCCAACTATAAAATTATATTTAGTTCGCAAATCAAAATTTATATTGTTAGTTACAGGAATTTCAATACCTCCGCCAAGATTAAAACCTAATGCAACCCTGCTGTCTTCAAATGGTTTCATATATACTTTTTTACCTCTATAGATTGGTTGACCTCCATATAGTAAACTATCAACTTGATTTTTGTAAACATGAAAACCAATACCACCCATAATAAAAAATCGAGATTGAAAAAAATTATTTTGAGTAAAATACTTAATAGTATTGATAGTAATCGAATGTACAGTCATCTTGGACGAACCACTACTCGAGTATAATGAATCTGCAAAAGATTTTTTAGCATTAGGATAAGTTTGCTTATCAATTTTTTTGTAAGGAATATAGTTTCCTTGATCATCCGTAATAAATATCGGTTTATTGTTTGCATCTTTATTTTCATAAGCATATTTAATCTGCGATTTAGCTATAAACATTCTATCAGGCATTGAGCTATTTAGGAATGAATGATAGTTATATTCTATTTCCAAACTATTATTAGAAGATGTACAAAAAACTATTTTACCACCTATTAAACCGGCACCTGAGTACCAATTACTTAAACCTGAGATTGAAATATCATATCCGCCAACAAGACCTATACCCGATTTTTTTTGTGCATCCAAGTGCCCAATAAAAATTAAAGATATTAGGACAATTAAAAGTAATTTTATCTTGTGCATTGTTAACGCTCCATTAAATTAAATTTTATTCTATCTAACAATTGCTAAAGTTCCACGTTTTATCTCGCCCATACTTCCAGGTGTTTTAGATTCTACAATCCAATAATAAATTCCGGATGCAACCTTTGTTACAAGATTCCAAGTTTCAAAATTGAATGTTTCTGTGTTTGATGTATAATTGTTATGCTCAAAATATTTAACTAAATCGCCTGAAGATGTGAATATATAAATATCACATATAGGAGGTAATTGACGGAAATCGACTTCTTCTCTATCACTGCCCAACATATGTGCGGCATCGCCCCAAATATACGGATTAGGAGTAACATAGGGATCAAATTTATCTACTATACGTGTCGGGCGTTGCATTCCATAAGTTCTTTGCATTGGAGCAGAAAGCCCACCTTCCAAACCCTCTTCAACATGCTGAACAATATGATCCGGTAAATTATTCCATTGATCTGCATTATGCCCGCTTGCGTACGACCGAACAGAATAATAATAATTAAATCCTTCTCGCGAATCCATATCAACTAAATAATAATCTTCTCCGTTAGGACCTTCCCCTGGTACATAATTAAAAATAACCGAACCGGTATCAGAAAATGATGTTCCTTTTTCAATACGTGCAATAAGTTTATAATCCCCACCACCTAAAAATGTGGATCTATAAACATTATATCCTTCAACATCACTGGTACCATAATCCGGATTAACAGCGTTATCTGCACTAGTCCACCATAAAGTGTTGTGTCCATTGGTTTCAACATCTTTTGGAGCAGTTCTCGGAGTACCATCAACAAAAAGACGTACATCCGGTGGTGCTTTGGGAACATTATAATTATTATCATAAGCAAATTGTGCTGCGTCTATATTTTGTTTAAGTGCTAACTTTCCTTTTGGTAAATCACTAACTTTATTTTTTCTGCACCATTTAACTATATCTTTTTCACCTGCTATTTGTGCAGCCGTACCCCCTACAATTGCAAATACAAGTTTTGCACTTTGCCCATGTTCCAATTTATAAGGACCATATAATTGACTATGCCAGTTCAATCCCACTTCATTAGGATTAGCATCAATAGTTTTCGCACTTACCATATTATACATTTCTTCCAACGACTTACTACCATAATCAGGAACTTCCGCATCAGTTACACCTAATATAGGCCACCAATGTTCACCAACCGGTTGCTCACCCGAAGGTTCAACAAATTTATTTAAATCATTACTATTGAATTGAAACTTGCCCTGATTATTAGTATATGCAATTGGTGCTAAACCGATATATTCAGGTGCTTGAAGCATATTTTCGCTTTGTCCGATATTGGCTCCTTCAAGAGCTTTATCTTTTAGGTAGGGTTCACCCGTATCATCCCATTCTTTTGTTGATTCGTCGTCTCCATCATATTGATATGAAACCTTATAGCCATTTAATATTTCATCGGTCTCTCCAGGAATATCAGAGTATTTATACCAATCGTCCAGAGATGCTAATTCATTATACTGAAACTCAAAACCTCTCCAGTTATCTCCCATTGCTCCTATTTTTAGAGCTTGCACAAGTGAAAAATATACTTCATTCAAAGTTCTGGTAACATCCGTTTCTCCGTTTCCCGTAGTATCACCTGTATTTGTAAAAGTAAATTCAAAGATATTAAAATCGTCAAAATCCTGATAAGAATAACCATAAACTTTTTCCGTTATTTCCATACCGGTAACTTTGTTAACCCATCTGCTAACAACAATTTGTTCAGGCCAATGACGTGGTGTTACAGGACTTGGAATAGCTTGACTATACTTGTTGAATCTGTGATTAGCTATTTGAATATTTTCGGCATTGTTTGTTCCGTTTTGTAGTATTGGTTTCCAATATCTATTAAAATATTTTTCGTCATTTCTCCAATTTCCCAGATAAGGATAATATTCGGGAACAGTTATTCCCCATTCACTTCCGGATAGATTTGTTATTTCCTTTACTGTATATCCTAAATTATTTTCCGGATTATTACGCGGATCATAAAAAACTCGTATATTATCATTTTCTTTTATTTTACCCGGGCCGGTCCACGTAACAACATTAGACTTATTTCCTATTTGCGGACTTAGAATCCAAAGACCTTCACCATGAGAATTGTGGAATCCCATTGATGCATTGGCTAATGTTCCTTTACTTTCCGGTTTTGTTCCATACCATTCACCTGCAGTTGCATCTGCCCAATTGTTAACCGGAAAGTTCCATAAATTCGGGTAGTTGCATCCTGAACTTTTGCCCTCATTTATTCTTCCTTCAGCTCCAATTTCATTTGACATCAATGAACGAGACATCCATTGAGAATTAATTGTGGAAAGAGGTAATAAAAGAATTGCTATCAGTGCAATTACAATATTACGGTTAAAATTAATATTATAATTATTTTTTCTCATTTAATTACTCCAAACATTCTGTTTTGAATTTAAAATTGAACTCGTACTCCAACTCTTACACTTCGTGGATTACCAAAATATCTGTATAATTCACCTGTATCACCATACTTTACAAAATACCTATTATTTGGTTTAGCAGTTAACAACCCATATTTTATATATTCGGTTCTACTGTTCACTTCTCTAGCATCTTGCTGATTAAAAATGTTCATTACATCAACATATAATGTTGCATTCACAAATGTATTAAATGTTTTAGAAAGTGAAATATCAGAATTTGTGTACATTGGAAGTGTACGTATTTCTTTTGTGTGTGCTCCTACAGGTCTGTAATAGAAATCTGTTCCCGTACTCATTTTATATACATAATTCAGTGATACGTTACTTAATATTGAACTCAACCAATTAGGTCCCAATTTAAAATCTTCCGGTAGTGCGAAAACAAAAGAAAATTTACCATAACTTCCCGGATTTCCTTTTTTATATTGATTTAACGGGGCTTCATAAGCACCGCTTCGTGATACAAATAACCCTGCTTCACCTGCTCTACCCTCTGCTTTACGTAATGGGTCTAACCAAGCATTTGCATAATATCCCCAATCTCTACTTTTACGAATTTTAATTTCGTTTGCATATAAATCCGCCCATTCGTCCATTTCGGCATCAGTAGGTTTTACGGGTATTTCAGCTCCGGTTTCTTCATCTACTTTAAACTTATCATAAAAAACATAATTACCTTTATACCAATCATCATTATTATAATTTTTAGATGAATAGAAAAAACTTGGACCTGCATAAATAATTAAATCTCCGTTGGAACGTCCGGCAGCAACCGACTGTGCCCATTCCATATTGTAGGCGGCAGAAAATGAAAAATAATTACTAAATCGCTTTCTTACGGAAAATTCAACTCCTCGTGTATCACCCCAAGCACCATTTGATAGTGTTGCAAACCAGTTATCGTTCGAAGCAATCTGTTTTAGTTCATCTAACCTACCGCCAAGCCCTGCATTAGAAAACATATAAAATTGGTCAGTTTCACTTTTATAATACATTACTGTACTTACAGTATAATCTTCATAAAAATTATAATCGGCACCCACTTCAAAATTTATACTCTTTTCCGGTCTGATAATGCCTGCTTGCCTTCCGAAATAGGAACCAAAGGCAGGACGAAAAGTATTGTATTTTTCTGCCGGATCAATTTTACCGTTCCCATTTAAGTCATCATCAATTGCAGTTCTTGAGCCATAAGCTTTTCCGTAGAACCAATAAAAGTCCGGAAGTTGCCTAAAAATACCGGTAGAAAAATGTATAACAGCTCTATCACTTATCGGATGGGCAATACCAAGACGGGGACTAAAAGTAAAAATAGTTGGCATATCTTCGGTTGGGGCATTATTAGCACGTGTTAAGGTAGAATACATTGTACTCCTAAGTAATCCGGGATGAAAAACTTCTTTACTGTTCGGATTAAAATAATCAAGACGTCCACCCACATTAATAATTAAGCCTTCAAATTCCAATTTATCTTGTAAATACATTGCCAATTGTATCGGTTTTACAGGTTTGTTTAACCCGTTAGCCCCAGGTCCGCTACCATAAAAAATATATCTGCGTCTGTAGGTTCCACGTCCGCCGGCAGTAGGCGTACTTTCATATTGAGTTAAATAGTTATTAAAAAATATTCCGTTAAATCCTAACTTAACCATGTTATGTTTATTTACCTGACTAGTTAAGTTAAATTTAACTTCCCATCTTTTCCGATCGGAAACTGTCCAAAAGGCACCTTCCCTACCTGCATTAAAGTACCCTATTCGTGTATTTTCCGATGTTAACAAAGGAACTCCAATAGTGTCGATATTAGTTTCCGAATATCCCAAAACCATATTGTAAAAAGTAGTAGGCGAAAGAACATGCGTAAATCGTAAAAAGCCTACAAAATCTCTGTTAAATTGTTTACCACCGGCAGCCCAATTTTTAGGTAGAAAAATATTTTTCCCATATGCATCAATATTTCTTATACCGCCTTCTACTAAATTAACACCTTGGTAAGGATCAAAATAATCAGAACGATAAGACGTAAACTGATTAATTATACTTCCTATTTTTACTTTCATTTTAGAAGAGATATTAAAACTAATATTGCCAATTCCTAAAAAGTTATCTGACGAAGATACGAAATTGCCACGCCCGTCAATAAAGCCATGATCTATTACAGAAGGAAATTCAGGGGCCAATGCTTCGTGTCTTCCGCTTATAAAAAATTTCACACCGGATAAAAAAGGAACAGGTCCACCGAATGAACCTTCAAAAGTTTGTCCTGCAATACTTGTATAATCGTCACGTACATAAAATAATTTTCCGGTTAAAGGGTTTATTTTTGTATTCTTATCTTCTTCGGGAATAAATTTCCATGCATTATTTTTTAACATCGGACTATCATATACATTTGTACCCCAATGTTTTTTACCAGGTAAATCATATTCGTAATTAAACCATCCTTGATAATTGTTTTTACCTTCTTTTGTGTACATAGAAATTATACCGCCATTAGCATTTCCATATTCAGCAGGCATTGCACCGGCTTGAACAGTAATCTCTTGAACACTACTGCTGGGAATATTGGATATTCCACCGGAACCTTTTGCAACACCGTTAAATCCATCATAATTATTCATTAAAACACCATCTATTACAGTCTTAACATCAGAAGAACCTTGTCCACCGTTCCATCCCGTAGATAGTACACTCGGATCGTCACTTCCTCTTATACGATTTACTCCGTCAAGACTTACACCGGGCATTAAAGAAATAAATTGTGAAGTTGTTTTTGCAATTGGCAAACTTTCGATATCGTTGGCAGTAATAGTATTAACTGTAGAAGTTTGATCTTTTTGAACGGGTGGTTTTTTAGCAATAATTACAACCTCTTCTTTTAAGTTTAACGTTTCATCACTTAATTGGAAATTAACCGATGTTGTTCTGTTTGCATATACTGTAACATTTTTTACAACCTTTGTACCAAATCCCAGCATTTTTGCTTTAATTGTATATACACCAGGTCTAATATTAAGTATAATAAAGTATCCGTCAATATCCGTAGCCGCGCCTATAGACTCCCCTACAATCATAACATTTGCACCTATAAGCGGTTCTTTGGTTGTAGCGTCCAAAACTCTTCCGACAACTTTTCCCGTAACACCGGCTAACATAATTCTAACAGAAATAAACAATAAAAGAAAACTTAAAATTATTGTAAGTCTGTTTAATTTATTCTTCATTAATTTTTCTCCTGTGCATATAAAAAATTGATAATTTTTAGCGTGGAATTAATAAATACTTCAGCAACTTCAGGACTGTATTTGCTACCGTCAACTTCATAATCTCCCTCAATAAATTCTTCTTTGGTTGGCATATATTCCCAACGGCAATTTGCTAAACCAACAGGAATTGTATTATTAAAAGGGGATTGTTTTTTTATTGAGAGAGCAATTTCGGAAAATACCTCGCCCGGTAATGAAAAAAAGACTATATCTCCAACACGAAAAACTTGCGATTCAACAATTTCACTATCTTGTAATTCCCCGGAATAAAATTCTTTTGCCAATTCAAAAGTTTGTTCTGCTGATATTACTTGTGTTCGATAGCTATCTAATTTTCTTGAACTTTTATATTTTGCTTCGTTTTCTATTTCGGATAATTTCTTTTTTGCTGTTTTTAAGTTTCTTTTTGCTTCTTCTAAAGTTACCGGAAATTCCTTACGCAAAGGTAAAGGGAAATATTTATTAACTACTTCAACCGTTAAATTGGATTTAACTTTGATATCTGATAATATTTCCAAAACAGAGTCGGACATTTGTTTGCCTTTGTACTTAATGTACGCATAATTTCTTACCTGCATATCTGCACCAATTGCCGAAAGTAAAGAATCATACCCTGTATTAATATTTCCTTGAGCCGCTTGTAAATAACAAACCCAAACATCTTTACCAACATGTTCTTTTATTCCTTTTATGGCAAAGTACGGCCAATCTTCCGAATACAATCTATTTTTCCAATCCAGTGTAGCGGGATGACAACCATAACTAAAGAGAACACCTTGTAATTTACCGCTAATATCTTCGATACGTATTATATCTAACTCCGGATCAGGATGTAACCCGCCGTAAGGTAATCTTCTTCTGTTTTTACCAACTTCCAATTGAACAGTTTTCCCAATTCCGATTTTTGCCGGAACAAGTTTCCTATTAGCCAATTTAGCACTTTCAACTATTTGGTTTATAAAAAATTCTTGGTAATCATAAGGTGCAATTTCAACTTCAGGACCGGAATGAGTGTGAGTACACGAAAGTAAAATTGCTTCTTCATGAATATTAATTTCTTCAGCAATTTTTCTACGAATTATTTTTGGTATCTTGCCGCTATTCAATTCAACAACAGAAATAGATATTATAGCAAATCTATTACCGGCAGCATCTTCAACAATCAAACATCTCGAATGAAGCTCGTCATGAACTCCTTCGGCTATTTGACTTTTACCAAAACCATGCATTTGTAAATTTTGTTTTGGTGTTATTATTGTTTCCGCTAAACCAATTTTAATATTTTCTTTATTGTTCATTATTATTTTCTATATTATAATATTTAGAAATCAATACCGTATTTTATATTTACAGGTTTCCCTAGTTCAAGCGATTTATGAATTGCATCTAAAATTGCAGTACTTTTTAACCCTGCTATTTCATCAACATGTGATTTGGTATCGTTTAACACTGCATCAACAAAACTTTTTACGCTTGCAGGGTATGCTCCTTGCCATTGCCCGAATACCTTAGAACCCAGGAAAGTTCTCGGACAATCAAAACTATCTTTTCCAATATGTTCTATTGCTTCACGTTGTCTATCTATATGTGTAGTCCCGTCTGTTCCAATTACTTCCATAAATGAATCCGGCATATAAGGGCTGGTATTCGGATATATCCATGCAGCTTCAAATGTTGCAAACTGTCCTTTGTTATAAGTAACTAAAGATTGAATACCATCCCAAGTATCCCATCCTTTAAGAGCTTTTAACTTTCGTTTAATACCTTTGGCATAAACTTCAACAGGTGAAGCATCGAACCACCAAGTCATTAAATCAATATCATGCGAAGACATAAACCAAGCGGGACTACTTTTTAATGCCCAAGAAGCAAGCATAGTTGTTGGAACCGAAATTGGATTATTTTTACGAGCATATCCTATAATCGGCTCACCAAGTTCCCCATTTTCTATCATTTCTTTTATATGATAATAAGCCGATAACCACCTATGATTAAAACTAACTTGTAATTTTTTTCCGGTTTGTCTTACAACTTTAACAATTTCTTCGGCTTCTTTTTGAGAAGTTGTCATTGGCTTTTCTACAAGAACATTTACCCCTGCTTTCAAGCAAGCAATTACAGGCTCTTTGTGATAAAGATCAGGTGTAGCAACATAAACAATATCAAGATTCTCTTTATTCAACATTTCGTTATAATCGGAATACGGTTTAGCACCTTCAAATATATTTAAGGCTTCTTGCATTGTTGTTTCTATTGGTTCGGCTAAAGCAACAACTTCGGCTTCTTCAACTAACTGAAGAACTTGACCACCTTCTTTGCCCATAATTCCAAGTCCAATAATTCCGCATTTAACTTTTGATGACATAATTTTATTTCTCCGTAATTTATTTATATTGTTAATTTTCTATAGAAATTCCAGTTCACCAAAAAATTCAGGTAAATGAAAATTTGGGTCAGGATGAATAATTTTATTCCAAGATAAATAATGTGGATTTGAATTTTCACCGGCTGTTTTATAAAAATTGGCTCTCCAAATAACACCTTTGGTTGGTTGTGTAATTTCAGAATAGCTCTTTAACATTTTTAATGGAATTCTGTATTCAAGTGTCCAAGTAGTTTCGGTTAATATTTCCGGCTTAACAATTTCCGGTAATGAATGTGCTATTTCTATACTTTTAATATCTTCAATATCCATCATTATTTTTTCAATATTATAACCCTTTTGAAATCTTATCAACCGTGTTCCACCGGCATTAGTTTCCAAATTAAAATAGCCGGTAACTTTGGAATTTGAAGGAGTAAAAAAAAATTCCACACAACTATCTTTACTAACCGGACTGTTAATTTCCGTATATACGGAACGTATATATTTATCCTCAACTTTAAATATAACGTAGATATAATCTTTATTATAAAGTAATTTTATTTTGGTTGTAGGTGTAAATAACGGTTCTATTAATAATTTATTCGTAATTGAAATAGATTCTATATCTCTCCATTCATTTTTATTCCAATTAGCATCCGGCGGAAAATTATTACCGGTATATTTTACTTTATATTTCCTCGTATCCATTTTAAGTTAGTTCTTACCTATAAGTGCTGCTAAATATTACTGTTAAATATTTCTTTGCTTATCATTTTGGGTATTTCTTTTTCAATAATTAACTCACGTTACATAAAACTGTATTGCCAAAAAGAAGGCGGGAAATCGTTGTGGCAATGAATAATCTTATTATTGTGTATTAGTACTATTTCGAGATATTTTTCTGTAAGAATTCTTTAAAAGCTTCACTCAAAATGATAAAATTATTAGTATTACGTAACATGAGTGATTAACATTTTTCTCTTCGGAACCTAAAGTTTTGCTATAAAACTAAGAATTGTAATGGTAAAGACTAAAGCAAAAATAACGGCGGGATAAATAGAATATTTTAAAATTCTTTCTTTTTGTTTTCGGTAATATGTAAAATCTTTTTTCAGATAATCTCTATTGGTTATAATGTAATCACCTTTAGAAGCATCAAAAATCGGTTTATTTTGAATTTCTCTTTTATTCTTTTTATCAAATAATTCCCCAAAAGAATTGTTATTCATTTGAAATAACCGGACTTTCTCTTTTTTCTCTTGTTTATATGCGTCTATTGAATAACTAGAATACCACCAATCTTTTGGTAAACCTATTTCTAATTTTTCTTCATTAAGCAAGTATTTACTATCTTCCTGAGATATTTGTGTGTATTTTGTTTTCATCATTTTTGCTAAAAGTTTTAATTATTTAATTTTCAAAACAAATTTCAATCAACTTTTACTGAATTTGATAAAATTCCTAATCCGGTTAGTTCGCATGTAACAGTATCACCGTCAATTATTTCCGAAATTCCTTCGGGTGTACCTGTACAAATAATATCTCCCGGTTTAAGCGTCATAATTTCCGAAATAAAATTTATTAACCGAGGGAGCTTAAAAATCATTCGAGAAGTATTTGATTGTTGCTTAATTTTTCCATTAACTTTTAATGTTAAATCAATATTATATGGATCAGGTATAGCAAAAGCAGGAACTAAATATGGACCGACCGGGCAAAATGTATCATACCCTTTAGAACGAAGCCACGGATGACTTTTATCCAAATCTTCTATTTGCATTTTTCTAGCACTTATATCATTGATTATAGTATATCCTGCAACATATTCCATAGCATTTTTTTCGGGGATGTTTTTCCCTTCTTTTGCAATTATAACTCCAAGCTCAATTTCGTGATCTACTCTTTCAATATTTTTTGGAAATTCAATTATTCCGTTATGGGGAAGTAACGTATTATTAAATTTACCGAACATAATAGGCTCATCCGGAATCGGATTATCTCCTTCAATAGCATGTGCAACATAATTAACACCAAAACAAAGAATCTTTTCAGGTCTTTTAATTGGAATATCAAATTTAATCTCTGTAGTAATTTTATATTTTTCCAATTCATTTTTAGTTTCCGTTTCATTAATTATGTTCGTCAAAAAATCGCAAGTAAATTTTCCAGCCTCTATAATACTTTGTAGAGAATTATACATTCGGGAATCCAATATTTGAGTAAAATCATATTTCCGATTGTCTAATTCTACTCCCATTTTTGAATTATTATTTTTGTCTATAAACTGAAAAAATTTCATTCTAATCCTCGTAAAAGATAATATGAAAAAATATATATATTCTTATAATTTTCTTTGTCCAATAAACAATTATTGGAATTATTTAAACTAAAGCTTTTTGAACTTTCAAGTTATTCCTATCACCCTAAAGTATAAGTTAGAAAATAGAATTGATTTTTTGAGATTACTTGAGCTTTCTAAATTCTAAGCTCTAAGTTCTAAATTCTAAGTTCTAATTTTGAGTTATACTTTTCTGTTTTTTTTGGCTTTATTTTAAGATAGTATTTTAAAAACTTTGGAGGTTTAAATTGTTGCTATCTATCTTAGAACAAAGTTTTTTTAACAAATTTCTTACAAAAAAAGATTTAAGTAACTATAAAATAACAGCAAAACTTATTCTTCATAAGGGAAAGTATTATCCATCTTAGCATCGGATAATTCTTTAATGAAATTACTACCTCGTTCAATTACAATGTTCAGAAATTTTTCACCTTTTTCTTTTGTACCTTTTTTAGGATTGCCCCAACCGGTATTTTTTGTTAAAAGGTGCCAAGGAGGAGCAATAATTACCCAGCCTTTATTTATTGCATCAAAACGGGTTTTATTTGTTTCTCCGTTATCAGCATCTTCAAGATGAACTAAATCCGGCACAGTAACCAAATCTACACTTGTTTCCATTTCATTTGCATGAAAACCGCCACCCTCAAAAATTTCTTTTTCTTCTTTATTGGCAGGTGCCCACCAATCCATAACAGCAATAAAAACCTTAGTTTTGTTTAACATACTACGCTGCCAAGCTTCAAATTTGTTACCACCATGACCGTTCAATATTAATAATTTTCTAATCCCTGCTCTTTCAATAGGTTCAATTAGATCCGTTATAATTTGGTTTAATGTATTTTGATATATATTCATAGCAAACGGAAATTCTCGCATATTATCATTTACACTATAAGGTATTGTTGGTAGTAATAAAACCTTTGCTCCTTTCTCAAATGCTTTTTCACACATTTTTTCTGCAACATATTGCGCGTTGATTGCATCAGTACCATAAGGCAAATGGAAATTATGCGGTTCTATAGAACCTATTGGCAAAACGGCAACATTATAAAAATTTTCTTTTATAACTTTATAAGTTATCTTTTCTAAGTTCCAAGGTTGATTCATATCAAATATTTGCTATTAATAAAAATTTATAAAGTACGGACATCTTAAATGATGTCCGTACTTATAATACAAAGAACAATTTGGTTTTCCCCAAAGAATCTGGGATCGGATGTAAATAATTAATAAACCTTCAAGGTTTTACTGAATTATTTTTAAATATGCTGTCAATTAAACAAAAACCGTTTTTCCAATGTTTCATAAACATTTGAAACCTCGAAGGTTTTTCCGAACACCAAATTGGCCATAGTATATGATTAAAATTATTTGACCAGCATTGCTTTTTTAACGGAAATAAAATTACCGGCTGTTAATTTATAAAAATAAATTCCGCTTGGCAAATTTGAAGCATCAAATTGAGTTTTATAACTTCCTGCACTTAAGTTTTCATTAACCAATTGAGCAACATTTTCACCTAATGTATTGTAAACATTAAGGGAAACATTACTTTTTTTAGCAACATTAAAACTTATAACTGTAGTCGGGTTAAAAGGATTAGGATAATTTTGTGATAATGTAAATTGAGTTGGAATATCAGGTTGTTCGGCAACATCAGTTGTAAGAGTAGGTGCATCATCACTTAAATCGGCAGATGATACTCTACCACCGGAAAATAAATCGTGTCCGTTACCGGTAGCATCTTTAGCAAAATTATCAGCATCATCAAAATTCCAAACAGCCACCAAACCATCGCCGGATGTAATTGCATTATTCATATTAGCCTTAATTTCCGTTTCGGTAAGCGCTTTGCTCCAGAAACGTACTTCATCGAAATATGCTTTTGCAGCTCCCCAATCGGCATCATAAGCTAAACCTCTAAAATGACCAATTACTAAAGAATCAAGTATTCGGGGACTAACTTGAAGTTGATTTTCATTCGAAGCACCTTCGGCTTCAACTTCTCCATTAAGATAAACTGTAGCAGTACTTGCATCTCCATCTATAACCATAGCAATATGATACCAGGTATTTGTTTCTAATGCTGTTTCACCTCCAATACCAAATGAATAGCCATTACCCGCTGTTGTTAAAACATGATTACCGGGTTTTGCATAAAGTTGACAAGACATTCCGGCATTACCTTCCCAAAAATCTACAAAATGCGCTTCATCAATACCATTACCTTCAAAGGCATCAAATTTAACCCATGTTTCAAATGACCAATTTACTTGTGTTGTATCAAACCCACCGGCTTGCAAAAGTTGGTTATTTGTTTCTCCTGCATTTAAGTGAATTGATTTATTTTGTGCAAAAACCGTTGCAGAAAAAAATAATAATACTATAAATAAAATTACTTTGTTATTACTCACATTCATGATTTACTCCTTTTGTATGTATTAAATAGCTATAGACTATTGATTTTTTCAATAGTCTATATTAAAAAATAAATTCCATTTTATTTCATCAAAATCATTTTTTTAACTGTACTAAAATTACCGGCTTTAAGTTTGTATATATAAATTCCACTTGCCAAATTAGTAGCATTAAAATTAACATTATAATTACCTGCAACCATTTTGCCATCA
>Ga0256833_1000990_pt1 | contig 21437 bp, 15 predicted proteins | sample 356284metaG_FD_190535 | JGI IMG/M metagenome (GOLD analysis project Ga0256833, IMG submission 190535) | Hydrothermal vent microbial communities from Mid Atlantic Ridge, Atlantic Ocean - 356-284 | ecosystem: Environmental > Aquatic > Marine > Hydrothermal vents | place: Atlantic Ocean: Mid... | reverse complement strand
CAGGGAGGATATGAAAATTTCCTTGGTTTGATGAATTAGTATGTCGTTCAAAATTCTTTCGTCAATAAATCCGAGTTCCACCAGCCTCTTGCCGATCTTGGACTGGTACTCAGAGCGGAGGAGCTTCTCCACATCTTCCTGCAGGTGGATGCCAAATATTTTGACGAAGGTGCCGAATTTTTCGTTGGGGGCGTTGGATACTGAGTAAACAAGCCTGGAATTGAAGAAATAGTGCTCCCTTCTTATGCGGTCCTTGTCAACGATGAGCCTCCCGGTTTTGGAGCTCTTGAAGAACTTCCGGAGAAAAAGGGCTATATTTTCTATCTTCATAATCTAATTCAAAGGCAGCTGGCGGAGGGAGAGGGATTCGAACCCCCGTCCCGGCTCCCGCCGGGAAGCGGTTTTCAAGACCGCCGCCTTAAACCACTCGGCCATCCCTCCTCAACGATATTTTATCACCTTCCTCCTATAAGGGTCATCCCCCCCATGTAAGGCCTCAGGGCCTCGGGCACCGTGATGGTCCCGTCGGGATTTTGATAGTTTTCCATTATGGCAGCCACGGTCCTGCCCACAGCTAAGCCGGAACCGTTCAGGGTGTGGAGGAACTCCGTCTTCCTGGAGCCCTTCCTTCTGAATTTAAGTCTGGCCCTCCTGGCCTGGAAGGCCTCAAAATTGGAGCAGGAGGAAATCTCCACATACCTCCCGTAGCTGGGCATCCATACCTCTATGTCGTAGGTCTTGGCTGCGGAAAAACCCAGGTCTCCGGTGCATAGGGCCACCACCCTGTAGGGAAGCTCCAGCCTCCTGAGAACCTCCTCGGCATCTGAGGTTAGCTCCTCCAGTATGTCGTAGGAGTCCTCGGGTTTTGAGTAAATCATGAGCTCCACCTTGTTGAACTGATGCAGCCTTATAAGGCCCTTGGTGTCCTTACCCGCTGCTCCGGCCTCGGCCCTGAAACAGGGGGTGTAGGAAACAAGCTTTATGGGAAGGGAATCCTCCTCAAGGATTTCATCCCTGTAGATGTTGGTAAGGGGAACCTCCGCAGTGGGTATAAGGTACCAGGGCCTGCCCTCTATTTTAAAAAGCTCCTGCTCAAACTTGGGAAGGTTGCCTGTGCCTATAAGAGAATCCCGATGTGCTATAAAGGGGGGAAGGACCTCCAGGTACCCCTTGGAGGTGTGAAGGTCTATCATAAAGGCCACCAGGGCTCTCTCCATGGCGGCTAAGGGCCCGTAGCTCATGGCAAAGCGGGCCCCCACTATTTTTGCCGCCCTGGGAAAGTCAAAGAGGCCCAGCCGGGAACCAAGTTCCCAATGGGGAAGAGGGTCAAAATCAAATTTTCTCGGCTCTCCCCATCGGCGAACCTCTAAGTTGTCCCCCTCGTCGCTTCCCACAGGCACCGACCCGTGGGGGATGTTGGGAAGAGAAAGCATAAAATCGTGCAGCCTGGCCTCCACCTCCCGCAGCTCCTCCTCCAAGGTTTTGATCCTTTCCCCTATTTTCCTGGTTTGTTCCCTTAAGTCTTCCGCCTCCTTGCCCTGGGCCTTCAGTCTCCCGTATTCCCTGGACCTCTCCTTTCTCTCCCTTCGGAGGCCGTCAAGCTCCTTTATTATCTCCCTCCTTCTTCTGTCCAGTTCCAGAAAAACCCCTACATCTATGTCATAGCCCCTTTCCCTTAACTTCCTCTGGACAAAATCGGGCTCTTTTCTTAGAAGTTCCCTGTCTATCATCTAAGGGGTTTCAGGAACCAAGGCTTTCCAGGGCCTTCTTCTTGGCAGCCCTGCGCTCCATGATTTTCTTGTAAATCTCCATTTCCTTCTTGGCCAGCTTCAGGTAGTACTTCTTCTTGGCAGGATAGGCCTTGGCAAACTCCCTGTAAATCAGGTTCTTGTAAACATGAGCCTCGGCGTAATCGGGGTTGAGCTCCAGAGCCCTGTCCAAGGCCTTCAGGCCCTTCTTAAGAGTGGAGACCCTTTCCTTCAGGCTCATAACCCTTCTGATGTTGTAGCTCTTGGCCCAGCAAACCACAGCCATGTAGTAATAAGCCTTTTCTTTGTTGGAACTGAGGTAAAGAAGTTTAACCGCCTTCTGCCAAGCCGGGTCTTCGGAAAGCTTCATTAACTGGTCCCTTTCGGCCTCGGTCATGGTGCCTTTGAACCTGAGAACTTTGGCCTGGGAATCGTATTCTATCTTTTCGGAAAGCTCCGGCGGAAACTCAACCCCTGCGGGAAGTTTCTCCAGGGGAACTTCCGCTATCTTCTCCCCATTCTCCATTTTTGGCTCAGGAATAAGCTCCAGCCTCTTCTCGTGGGCGGCGATGGATTTGTTCATGAGCTCTATGGCTTTGTCAAAAATTTCCTTCTTGCTTTCCTTGGGAAGCTTTCCCACCTGGTTGGAGTAGAAATTGGCCAGGTAAAGGTATCCTTCGGGGTCGGTGGGATCAAGCTCTATTCTCTTTTTGTAGTATTCCTCAGCCTTGTCATATTTGCCGTATTTATTGTAGAACTCAGCCAGGACATAATAGTACTGGGGATTGGAGGGTTTTTCTCCGAAGAACATAAGATAATACTTCTCCGCATTCTGGAAGTCCCCGATCCTATCGTATATCTCTGCCAGGGCCTGGATGGCCTTCTTCTTCTCCTTCTCGTCCTGAACATGGTTCATGTAGTAGGTGTAGTGCTGGATGGCCCCCAGAATTCTCAACCTGTTCTCTATGTACTTTATGGCAAAGCCCACATCCTCCCTCTTGACTTCAGCAGGGGTCTCTTCCTCTGCCTTTTTCTCCTCTTCCTTGACCTCTTTCTTGGCCTTTTTGGCCTTTTTTGCCTTTATTTTACCCTTCTTTTTGGCCTTTTTAGCTTCTTCCTCCGCCTTCTTCTTCGCCTCCTCCTCCATTTTTTTCTTATACTCCTCAAACTCTGACTTTAGGCCGGGAAGCATTTCCTCAAACTTCTGATGGAAGTAAACCACCAGCTCATCCGGGGAGAGCTTTTTTCCGATTATCCTTATATCCGTTTTATAAATGGAATCGGTGCTTATGTCCTTTCCCTTCAGGGGCTCATACCACTCTGCCTTCAGAAGGTAATAGGAAGCCCTGAGCTTATCTTCGGTATCAAGCATGGCCAGGAATTTTACGAATTCCTTATCCAGCCCCCTCTTGAGTCCCAGGGCTATAACTGACTTCTCAGCCCTTTTCCTGAAGGCTTCGTTGTCCAGAGCCTGGCGATATAGACTCTGGTAGGAGGTGGCTAAAAAGAAATGGGCGGGAAGAAGCTCAGGATTGTACTTTAGGGCCTTTTCATATTCTATGGCTGCCTTCTTAAAGTCCTTTTGCATGAAATATTGATTTGCCCTTTTGAAATGGTCCTTCCACTTAAGCTCCTGGCAGCCTGGAAGGGTCAATAACAGGGCTATGGCGAAAATCAATAATCCATTTAGCCTTTTCTTCATAGTTTTACCTCCTGCGATTGTCAAGTTTAAATATAAAAGGATTTTCCTCCCTTGTCAACATGCTTGTGGTAGAATATTTCCCATGCGAAGGTGGAAGAAACTGGTCTTAGCAGCTGCCTCAGGGGCTATCTTTGGGGTTATCGTCGGGATCCTTTTGAGCTACAGCCGAGGCCTCCCCAGGATAGAGGAGCTGGAAAGAACCCGTATGGCCGAATCCACCCAGGTCTTCGCCGACGACGGAAGCATAATGGGTGGGTTTGCCGTAGAGAAAAGGATAGTGGTGCCTTCGGAGAAGATCCCCGACATAGTCAAGAAAGCCTTTGTGGTGGCCGAAGACCGGGGGTTCTACCATCACTTCGGATTCTCCCCAAAGAGAATTATAAAGGCCATTATAGTGGACATTACTAAGGGGCGGGCTGTTCAGGGGGCCAGCACCATCACTCAGCAGCTGGCCAGGATGCTCTTCCTGACCAGGGAAAAAACCCTTAAGCGGAAATTAAAGGAGCTCCTGCTGGCTATACAAATAGAAAGGAAATACACCAAGGATCAGATCCTTACCTTCTACCTGAACAACATATATCTGGGCCACGGCATATACGGAGTGGAGGCCGCCTCCAGATTTTATTTCGGAAAGCATGTTTGGGAACTGGAACCGCACGAAGCCGCCATGCTGGCTTCCCTCCCCTCTTCTCCGGCCAAACTCTCCCCCTATGTTGCCCCAAAAAGGCTTTTAAAAAGAAGAAACCGCATCCTCAGGGAAATGGCCGAAGAGCACTACATTACCCAGGAGACCTACCGCAGGGAAGTCAAGATGCCCCTGGGGGTAGTGGATATAAAGAAGAGGGAGTCCAGGGTTATAGGGGCCTACTTCCTGGAGGAGGTAAGGAAATACATAGCCAGAAAGTACGGACCGGAAAAGGTATATCGGGGAGGCCTCAGGGTATACACCACCATGAACCTGAGGATGGAGGAATGGGCCGAGGAGGCCCTGAGGGATGGACTTAAAGCCTTGGACAAAAGGCAGGGATGGAGAAGGCCAAAGAGAAACCTGCTCAGGGAGGGCGTGGACCCGGAGGAGTTTGAAGCCGAGGAATGGAAGGATGGAATAGTAGAGGGGAAAAGCTATCCGGCGGTGGTGCTGGAGGTGGAGAGAAGCAGGGCCAGGGTAAAGCTTGGAAAATTCTCCCCCTATCTTTACCTTAAGGACGCCGCCTGGACAAGGAGGTCCTCCCTCCGAAGCCTTTTCAAAAGGGGAGACATCATCCTCGTGAAGGTTGAGGAAAAAAGGGGGGAAAGTTTGAAAATATCCTTGGACCAGGAGCCCTTAGTGGAGGGAGCCTTCATAGCCATAGACCACAGAACCGGCGAGATAAAGGCCATGGTGGGAGGATACTCCTTCAGAAGAAGCGAATTCAACAGGGCTGTGCAGGCTCACCGCCAGACGGGCTCCACCATAAAGCCCATTATATATGCTGCTGCCTTAGAAAACGGCTGGACCCCTGCCTCCATTATAATTGATGAACCGGTAAGCTTCGTGGACCCCTGGACCGGCGAGGTCTGGGAACCTCAGAATTACGACCAGGTCTACAAGGGGTGGGTAACCCTCCGCAGAGGCCTGGAGGAGAGCAGAAATGTGGTAACCGCCAAGCTGGTGGCGGCCCTGACCCCTCAAAAGGTGGTGGAATACGCGAGAAAATTCGGTATCACCTCTCCCCTGAAGCCCTACCTCTCCATATCCCTCGGGGCCTTTGAATCAACCCTCTTAGAGATGACCTCTGCCTTCACGGTTTTCCCCAACGGAGGGGTAAGGATAGAGCCATATTTTATAAGGAAAATAGAGGATAGATACGGGAACCTTTTGGAGGCCCACAGGAGGAAGGTGCATGTGGTGCTTTCCCCGGAGGTCGCCTATCAGATGACCTACATTCTGGAGGGGGTGGTTCAGAGGGGAACCGGATGGAGGGCCAGGGCTTTGCGAAGACCCGTGGGAGGGAAAACAGGCACCACCGACGAATATACCGACGCATGGTTCATCGGATTTTCTCCCTCCATAACAGCCGGGGTATGGGTAGGCTTTGATGTAAAGAAAACCCTGGGAAAGGATGAGACCGGCTCCAGGGCAGCCTCCCCCATCTGGGTGGAGTTCATGAAGAAGTATTTTGAGGGCAGGCCCGTGGAGGACTTCAAGGTTCCCCCCAACATAATCTTCGTAAAGATAGATTCCTACACCGGTAAACTGGCCATGCCCTTCTGCCTTCACACCCTGAACGAAGCCTTCATCCCGGGCACGGAACCCAAGGAATTCTGCACCGAAGAAGACCACCTGCATGTGCTGGATTACTATCACCGCATTACGCCGCAAGAGTGAAGAAGTTAGTCCCTCTCCTGCTTTCCTTTATCTTCCTTGCCCAATGCGGCCGAACCCCCCGAAGCTGGAAGTACATAAGGGTGGGGCTGGAAAACTCCCCCCTGAGCCTGGACCCCAGGGTGGGGACTGACCAGGCCTCCCAGAGGCTTCATCAGGTTCTTTTCAGGGGTCTGGTCCGCAGGGAAAGGGACGGTAGCTTAGTGCCGGACCTGGCGGAGGCCTTCTGGAGGGAAGGGAAAACCAGATTCGTTTTCAAAATCAAAAGGGGGCTCAGGTTCTGCAACGGGAAGGAGATAACCCCCGCCGATGTGGCCTATACCTATAACTCCCTTATAAAAGGAAGAATTAAAAGCATAAGAAAGGGAGCCCTCTGGATGGTAAAGGATGTAAGGGTCCAGGGCCAGAAGGTTATATTCCAGCTTACAAAACCCTATTCCTCTTTTTTGATAAACGCCACCCTGGGGGTTGTGCCTGAGGGGGCGGGAAGGGAATTCTCCGCCCACCCCGTAGGAAGCGGACCCTACTGCTTGAAAAGGGCGGAGCGGGATGAGCTCCTTCTCCTTCCCAACCCCTACCAGAAAGGGACCAGGAACAGGGGCATCCTCATCAGGATAATTCCCGATGAGGTCACCAGGGCCTTGGAGCTGGAAGGAGGGGGAATAGACCTGGTGGTGAACGGCTTTTCCCCGGACACCCTCTGGGAACTATCCAGAAAAAAAGGCCTGAGGATAAAAAGAACCGTGGGAGGCAATTTCGCCTATCTGGGCCTGAACCTAAGGGACAGGTTTTTGAGGGACAGGAGGGTCCGCTTAGCCATAGGATACGCCATAGACAGGGAAAGCCTCATCAGGAACCTTCTTCGGGGATACGCCACCGCGGCCAACACCGTCATGCCCCCCTATCTTCCCTGGCACGAAAAGGATGTTTTCTCCTTCCACTATTCTCCTCAAAAATCCATAAGGCTCCTGCAAGAGGCTGAGCTTTCCGGCCTCACCTTAGAATTCAAGTGCGCCTCCCGTCGCCTTTCGCGGCAGCTGGCCCAGGTTCTCAAATATCAATTGGGAAAGGTGGGAATAAACCTTAAGGTTAACTGCGGGGAGTTTTCCTATTTCTACTCCCAGATTCTACAGGGGAATTTTCAGGTTTATTTTCTCATGTGGGTGGGGATCTCCGACCCGGACATCTTCAGGTTCATCTACCACTCCAGCTCCCGCCCTCCCCACGGGGCCAACCGGGGGGGCTATGAGAACCCTGCGGTGGACCGGCTGATTGAGGAGGGGGAGGCCACCTACGACCCTGAAAGGAGGCGGGAAATTTATTCCAGAATTCAGAAAATCGTGGCCAGGGATGTGGTTTACATTCCCCTCTGGTATCCCGACTCGGTGGCGGTCTTCAGGAAGGGCTTAAAGGGCGTTGAGGTCTTTCCCAACGGGGACCTTATTTTTCTTCCGAAGGTTCACTTTTCACCTTGAAAAGGTATTCCCTTATGAAGGGGTCTATTTCTCCGTCCAGAACGAGATCTGCCTGGGGGATTTCCAATCCCGTGCGATGGTCCCTCACTGCCTTGTAGGGATAAAGGACATAGGTCCTTATCTGATTCCCCCAGGAAATATCCTTCTTGTTTTTCTCAAGCCTTTCCAGCTTTTCCCTCTTCCTCTGTTTCTCCAGCTCGTAGAGGCGGGAACGGAGAATTCTCATGGCCAGGGCCCTGTTCTTGTGCTGGGACCTTTCGTTCTGGATGGAGACCACTATTCCCGTGGGTATGTGGGTTATACGCACCGCGGATTCGGTTTTGTTTACATGCTGACCTCCGTGGCCTGAGGCCCTGAAGGTTTCTATTTTAAGGTCCTTGGGGTCGATCTCCACCTCCACATCGTCGTCCACCTCAGGATAGACGAAAACCGATGTAAAGGAAGTATGCCTGCGGCGATTGGCGTCAAAGGGGGAGATGCGAATGAGGCGGTGGACTCCGCTCTCGCCCTGAAGGAGCCCGAAGGCATAGGGACCCTCTATCCTCACCGTGGCCCTCTTTATCCCGGCCTCCTCCCCCTCCTGAAGCTCAAGGATCTCGGCCCTGTATCCCTTCTGCTCCGCCCACCTCAGGTACATGCGAAGAAGCATCTGAGCCCAGTCCTGGCTTTCCGTTCCCCCCGCCCCAGGGTGAATGGTGAGCAGGGCGTTTCTCTCCTCGTCCTCGCTGGTAAAGAGGTTCTTAACCTCCTCCTGCTCTATTATCTTCTCCAGCCTCCTCAGGCTCTCCTCCACCTCCCCGGGAGAAGACTCCTCGTATAGCTCCACATGGAGCTCCGCCTCCTCCAGGGCCTCCTTCATCCTTCGGTAAGAGTCCAGTTTATCTTCCAGGACCTTCTTTCGCCTTCCCAGTTCCCTGGCCCGGGAAGGGTTTTCCCTCCACAGGGAGGGCGAGGAAAGCTCCCCCTCTATCTCCTGAAGCTTCTTCTCAAGCCCCTGGGGGTCAAAGATACCCCCTTAGTTTTTCAAATTTCTCCTTAAGCTCCTGCAGTTTCCTTTCGGCCTCGTAGCGCTCCATTCTTTCCCTCCTGAAAATATTATATCAGTCTCAAATATACCCCAGGGATTTCAGCTCCTTCAAAGTATCCTGGTCCAGCTCCTTTATGTGCTTTTTGATAAACTTCCGACGGTAATACCGGCGGTACCTGAGCTTTCTGGAGAACTTGAAGGCCCCCATCAGGGGCTTGCCGTCCATATCCCTTCCTATGGGAAGGTTGAAGAGATAAAGCAGCGTGGGGGCGATGTCGTAGACAGTGGCATCCTTGAGCTCATAGCCCTTCTTTACGCCGGGGCCCATTATCCCCAGAATTCCTAAGGGAGGTTCCATCCAATCGGGAAGCTCGTGATTGTAACCGTTGGGACCAAGGTCAAAGCCGTGGTCAGAAAGAACGATGAGATAGGCCCCTTTCTCCTCAGCCCTTTCTATATATCTTCCCAGAATTCTATCAAGGTAGCGGTAAACCGGAAGAAGAACATGGGCATCTTCCCTGTCCAGCCTCCTCCTGAGGTCAGGGTCAAGTTTATGCCGGGTGCGAACCTGCTCTAAGGCCCTCCTAACGAGTTCCCTGTCCTTTATGAACATCCCTGCGAAATGGGTTGTAACATCCGGCCAGCGGAAGTAAAGGGCGAAGAGGTCGTAATCTCCCTTTTTCCACAGGACCTCCCCCACATTCTCCGTGAACTTCTCCATGAGGACGAAGACCCTGAAACTGCTGATGATGGGAAGTTTGGATGGGTCCCTTCCCATCTCCCGGGCCATCTTCCTGTAATCGGGGATGCCCATCTCCCTGAGGGCCGCCTGGAAATTCCACACCATGCATTTTTCAATCAAGGGGAAATACCGGGGGGGATAAACGGCCTGACGGAGAAGTTTCTTCTTTTTCCTGGGAAAAACATAATCCCGCATGGCGCTGGAGACCATTATTCCCTTTATGTGGTCCGGGGGGAAGGTTACAAACCAGTTTATAACCGCCGAAGTTTTGTTGTATTCCGTTAGAATTTCCCAGATGGCCGGCTCCCTCCTTTCCGAAGAGTTATATGGGACCTTAATACCGTGCTTCTTTACATAAAGCCAGTCCACGATCCCGTGCTTTTCCATGCGTTTTCCGGTGGCTATGGTGGTCCAGATTACCGCCGAAAGGGTGGGCTTCATGGAGCGCAGCCTGGCCCAGGCCCCCTCTTCCCTCAGTTTGCGAAAGTGGGGGAGGTAGCCCTCCTCCATGAGCGGTTCTATAAAGTCCCAATCCGCCCCATCAAAACCCAGGAGTATTACCTTGATACGGTTAGGAACTCGCTTTCCCCCACAGAAGGGGAGAAACAGAAAGGTGAGAACCAAGAAAACGAGTATTTTTCTCAAAAAGCCTTCACCTCCTCTCTGGCCTCCTCCTTTTCTTCCTCTTCCATGGCCTTGTAGAACTGAAATCCGGTTCCTGCCGGCACCAACCTTCCCAGGATCACATTCTCCTTTATTCCCCTCAGGTAATCCACCTTTCCCCTTATGGCAGCGTCGGCCAGGACCTTGGAGGTCTCCTGGAAGGAGGCGGCGGAGATGAAGCTTGGGGAATTGAGGGCAGCCCTGGATATTCCGAGAAGGTGGGGTTTTCCTCTGGCCGGCCTCTTTCCCTCGGCGATCATCTTCTCGTTTACCTTCTGGAACTCAAACTTGTCCACCACTTCTCCCACGATGAAATCCGTATCCCCCACATCTTCAATGATAACCCAGCGGAGCATCTGTCTTATTATGACCTCTATGTGCTTGTCGTGGATGCGAACTCCCTGGGGTCTGTAAACCTTCTGGATCTCCTTGAGAAGATACTGGGCCAGCTCCTGGGGTCCCAGGACATTCAGTATGTCCCTGGGGTCAATGTGTCCCTCTATGAGCGGAGCGCCGGCCCTCACCCTCTCCCCGTCCCTGACTATAATGTGGGCCCCCTTGGGTATTTTGTAGACCTTCTCCTCTCCGGTGACCTCGGAGCGGACCTTTATGGTGCGCTGGCCTCCCTTGGCCCTCTTCTCCTCAAATATAACTATTCCGTCTATTTCAGAAATAACGGCTGGGTTCTTGGGATGGCGGGCTTCAAAGAGCTCCTCCGCCCTGGGAAGACCTTCTGTTATATCCTTGGTGGTGGCTATGTCCTTCAGCTTCTTGACCAGAATGGTACCGGGATAAACCTTCTGGCCCTCCTTTACCATCAGGTGGGCATCCACCGGCAGAAGGTAAGTTTTAAGCACATTGCCTGCTTCGTCCACGACCAGAATCTGGGGCTCCAGCTGACGGCGCTTGGCCTCATCCAGAGGAAGGACTATGACCTTTTGAACCTTACCGGTGACCTCGTCCCTTTCCTCCACCAGGGTTTCCCCTTCCTTCAGGTCCACGAACTTCACATATCCCTCCACCTCTGAGATTATGGATGTGGTGAAGGGATCCCACTCCGCCAGGGGCTGACCTTTGTTGACCTTCTCGCCTTCCTTAACGAAGATTCTGGAACCGTAGACCACGCTGTAGTGAACCCTCTCCCTGCCCTTGTGGTCCAGGAGGATTATCTTCCCCATTCTCGTCACAGCGATAAGATTGCCCTGCGGGTCCGTTATGGTTCTGAGGTCCTGGAATTTAACCACCCCGTCTATTTTCGCAGTGTGGATATTCTGTCCTTCCCCTCTTTTGGCTATGCCCCCCGTGTGGAAGGTCCTCATGGTAAGCTGGGTACCCGGTTCCCCGATGGACTGGGCCGCTATGATTCCCACGGCCTCCCCCAGTTCCACCATGCCGCCTGTGGCCAGGTTCCCGCCGTAGCACTTCTGACAAATGCCGTGGGGAGCCTGACAGGTAAGGACGGTGCGAACCCTCACCCTCTCTATTCCGCCCTCCACTATTCTGCGGGCCAGGCGCTCGTTTATAAGCTCCCCTTCCCTGACGATGGGCTCGCCGGTTTCCGGGTCCAGAATGTCCTCGGCGGCTATTCTACCCACTATCCTGTCCTCCAAGGGCTCAATGACCTTACCGTTTTCCTCTATGTCGGTGAGCTCCAGTCCCTCCACGGCGCCGCAGTCCTCCATGGTAATGGTGACATCCTGGGCCACATCCACTATCCTGCGGGTAAGGTATCCGGACTTGGAGGTTTTAAGGGCGGTATCGGCCAGACCCTTCCTGGCGCCGTGGGTTGAAATGAAGTACTGGGCCACAGAGAGCCCTTCCCGGAAGTTGCTGGTGATGGGGGTCTCTATTATCTCGCCGGAGGGCTTGGCCATGAGGCCCCTTATCCCTGCCAGCTGACTGATCTGGTCCTTGCTTCCACGGGCTCCGGTCTCTGACATGAGGTAAAGGGGATTTATACTGCCCTTCTTCGTCTGCTCCGCCATGGCCTCAAACATTTTGTTTCTGATCCTTTCCGTAACCTCATGCCAGATCTCGGATATCTTATTGAGCCTCTCTCCCTTGGTTATGGCTCCGGCCATGTATTCCTCCTCCACCTTCATTACTTCTTTCTGGGCCCGGGCCACCAGCTTGTCCTTCTCAGGAGGAACCACCATATCGTCAATTCCTATGGAAAGCCCGCTTATGGTGGCGTAGCGGAACCCCAGCTCCTTGAGCCTGTCCAGCATATCCACGGTAAAGTCCAGCCCGAAGCGGAGATAAGCGTAGTATATCAGATTGGAAATGCCCTTCTTTTTGAGAAAGCCGTTCACATAGGGAAGGTCCTCGCTCATAGCATCGTTGAATATGACCCTTCCCACGGTGGTGGATATTAACTGGTTTCTGACCTTCTGAAGTCTGGTGTTGAGGACATCCTGGTCGTTCTCCACATTGGCAGTGAGGTCCAGAAGCTCCCCGGTGTACCTGAGGTAGATGGGGGCGTGGATATGAACTTTGCCCAGGGAATGGGCCAAAAGAACATCTTCCTTGGATGAGAAAATCTGACCGGTTCCCCTGGCCCCTGGCCTTTCCATGGTAAGGTAGGCTATACCCAGGACCATGTCCTGGGTGGGGGTCGCCAAGGGTTTTCCGTGGGCCGGAGAAAGGATGTTATGGGAGGAAAGCATGAGCAAAAGGGACTCCGCCTGGGCCTCCAGGGAAATAGGCACATGAACGGCCATCTGATCCCCGTCAAAATCCGCATTGAAGGCAGGGCAAACCAGGGGATGGATCTTTATGGCCTTCCCCTCCACCAGCACCGGCTCAAAGGCCTGAATTCCCAGCCTGTGAAGGGTGGGCGCCCGGTTAAGAAGAATGGGATGCTCCTTCACCACCTCGTCCAGGGCATCCCATACCTCGGGTCTTTCCTGCTCTATCCACTCCTCCGCCACCTTCACCGTGGTCACAAGGCCGTCCTTCTCAAGTTTATGGGCTATGAAGGGCTTGAAGAGCTCTAAGGCCATTTTTTTGGGAAGCCCGGCCTGGTGGAGCTTGAGCTCCGGACCCACCACTATCACGGACCTTCCGGAAAAGTCCACCCTCTTTCCCAGCAGGTTCTGGCGGAACCTTCCCTGCTTCCCCCTGAGGTTATCGCTAAGGGACTTGAAGGGCTTTCTGTGCTGGTTCGTCTGGGGACGGGCCAGCTTGGAATTGTCAAAGAGTGCATCCACTGCCTGCTGAAGAAGCCTCTTTTCCTCCCGGAGGATAAGCTCCGGGGAATTGGCATCTATCATCTTCTTCAGGCGGTTGTTTCTGTTTATGACCCTCTTGTAAAGCTCGTTGAGGTCAGCGTTTCCAAACCTTCCCCCGTCCAGCTTCACCAGGGGCCTCAGGTCCGGGGGAAGAACCGGTATAACATCCATTATCATCCACTCAGGCCTCACTCCGCTTTCCTTAAATCCCTTGAGAATGGAAAGCCTCTTGGCGATTTTCTTCAGCTTCTGCTGGTTTTTCTCCTTCTTCATGGCCTCCCGGAGCTTCTCCACCTCCTCCTCCACATTTACCTGAGCCAGGAGCTCCTTGAGGGCCTCGGCCCCCATTCCCACCTTAAAGGAATTTTCGTCTCCGCCTTTGGCCCTGACTTCCTCTATAACTCTTTCCAGCTCCTCCTCGGTGAGGGTTTGCTTGTATTTCAGGCCTGTGAGTTTCGGGTCTCCGGGGTCTATGACTATGTATTTATCGTAGACAACGATTCTCTCTATTTCCTTGCCGGGAAGGTCAAGGACCAGGCCTATGCGGCTGGGAGGTCCCTTGTAGTACCATATGTGGGCCACCGGTGCCGCCAGCTGTATGTGGCCCATCCTTTCCCTTCTAACCTCCTTTACTGTGACCTCCACGCCGCATTTTTCGCAAATGGTGCCCTTGTGTTTCTTCTTCTTGTATTTACCGCAAAGGCACTGGTAGTCGTGAATGGGACCGAATATCCTGGCACAGAAAAGCCCGTCCCTTTCGGGTTTATGGGTTCTATAGTTTATGGTCTCAGGTTTTTTAACCTCCCCGTACGACCAGCTCAAAATGTCTTCGGGAGATGCTAAGCGGACCCTTACCGCATCAAAATCCATTATGGTCATCTCCCGAAGCTGAAGGCCTTTTTTCATGACCTCCTCCCCTTAAAGTTTTATGTCAAGTTTTCTCCTTCTCCTTCGCTTCCTCAGCGAGAGAAGGTCCACATCTATTCCCAGGGCCTGGAGCTCCCTGACTATAACATTGACCGACGATGGAAGCCCCGGGGTGAAGTTAAGGGTTCCGTTTATTATTCCCTCGTAGAGCTTTTCCCTGCCCTTAACATCGTCGGACTTGGCGGTCAGCATTTCGTGAAGAGCAAAGGCAGCTCCGTAGGCCTCTAAGGCCCAGACCTCCATTTCCCCCAGCCTCTGGCCGCCGAACCTGGCCTTTCCACCTAAGGGCTGACGGGTAACCAAGGCGTAAGGACCTGTGGAGCGGGCGTGGATCTTGTCGTCCACCATGTGGATGAGCTTCATCATGTACATGTACCCCACCGTGGCCTCCTCCATGAACTCCTCGCCGGTGCGACCATCCCTGAGACGAATCTTCCCGTTTTCCGGAAGCCCGGCCCTGCGGAGCATCTCCTTTACCTCCTCCTCGGTGGCGCCGTTAAAGACCGGGGTGGTGACATAAAGCCCCAGGGCCTTGGCAGCCCATCCTAAATGGGTTTCCAGGATCTGCCCCACATTCATCCTGGATGGCACTCCCAGGGGGTTTAGAACCACATCCACCGGGGTGCCGTCGGGAAGGAAGGGCATATCCTCCTCAGGAAGGATTATGGCCACAACCCCCTTGTTTCCGTGCCTACCCGACATCTTGTCCCCCACCTGAATTTTCCTCTTGGAGGCTATGTAAACCTTGGCCACCTTAAGCACACCAGGAGGGAGGTCCTCGCCGGCCCTGATCTTCTTTATCTTCTCCTCCAGGGTTTCCTTCAAGCCTATTATCTGCCTTTCCGCTTTTTCCTCTATTTCCTGGATGAGGGCATCTCTCTGGGAATTGGATTTCAGTTTGAGTTTCTTCAGGTAATAATACGGAAGTTTATCAAGAATCTCCCCTTCCAGCCTGGTGCCCTTCTTTATAAGGATTTTTCCGGTGGAGGCATCCATGAGGTTGGCCTGAATAACCTCGCCCTTTATCAGCTCCTTTATCCTCCTCTCCTTTTCCATCTGGATTATCCTGATTTCCTCTTCCAGGTGCTTTCGGAGCTTGGCTATTTCCTCCTCTTCCAAGGCCTTGGCCCTGGAGTCTTTGGCCCTTCCCCTCCTCGTAAACACTTTGACATCTATTACCGTTCCTTCCACACCAGGTGGACAGCGTAAGGATTCGTCCTTTTTGTCCAGAGCTTTTTCTCCGAATATGGCTATTATAAGCTTCTCCTCCGGGGTAAGCTGGACATCTTCCTTGGGAGCCACCTTGCCCACCAGGATATCCCCGGGTTTTACCTTGGTTCCTATCCTGACGATACCGCTTTCGTCCAAGTGGCGAAGTTTGGACTCTGGAACCTCCGGGATTTCCCGGGTGAACTCCTCCTCGCCCAAGGAAACATCCCTGGCCTCTATGGTGAATTCCTCTATGTGAATGGAGGTGTAAACATCCTCCTTTACAAGCCTTTCACTTATCACTATGGCGTCCTCGTAGTTGTAGCCCCTCCAGGGCATGAAAGCCACCAGAACATTTCTTCCCAAGGCCAGCTCCCCCCTATCTGTGGCTGGACCGTCGGCAATAACCTGGTCCTTCCTTACAAACTGTCCCTTCTTTACTATGGGTTTCTGGTTAACGGTGGTCTTGGAATTGGACCTTTTGTATTTGGTCAGGGTGTAAAGGTCTGCTCCTATGTCCTGCTTACCCACCTCGTCGCCGGTAACCCTTATTATTATCCTCTCACCGTCCACATACTCCACCACTCCACTACGCTTGGCCACCACCACGGCGCCGGAATCCTTGGCCACCACCTTCTCCATTCCGGTTCCCACAATAGGCGGCTCAGGCTTTACCAGTGGAACCGCCTGGCGCTGCATGTTGGAACCCATAAGGGCTCTGTTGGCATCGTCATGTTCCAGGAAGGGGATAAGGGAGGCAGCCACGGAAACCACCTGTACCGGAGCCAGGTCAACGAAGTCCACTTCTTCTCTCTTTATCAGCTTAAACTCTTCGGCCTTCCTTCCGCTCACATACTCGTCCAGGAGATACCCCTTCTCGTCGGTGCGGACATTGGCCTGGGCGATGTTATATTTCCTCTCCTCCCAAACCGTAAGATAGAAAAGGTAAGGCTTGAATCTGGGGGGCTGCTTGCCCTGGGCCTTTAACTTGTTGACCACCGGGACAAGCTCGTCCTCCTTAACCCTATCCCCTATCCTAAAGTCCGAATCCCCCGGGTAGGTTATCTCGTAGTAATTGACTATCCTTCCGTTTTCCACTTTACGGTAAGGAGTCTCTATGAAACCGTATTCGTTAACCCTGGCGTAGGTGGTAAGGGATACTATAAGGCCTATGTTTTGACCCTCCGGAGTTTCTATGGGACATATCCTGCCGTAGTGGGAAGGGTGAACATCCCTGACCTCAAATCCAGAGGTCTTCCTTTTAAGCCCTCCGGGTCCTAAGGCCGAAAGCCTTCTCTTGTGGGTTATTTCGCTCAGGGGATTGGTCTGGTCCATAAACTGGGATAGCTGGGCGGTGGTGAAGTAGTCCATAAGATAGGACATGGCGGGCCTGGGGGTTATCACATCCGCCGGGGTCATCTGATGGGGCTCCGGGTAGGTGGTGAGTTTATCCACCAGGGTCCTCTCCATCCTGCGGAGCCCCATCCTGAAGGCGTTTTCCACCTGTTCTCCCACCGGACGAACCCTTCGGTTGGCCAGACTGTCTATATCATCCAAGTAATAGGTGGCATCCCACCTTCCCTTTCTCAGACGAAGCTTAAGCAGATACTTGATTATGGCTATGTAGTCCTCCAGATGAAGCAGGGGGTCGTCCAGGGGAGAATTGAGGCCCAGACGGATGTTGACCTTGTACTTTCCCACCCTCTGGAAGTGAAACCTCTGCGGGTCCAGGAACAGAGAGCGGAAATAGGCCCTAGCGCTTTCCTTGGTGGGCTTTTCTCCGGGGCGAAGCCTCTTGAAGATCTCAATATAGGCGCTTATCTTGTCAAAGGACCTGTCCTTGGAGAGGGTTGTGGATATGAGATGGTCCAGTTCGTCTTTGAAGGGGAAGAATATTTGAAATTCCGTCCCCAGCTTGGAGAAGATGGTGTAATGGGTCTCGTCCAGGGGGGTATTGGCCGGTATTACCCCCTTCTTTCCCTCCATCTCCGGAAGCTCCACATCAGAGGCCAGGAAGGCACCATCCAGCTCTTCTGAGGAAACAGGTATGTAGTTTATCCCGTGCTTCCTGGCCCTTTCTATCATGGAGGAGCTGAGGGTTGCCCCCTTGGGACCTATAAGCTGGCCGTCCTTGTCGTAAAGGTCCTCTCCCAGCCTCTTTCCCACCAGGTCCCCGGAAAGCTTCCAGAGCAATTTTCCGTTTTTAAATCCCAGAGTGTAAACCGTGTAGAAGGTTTTGATTATGTCCTGGGTTTTCTCAAGTCCCAGCGCTCTGAGGAAGGTGGTTATGGGGATCTTTTTCTTGGAAATTACAGAGTACAGAATCCCCTTGGGATCGTATTTTATCTCAACCCTTTCCCCTCTGTCAGGGACTATTTCGGCGGTGATTATTCCCCTTTCCTTCTTCCTTTCCACGAAATAAACTCCCGAGGACCTCTGCAGCTGACTGACTATCACCCTTTCGGTACCGTTTATCACGAAGGTTCCCGTCTCAGTCATAAGCGGGATTTCCCCAAAGTAAACCTCCCCCTCCTTGATCTCGGTTATCCTCCTTTCCTTTCTTTCCTTTCCCTTCTCGTAAAGGGCCAGCTTGAACTTCACATAGAGGGGAGCGCTGTATGTGTATCCCTTCTCCTTGCACTCGTCCGGAGTATGCATGATCCGGAGCTTCACCCTCCCGCCGCAGTGAGAACAGACAGGGTACTCCACCTTCCCCACCGCTCCGCAATGAGGACAAACGGTATGGGAATCGACCTGGATGTCCGGGGGGAGGAGGGAACCGCAATTTCTGCAAACCGGCCTTGAGTTTTCCACACCCTTCAGCCTTCCGCAGCTGCAGGACCATTCCCCTATGCGATAACTGTCAAAGAAAATTTTCACATTGCCCTTCTGGTCAGATACCGGAAAGACCGATTTGAAGGCCGCCTGCAGACCCACATCCTTCCTCTCCTCGGGAAGGAGTTCCATCTGGAGAAATTGAGAATAGGATTTCTTCTGGACCTCTACCAGATCCGGGATATCTACGAATACCTTTATCTTAGAGAAATCCTTTCTCTTAATGTAGATTCCCTTTTCCTCCATATCTTAAAAATTTTCCCCCTTACTTAATCTCCACAGTGGCCCCAACTTCTTCAAACTTCTTCTTGATTTCCTCGGCTTCTTCCTTGGAGATCCCTTCCTTAACAGCAGTGGGGGCGGACTCCACCAGAGCCTTTGCTTCCTTAAGGCCAAGGTTGGTGATCTCCCTGACCACCTTGATGACCTTGATCTTCTGGGAGCCAATCTCCTTGAGGATCACATCAAATTCCGTCTTTTCCTCGGCCTCGGCAGGGGCGGCTCCTGGGGCAGCGGCAGCCGCCACGGGAGCAGCAGCCACAGCCATGGGATTGATGCCGTAGCGCTCCTCAAATTCCTTGAGGTACTCCACCAGTTCCAGAACCGTGAGGTTGTCCAGGTGTTTAAAGAAGTCTTCCTTGGTTATCTCGGCCATTTCTTACCTCCTATTTATTCTCCTTTTTCCTTTTTTTCTTTAAGCTGGGCCAAGGCATTGGCCAGCATGCTCAAAGGCATGGACATGGCCCTGCCAAACATAACCAGGGGAGCTGCCATTGAAGCGGCCATCTTCGCCATAAGCTCCTCCCTGGTAGGAAGGGAAGCAAGCTCCTCGGCCTTTTCCGGACCGAGCTTCTTTCCCTCTAAAATAAAACCTTTAAACTTAAGGGGAGCTTCCTGGGAAAATTCGTGGAGCTCCTTTATCGCCTTCCCCACATCGTCCTTTATGAAAACCACCGCCGTGGGCCCCTGAAGCCATTCTTTGGCCTGCTGGGCCAAGGTACCGTCCATCACCTTCTTGGCCACCCTGTTTTTTACCACTTTAATCAATGCTCCATCCTTGCGGAGAGCACTTCGCAGGGAGTTCATCTGCGCCACGGTTATCCCCGTAAAGTCAAAGAAGGCGAAATACCTGTAGGAATCAAAAAGCTCCTTAAGCTGTTTCCCCCTCTCTATTTTTTCAGGCCTTTTCATCTTCGCCTCCTATCTCATAAACTCGTTGGGTTCCAGTTTTATGGAGGGCCCCATGGTGGGGCTCAGGTAAATTGATTTAATGTACTTCCCCTTGGCGGCGGGTGGCTTTGCCCTGATGACTGCCTCCACCAGCGCCCTTATGTTCTCCTTTAAATGTTCATCAGGAAAGTCTACCCTGCCCACCATGACATGGATGTTTCCGGTCTTGTCCACCTTAAATTCTACCTTTCCTGCCTTTATTTCCTTCACGGCCTTGGCCACATCAAAGGTAACGGTTCCAGTCTTGGGGGAGGGCATGAGTCCCCGGGGACCCAGAATTTTTCCCAGCCTCCCCACCAGGCGCATCATGTCAGGGGTGGCAACCACGGCGTCAAAGTCCAGCCAACCTTCCTGAATCTTCTTCACCACTTCCTCTCCGCCCACATAATCAGCGCCGGCCTCCTCGGCCTCCTTCACCTTTTCTCCAGAGGCTATTACCAGGACCCTCTTGGTTTTGCCTGTGCCATGGGGAAGAACCACCGTCCCCCTCACCATCTGATCCGCCTTCTTGGGGTCCACCCCCAGTCTCATGGACAGCTCCACGGCCCCGGGAAACTTAGTGTAACTCACCTCCTTGACGAGTTTCACCGCCTCGTCTAAGGAATAAGTTCTGGGCTCCACCTTGGCCCTGGCCTGAAGGTATTTCTTCCCGTGCTTAGCCATTTTCAACCTCCACTCCCATGCTCCTGGCAGTGCCCGCCACTATTTTCATGGCCGCTTCCAGGGTGTCGCAGTTGAGGTCCGGGAGCTTCATCTTGGCTATCTCCTCCAGCTGTTGGCGGGTCAACTTTCCCACTTTGGTTTTATTTGGCTCTCCAGACCCCTTTACTATGCCTATAGCCTTCTTTATCAAGTAAGAAGTGGGCGGGGTCTTTAGAATGAAATCAAAACTGCGGTCCTCGTAAACGGTTATCTCCACCGGAATTATCATCCCGGGTTCCATCTTGGAGGTGGCGTCGTTGAACTGTTTGACAAAATCCATTATGGCCACCCCGTGCTGACCTAAGGCCGGCCCCACCGGGGGGGAGGGATTGGCCTGGCCAGCGGGTATTTGCAGTTTAATAACGGCCTTGACCTTTTTCTTCTTTTTCTTTGGTGCCGCCATCTCGCTCCTCCTTATAGCTTTTCAACCTGTGAAAAATTAAGCTCCACAGGGGTTTGTCTTCCGAAGATGGAAACCATGACCTTCAGGGTTTGCTTAACCGGGTCCACCTCCTCCACCACCCCTGTAAAGTTATAGAAGGGACCGTCAATTATCTTTACCGCATCTCCCTTCTGGAAGGTTTGCTTGTGTCTGGGCTTATCCTTGCTCTTTGTCATCCGGTCCTTTATTCTTTCCACCTCGGAATCCGGAATGGGTTTGGGTTTGGAGCGGGTCCCAAGGAAGCCCGAAACCCTGGGAGTGGTCCTTACTATGAACCAGACTTTATCACCCACTTCCTTGTCCTCCAGGTCCAGCTGGAGAAATACATAACCGGGATAGGGGTTCTTGGTGGTCAGGGTTTTGCTTCCCTTTTTTATTTCAATCACGGTCTCCTTGGGTATAACCACCTCGCCCAGCTTATCCTCCAGGCCTTCCTTTTCCAGCCTCTGACGGATCTGAGCTACCACCAGTTCTTCATAACCGGTGTATGTGTGGATAATATACCACTTCATATTGAATTTATCCTCCCGCTGCCCTTCTTATTCCCTCTATAATCCAGGCAAAGATCACATCCCAAACATAAAGATAAATGGAGAAGAAGGTCACCATTATTAAAACCACTATGGTTGTCCCCACGACCTCCTTCCTGGTGGGCCAGGTGACCCTTTTAAGCTCTGCCTTAACCTCCCTCAGGAACTGCTTCGCCCTGGAGGGAAAGGATAAGATTTTAGAGGAGGGGGCAGAAGCCAACTCCCTGCCCCCTTTTTTATTCTTTTTGTTCGCCATTTTGTATTTTCAACAGGCCAGGAGGGACTCGAACCCCCAACCACCGATTTTGGAGACCGGTGCTCTACCAAATTGAGCTACTGGCCTGTCTATCTTACCTCCTTATGAAGGGTATGACGCCCGCAGTGCGGGCAGAATTTTCTAAGCTGCAATCTATCAGGAGTGTTCCTGCGGTTCTTCGTAGTAGTGTAATTCCTGTTTTTACACTCGGTGCACTGAAGGGTGATTATAACCCTTACCTCCTTGGCCATTTCTTACTCCAGTATTTCCGTTACCGTTCCTGCTCCAACGGTCCTTCCACCTTCCCTGATGGCAAAACGAAGACCCTTCTCCATGGCTATGGGGGTTATAAGC
>Ga0256833_1000989_pt1 | contig 21446 bp, 21 predicted proteins | sample 356284metaG_FD_190535 | JGI IMG/M metagenome (GOLD analysis project Ga0256833, IMG submission 190535) | Hydrothermal vent microbial communities from Mid Atlantic Ridge, Atlantic Ocean - 356-284 | ecosystem: Environmental > Aquatic > Marine > Hydrothermal vents | place: Atlantic Ocean: Mid... | reverse complement strand
CCTCGCTGCTGGGCCCGGGCACGCGCGCCGCGGACACCGAAGAAAAGCGGGCGGTCCTTGAGTGGGTCGAGCGCTGGGTGCGCGAAGCCGATCCCGAAGGGGTGGCCCGGGCGCTCGAGGCGCTGGCCGCCCGCCCCGACTCGCGCCCGCTGCTGGGCGAGATCGAGGTGCCGACGCTGGTGCTCGTGGGCGAGGAAGACACCCTCACCCCGCCGGCCGACGCCCGCGCCATCGCCGCCGCCATCCCCGACGCCGAGTTCCTCATCGTTCCCGAGGCCGGTCACATGGCCAACCTGGAAAACCCCGAGGCCTTCAACACCGCGCTCCTGGGCTTCCTCGAGAAGGTGTACGGAGTCTAGCCATGGGCAAACACGAATCGCTGAACGTACTCGACAACCTGGTACTCTTCCGTACCATGCTGGTCCATGCCGAGGAAAAGGCGGTCAAGGACCGCGACTTCGAGGAGGCCGAGGCCATCCTCGACCAGGCGCGCGAGACCATCGAGGCGCTCAGGCCCGAGGTCGCACCCGAGCTCTACGACGAGCTGATCCGCGAGTGGGTGGGGGCTACGCTCAAGGTGCAGCACATCCAGAGCGATTACCCCCCGAACGAGTTCGACGAACGCTGACTAGGGCGCCCGCAACGCGCGGCGCAGGCGTCCGAAGTCTTCATGGACGCGCAAGCGGTCGTTCCGCTGCGCCAGGTCCCAGGCGGTCAGCCCGTCCACGGTGCGCAGGCCGGGGTCGGCGCCAAACGCGAGCAACAGTAGCGCGGCCTCGGGCGTGGGCTCCTCCCATACGGCGTAATGCAAGGGGGTCCAGCCGTCGCGGTCCTGCACGTTGGGGTCCGCTCCCATCTCGAGGAGGGTGCGCGCCCCTTCGGGATTGAGAAAACGGAATCCCACCGCGAAGTGGAGCGGCGCCATGCCGTTAACGTTCCGGGCGTCCAAACCGGCCCCCAAGAGCCCCAGGGTACGCAGCACCTCCTGGTGCTCGTTGTAGACCGCCGCCGCGTGCATGGGGGTAAACCCTTCGAGGGTGGGGGAGTTGACCTTTGCGCCCAAACGCACCAGCTCTCGCACGACCTCGGGGTTTTCACTCGCCGCAGCGGCCGCGTGCAGGGGCGTGAAACCCCACTCGTAGCCCACCGCGAGCTTGCTCCGGGCCATGACGTATACCCGCTGCGACGAATTCAGGTTCAGGCGATCCAGCGCGATCTCCCTCCAGCCGCGCCAGGCCAGCGCCTGCACGTTGGCTCCGAGATCGACCAGTACGCGAACCGCCTCGGGGTTGGAGTTGTAGGCGGCCGCCACGTGCAGAGGGGTCCAGCCGCGTTCGTTCTGGGCGTTGGGCCGCGCCCCCGCCTCCACCAGCACCCGCAGCACCTCAGGGTTGGGGCCGAAGGCCGCACCCGCGTGCAGGGGCGTCCAACCGCGGTCGTCCACCGCCCCCACCCGCGCCCCGTGCTCGAGCAGCAATCGAATCACCACTGGGTCGGCGCTGTTGGCGACGGCAAGGTGGAGCGGGGTCACCCCGAAATCATCGCGCTGGTTTACGTCCTCCCCCATGCGCACGATGGCGAAGTAAACCGCGCCGTAGTCCGCGCGCGCCCAGAATTCATGATCGAGCAAGCGTTGGCTGTCGGCGGCGGCCGCACCAAACAACATCACCGCCACCAGAAGAAGCAGCCAGCCACGTAAGCGATGTTTCATAAAAAGATTATATATGAAACCTTTTCCAACGATTACTGGTAAATGTTAGCGTTTTAATTAAAAAAACATTGTGGTCATTTATGAGCAGCTTCATCCGAGCCGGCCCTGTCGCTTCTGCACCTTCGCCCTCGCAAGCGGCCTTTCCACCGGGATGAAATCTCGGGCCAGCCGGCGAGCATGTGGTGCGCGGCGAGCGCAAGCCTCGAAGCAACAGTAGACTTCCAGCAAAGCGAAACCTGCGCCCCAAGACACACAGGGCGCCATCCAGCCGCCCTTTATTCGCGCGCGGCTGCCGATCCGACCCGGAAAAGAGTCGAGCGAGCCGAACGACTCACTCCGTCTTGGGCGCGCGCCGCATCAGCTCCTCGAGCACCACGTGGGGATCGGCGCCGTGGTAGACCACGCGCCAGACCGCCTCGGTGATGGGCAGGTCTTCCCCGCTCTGCCGCGCCCACTCGTGCAGCGCCGCGGTGGTGTAGACGCCCTCGACCACCTGTCGGCCCGCCTCGAGCTCCGCCAGCGTCGCACCCCGGGCCAGGCGCTCGCCGGCGCTGCGGTTGCGCGAGAGCGGACTCACCGCGGTCGCCAGCAGGTCGCCCAGACCCGAGAGGCCATAGAAGGTCGCCGTGCGGCCGCCGTGGGCAGTGCCGAAGCGGACCATCTCCCGCAGGCCACGGGTGAGCAGTGCGGCCTTGGCGTTGTCCCCGAGCTCGAGACCGTCGGCCATCCCCGCCGCCAGCGCCATGACGTTCTTGAGCGCGCCGCCCAGCTCCACCCCCGCCACGTCGTCCGAGGTGTAGACGCGCAAGGAGGTGTTCCCAAAGGCCTGCTGTACCCCCGCCGCCAGCCCCGCGCTCGCGCTCGCGACCACCGCCGCGGCGGGCAGCCCCCGTGCCACCTCGAGCGCCAGGTTCGGCCCTGAGAGCACCGCCAGCGCCGCGTCCGGCACGATCCGGGCCATCACCTGCGAGATTCGCAAGAGCCGCCCCTCGCGGAAGCGCACGCCCTTGACCGCCGAGACGTAGGCGGGCGCGGGCGGCAGCCCGGCGAGCACGGTGCGCACCCCCCGCGCGGGCACCGCCACCACCGCAAACGCCACCTCCGCAAGCGCCCGCTCGCCGCTGCAGACCGGGCGCACCCCCTTGGGCAAGCGCACGCCCGGGAGGTAGTCGGCGTTCTCGCGGTTGAGCTCGAGCGCCTCCGCCAGTTCACAACGCCGCGCCCACAGCCACACCTCGTGACCGGCGCGCGCCAGCACCACCGCCAGCGCGGTGCCCCAACCGCCCGCTCCCAGAACCGCGATTTTCACGCCTCACCTCAAGAGGTAGAGCAGCTCGAAGGCCTCGTACCAGGCCCCCGCGATCAAAAAGAGCGTGCCGAGGAGTAGCGTGAGCCCGAGCAGCTGCAACCCGGCCCGGAACCCGCGCCCCTTGAGCGTCTCCACCAGCAGCACCAGCCCCCCGAAGGTCACCAGGATGTAGGCCTGCAACTCGATGACGAGGGTGGGCAGGTGCCAGACGTAGACGCTCCAGGGGATGACCGCTGGGCTGAGGGCGAAGCCGAAGACGTAGTAACGGGCGGCGTTGATGAGGAGCGCCGGCACCCCCAGGAAAAAGGCCGGCAGGAAGCTGGTGAGGAGAAGGCCGTGGGTAAAGTTCCAGTAAAAGATCGTCCAGGCCAGACCCGTGACACCTTTCTGGGCGCTGGTGTCGAGCCCGATCGTCTCGATCGCGCCGCCCACCGCCTCCTGCATCGCCCGCGCCAGGTCAGGCATCCCGTAGGCGAGCGCCGCGCCCAGCACGAAGAGGCCGTAGAGCAGCAGGTTGGTGAAAAGGTAGAGCTTGCGATAGCGCCCCAGCATGGCCCAGGCCGCGTGCCACAACCGCACGACGCCCCCACCGAAGAGGTTGAAGAGGAGCAGCAGGCTCGCCGCGGCGAAGACCAGGTGGGCCGCGTCGCTCTTCACCCAGGGGGGCAGCAGACCTCCGGAAGGCCGCCAGGCGATCCGTTGCACCTGGCCGTCGCTCACCGTGACCACCACCTCGCCGCCGTCGGGTCCGCTCACCGCGGGAAAGCGCACCTGGGTGCCCGCGGGGGTCTCCTCCACCTCGGGTTCGACGAGGTTGACCTCGAGCCCGGGCGGGGGCGGCGGGAAGGCGAAGGTCTTGCGCAGCCAGTCGGCGACCTCCTCGGGGCTCTTGCCTTCGAGCGCGCGCAGGTCTAGCTTGGGCGTGAGTTCGCCCGCCTGCCACGCCTCCACCGCCTGGCGCGCCAGCGCCACCGGATCCGCGGCCTGCGCCCAACCCAAGGAAGCGAGTAACAAGACCACCGTCCCCAACGTCCAAACGCCTCGCATGCGCATCTATACCACCTCGAGCGGCACGCCCGCGCGGCACAGCGGGCAGGCATCGGGCTCGTAGATCGGCACGTCGAAACGGGCCAGCGCCTCGAAGGGCACCCCGAAGCGGGCCGCGCCACCGCTGCGGTCGATGATGGCGGCGGCCGCCACGACCGCGGCGCCCCGCGCCTCGGCGGCGGCGATGGCGCGGCGGAGCGAGCCGCCGGTGGTGACCACGTCCTCCACCGCCAGGAAGCGGTCACCCGCCTTCGCCTCGAGCCCCGGTCGGATCGTCATGCCGCCCCCGTCCGTCTTCTCGGCGAAGACGGCCCGCGCGCCCAGCGCCCGCGCCACCACGAAACTCAGCACCACCCCGCCGATCGCCGGACCGATCACGAAGTCCACGCGCTCGTCTTCGAAGCGCTCGGCAATGGCTTCGCCCACGGCCTCGGCGTAGAGCGGGTGCTGCAACAACGCCGCGGATTGCAGGAAGAAGGGCGAGTGCTTGCCACTGCGCAGCAGGAAGTGCCCTTCGAGCAGGGCGCCGGTCTTGCGGTAAAGCTCCAGAACGTCCACGCGTCCATCCTACCCGGCGAGCGCGCGCCGGTAGGCCTCGGCCTGACGCCGGGCCGCGTCCAGGTCGGGCCGTCCGCCCGGGTAGAAGAGGCTGCGCGAGGCCGACCACAAAAGCCCCGCGCCCGGGCGCGGCTCGGCCCCCTGCGCCCCCAGCCCCGGCACCAGGAAGAGGCTTCGGGGCAGGAGCGGGCGCAGCGCTTCGAGGGCGCCGGGGTGGGTGCCGCCGACGACGGCCCCTACCCGGCTCCAGGGCTCCGCGGTCCAGGCCTCGGCCCAGCCGGCCAAGCGCTCGGCGACGCGCAGGTACAGAGGCCTCCCGCCCACGTCCAGGTCCTGCAGGTCGGCCGAGCCGGGGTTCGAGGTCTTGACCAGCACGAAGACCGCGCCACCGCTGGCGGCCGCGGCCTCGAAGAAGGGCGCCAGCGCGTCCCCGCCCAGGTAGGGGTTTACCGTCAGGGCGCTGCCGGACCAGCGCGCGAGGGTGGCGCGGGCGTAGGCCTCCGCGGTGGAGCCGATGTCACCGCGCTTGGCGTCGTGGATTACCGGCAGCCCCAGCACCCGCGCGGTGGCGACGAGGCGCTCGAGCAGTTCCCAGCCGGTCCCGCCCAGCGCCTCGAAGAAGGCGTACTGGAACTTGACCGCGGCCAGGTCCGCGGCCAGCGCCTCCATCAGCTCCGCGGCGTAGCGCTCCAAGTGCACGAGCGGCTCCGACCCAGGATGCCACGCCGGACGCGGGTCCACCCCCAGCACCAAGGGCGGGCGCGCCGCCACCTTAAAAACGAAGTCCAAACCCATGCCCCCCATGCTACCCCAGCCCAACCAGAAAGCCGTTCCCGGCGCGAAATCCGCCTTGACACCCCACGCGCCGGCGTGCTAGCTTAAAGTTCGCGCGGGCGGTTAGCTCAGATGGCTAGAGCGCTCGCTTCACACGCGAGAGGTCGGAGGTTCAAGTCCTCTACCGCCCACCAAAAAAGCGCCCCGGCAAAAGCCGGGGCGCGCACTTTTGCTGCGACTAGCGGTCTCGCCGGGCAAAGATCCAGCCCGCGGTCGCAAAGAAGAGCCCGATCCAGACGGCGAAGGTGGCGAGCAGGCCGCCGGTTCCCCAGCCGCCCAGCAGCCGGTCAAGCAGATAACCCACCGGCCCCACGAGCACCGGCACCTCGAGCGCCTTGAGCAGGCTCACCCGCGCCAGTTCCATGGGGTTGGCGAAGATGGCCGCGAGCAGCGGAAGCTCGAGCGGCCAGGCGGCGAAGGCGACCGCGAGCCCCACCACCACCGGCTCGTAGAGCAGCACCAGAACCGCCCAGAAGGCCAGCGCCAGCCCCAGCGCCCGCGCAGGCTCGGCGGCCAGCGCCGCGGCCAGCGCGGCGACGCCCACCCAATAGACCGTCACGAGCGCGAGCAGGCCGGCAAGCCGCCAGGTTTCGGCCGCGCCCGCGCCTAGCAGCCACGCCGCCGCCCCGGCCCCCGCCACCACCGGGCCCATGAGCCCGAGGGCCGCCCCCGCCGCGCCCGAGCGAAAAAGCCGCGCCGCCTTGCCGGGAAAAGCGGCCCAAAAGGCCCACTCCTCACGCTCGGCCAGGAGCGGAACCACCAGCGCGATCCACAAGGGCGGCAGCGCCAGCAACGCCAGCGAAAAGACGCTCACCAGCCCCGCGGCCTGACCGCGCGCGGCGAAGACCAGCGCCACCACCGGCAGCACCACGAGCGGCGCCCAGCTCCAGGGGTTGCGCAGCACCGCCCGGGCGTAGAGGGCGAAGAGGGCCAGCGGCGAACCTCGCATCAGTACGGGGGCACCCAGGCGTGCTGCTTGCCCTCGGCCACGAGCTCAGCCCACTTCATCCTGCGGACACCCTTCAGCCTGCGCTCCTGGACGAAGCGGTCGGCGTCTTCCTCGCGCGCGAAGGCCACGAGCCCGCCGCCCATGGGCGTGCGGATGCGCCGGTGGTAGAGGAAGACGAGCGCGTCCACGGGCTCGAGCGCGGCCTCCTTGGCGGTCGAGGCGGCGAAGTCGGGGGCGTAGAGCTCACGCGGCTCCACCTTGGGGCCGCCGTAGCCGTTTAGGTGGTCCACCAGGCACTCGATGGCGTCGTAGCTGTAGACCTTGCCGGTGCGCGTGACCATCTGCGCGGCGTAGCGCGCGTCGATGACGGTCATGTTGCAAAAGGGGCAAACGTCCACCCCCACGCGCACCGGGCGGGCCTCGGCGAGCACCTGGAGGCTCCAGGGCACGCCGAGGCCGACGATCAGGCCTTTGAGCAAATCCCGGCGCTTCATCGCAGGTTAGCCTACAGCAGACCGGTGTGCTTGGCCAGAAGCGGAACCAGGTTGGCCTCAGGCAGCGGGCTCAAATCGAGGATCTGGCGGTAGGTGTAGAAGTGGTAGCGGCCGATGTTGGGGCGGTTGCGCACGAAGTCGCCGGCCTTCTTGGGGCTCGGCACCGCCACCAGGTGAGCCATCATCGTGGTCATCAGCTTCTCGCCCCAGACGTAGGTGGCCTGGCGGGCGGGGATGAGACCGAGGCGCTTGCATTTGCCGGGCAACGCCTCCACCGCCATCACGTAGAAGGTGTTGCCGTCGCCGTCGACCAGCCCCTTGGCGTAGGCGTAGTTGAACATGCAGGCGAGCGACTCGAAGTGCAGCGCCTTGCCGTCCTCGAAGACGATCTGGGCGTAGGTGCGCTCGAAGAAGCCCTGAGGGAACTTCTTGCCGCGCCACTCGCCCTTGGGCGTAGCGATGGGCATGCCGCAAAAGGCGCAGCGCCCCTCCTGCCAAGGAATCTCGGCCGCCGGGTAGATCTTGCCCGTGCCCGGCTCGGGCGCCTTCACCATGCCCGGCATCCCGCTTCCGTGACCCATCGCCAGGACCGGGCTGAACAACGCCCCCAGCCCCAGCGCACCCATGCCCTTGAGCAACTTACGACGATCCTTCTTCATACAACACCTCCCTAAGCGCGTCCACGGGTTCGCGCGTCACGCGCGCCCCCGGAAGGACCTCCTCCAAGTCCTGCCCATCGGCCAGGCGGTAGCGGTAGAACGAGGCCACCGGCCCCCGCGCCCGCAAGCGCCCGTGCGCCAGCAGGAGCACCTCGTCCGCCAGCGCCTCGACCTCCTCGGGCCGGTGGGCGCTCACCAGCACGCAGCCCCCACGCGCCCGGTGGTCGGCCACCCAGGCCACCAACCGCGCCAGGCCGCCGGGGTCGAGCGCGCTCGCGGGTTCGTCGAGCAGCCAGACGGGCGGTTCGCCCAGCAGGCCCGCGGCCAGCGCCAGGCGCTGGCGCATGCCCCCCGAGAGCTGGCCCACCGGCCGCGCGAGCACCTCCACCAGCCCCATCCGCCGCGCCGCGGCGAGGGCATCTTCCTCGCTCGCGCCGCGCATGCGCCGGGCCGCTTCCAGCACCTCGCCGGCCCGCAGGTGGCGCGGCCAGGCAATCTGCTGGGGCACGTAGGCGCGCAGGCGGCTCGCCGCCAGCGAACGGGCGGGCCGTTCGTCCAGCAGTACCCGCCCCGTGCTGGGGGCGAGGCGGCCGGCGAGGAGGCCGAGCACCGTGCTCTTGCCCGCACCGTTGGGGCCCACCAGGGCGTAGCTCCCGGGCCCCAGCTCCAGGTCCACGGGCTCGAGCCTCCCCCGCTTGGAGGCGTTCACGAGCGCAACCACAAGCCACCTCCCACGCCCAGCAAAACCAGCCCCAGCCCCCAGGCGCTCGACGCCGCACGCGGCGCGCGCTCAGGGTAGGGGCACGGGTCGGCCAGCGTCATGAAGGCCAGCCCCGGCACCTGGGCCTCGATTCGTTCCCAAAGCAGCATGCCCGGACCCAGCGCAAAGAGGCTAAGGTCAGGCTGGCGGCTGGTGAAGAGGGCGTAACTGGAACTCGGCACGTAGGGCAGGTCGGCCGCGCCGTCGCGGTCGAGGTCGAGCGGGGGCACGCGGTCGTAGTGCCCCTCGCGCATGACCACGCGCGCCTCGGGGTCGTCCACCGCCAGGTCGTAGACGTTGCCCAGGAAGCGGTTTTGCTCGAAGACGAGGGCCGAGCTGCCCTTGTCGCGCTCGCGCTGGACGAGCACGCCGAAACCGTTGCGTTCGAGCTCGTTGTCGCCAAAGACGCCGCCGCGCGAAGAGACCACGAGCATCCCCACGGTGTTGCCCTCGATCCGGTTGCGTTCGAAGCGGCTGTCGTTTTGCTCCTGGACGAGCAGGCCGAAGGCGAGCGGACCCACGTGGCCGCGGAAAAGGTTGTCGTGCACCCAGGCCTCGGCGCCGTACATGACCGCCGATCCTACGCGCCCGTCCTCCACACGGTTATGCGCCACCTCGACGCCGCGGCTGAACATCAGGTGGTAGCCGTAGCGCCGGCTCGCGCGGGCGACGTTCTCGAGGGCCTTGCCCCCCGAGGTGTACTCCATGTAGACGCCGTCGAGGAAGTCGTGCACGCGGTTGCCGCGCACGAGCGCCCCGGGCGCGCGGTAGAGGGTGATACCCGGCGCGTCGCCTAGGCCGGCGAGGTCGCAGTCCTCCACGCGGGCGCGGGGCGACTCCTCAACCCGTACCCCGGTGGTCACCCCCTCGGCCACCAGGCCGCGCACCGCGCAGTCGGGGCAGTCGACCAGCCAGACCGCGGCGTCAGGGGCGTAGAAGTCGGTCTGGCGCCCCACGTTGCGCACCCGCAGGTTCTCCACGGTAACACCCGCAGCGGAGAGCACCAGCGCGCTGCCCTCACCGCCGCCGTCGAGCACAGCCCCCGGCGCGCCGTGCAGGGTCACGCCAGGAGTGGCGACCTCCCAGGGGCCCTGGTGGATCCCGGGGGCCAGCTCCACGACGTCGCCAGGCTGGAGTGGGGGCAGCGACTCGCCCGCAGGAAGGACAAGGGCCGCTGCTAATAAAAACAGCACGCATTACTTATACGTGAACATACTATGAGTATTGCCCTACGAAATCTTCGCAAAGCTCAGTCGAGCCCGGCGTGGTAGAGGGTGGCGAAACGCAGCAGGTCCTGGGCGCTGCGCAGGCCGAGCTTGAACATCAGGTGGCGGCGGTGGGTGTAGACGGTCTTTTCCTCGATACCCAGGCGCTGGGCCACCTCGGCGTTGGAGAGACCCTGACCAAAGAGGGCGAGCACCTGGCGCTCGGTGGGCGAGAGGCGCTCGAGCCTCGGATGCGCCCCCGAGTCGGGCGGGGCCGAGAGGTCGGCCAGCGCTGCCGCCAGCACCTCGGGCGACTCGTTCTTCGAAAGGAAGGCGGCCGCCCCAGCCTCGGCCGCGCGCGTGCGAAACGCGGGCTCGTCGTAGGCAGTGAGGATGATCACCGGCAGGTCGGGGTGGCTCTGGCTCACCTCTTCCAGAAAGCGCAGGCCGTGCTGGTCGGGCAGCGAGAGGTCGAGGAGGACCCGCTCCGCCCAGTCGAGGTGCTGCTTGGCCTCGGTGGCCGTGCCCACGGCGCGCACCTCCGCCTCGGGGAGGGCGCCCTCGATGATGCGCACGAGCCCCTCCCTCACCATCGCGTGATCTTCGACAACGAGTATGTTCATGTCTCCACCGGCCACGAGGCGGTGAGGCGCACACCGCCGTGGGGGCTCTTCCCCCAGTCCAGCCGCCCCGCGCGTAACCTCATTCTAGCTTCGAGCAACCGTAACCCTTGTCCCGGTTGGACCTCGCCGCCGCGCCCGTCGTCGTCCACCACCACCCGCACCTCCTCGCCGCGGCTGACGCGCACCCAGGCCCGCCGCGCGTCCCCGTGGCGCACCGCATTGGCCAGGGCGTGCTGGACGATGCGGAAGACCTCCACCGCCTCGTCGTCGCCCAGGTTCTCCGGCAGCTCGACCGTCACCTCGAGCCCCAGGCGGGCGGCGGCCTGGACCACGGCCTCCTCCAGGTTCAGATGCTCGAGCTCCGGCGGGGCCATACGCCCGATCACGCCGCGCAGGCTGCGTTCGGCCTCGCGCACCAGCCCCTCGGCCTTGGCGGCGTCGCCCTCGGCCAGCGCCCAGCGGGCGGCGATCAGCGTCTGCACCACGTCGTCGTGGAGCCCCGAGGCCAGCTGGCTGAACTCGAGTTCCTGCAGGCTCAGGTAGTCACGGCTGATGCGCAAAAGCTCGTTGATCTTGGCCACGATGCGGTCGGCGTGTTCCTCGCCCACGGGCCTGAGCCGCTCCAGTCCGGCCAGGAGTCCCTCGAGCTCGCGCTCGAGGCGCAACCAGGGCCGCAGCATGTAGCGCAACACCCAGTAGACCGTGATCCCGCTCAGGCTCGCGGCGATGAAGGTGATGCCCGCGTCTACGAGCAGGTGGTAGCGGTAGTAGAGCGCCGCGAAGCTGGGGCTCGAGCGCGCCCAGTAGTGGATGAAGAACACCGCCAGCGGGCTCAGATAGGCGAAGACCGCGGCGAGGATAATGGCCACGCGCAGGCGCATGCCCTTACGTTAACGCACCCTGCGCGTTCCCATGCCCTTAATCCACAAACGGGTAAACTACCGTTGTGTACGCCCTCACCCAGGCCCTACGCGCCTTCCGCCGCCACCCCACGAGCGCCCTCGCCACGCTAACCACGGCCACCGTCTCCTTCTCGCTGCTCTTTCTGGTGGGCCTGCTGCTTTGGAACCTGGACCGCATCGTCGGCTCGCTCGAGAGCGAGGTCGAGATCGTGGCCTACCTCAAGGACGGCGCTGACGCCGAGGCCGTGGCCCGGCTGGTGCGCACCTGGCCCGAGGTCGAGTCGGTCAAGGTGATCCCCAAGGACGAGGCGCTGGCCATGCTCCAGCTCGACTACCCCTACCTGGCCGAGGCGGAGGACCTGATCGACAATCCCCTGCCCGACACCCTGCGGGTACGCCTCATCGACCCCGCCCTCACCCGCCAGGTGGCCCGCAAGCTGGGCGACCTCGAGGCCATCGGCCCGGGCAACGTCGAGTACGGCGGCGAGGTAACCGAGCGGCTGGTGCGGCTGCTCGCGGGCCTGCGTCTGGGCGCCAACCTGCTCATCTTGCTGCTCATCGTGGACACCTTCTTTAGCGTTATGGGCACGATCCGCCTCTCCATCGAAAACCGCCGCGAGGAACTGCGGGTGATGCTGCTGGTGGGGGCCACGCGCGGCTTCGTGCAAAAACCCTTCCTGGTCGAGGGCCTGCTGCTCACCTTGGTGGCGGCGCTGGTGGCGCTGGCGCTGGGCAACCTCGCCTACCGTTTCGTGGCGGACACGCTGCAAAACCTCATGCCTTTCCTGCCGGTGCTCTCGTCGGAGGACCTGCTACAGGCTTCGATCGGCCTGCTCGTCCTGGCCGTCTTCCTTGGCTTCTTCGGCGCCTGGCTCTCCGTGCGCACCTACCTGAGGGATACCGAAGCATGAAGCGGCTCGCCTTCCTGCTCGCGCTCCTGCTCGCGGGGTTCGCCGCCGCGCAAACCTCGCTCGCCGACCTCAACGCCGCCCTCGAGGAAGCCCAGCAGCTCCGCCAGGAACGCCTGCAGGCGGCGAAAGAGGCCGAGGCCCGGCTCAAGAAGCTGGGCGCGGAGGTGCAGCGGCTGCTGCGCGAGCTCAACGCGCTCGGCCGCGACATCGCCCAGCTAGAAAACGAAAAGCGCGAGATCGAGCTCTCCATCGAAGCGCTGAGCGAGCAGATCGCCCAGACGGAAGAGGAGGTCGCCCAGTACGAGGCCCGGCTCGACCGGCTGAAGGGGCGCATGACCCGGCTGGTGGAAAAGCTCTACCGCGAACGCGCCGGACGCTACCTGCCGCTCTTGCGCGCCGAGTCGCTCGCCGACCTGCTCATGCGTGCCGGCTGGGTGCAGTACCTGGGGGCGAGCGACGTGCAGCTGGTGGAGACCCTGACCGCGCTCGTCCATGAGCTCCAGGCGGCCAAGGAACGCCTGGCCCAGTTGGTCGCCGAGCTGGCGCGCAAGAAGAGCGAGCTCGAGGCCCGCATCGCCGCACTCGAGGCCAAACGCGCCCGTTACCAGGCGGTGCTGGCCGAGCTCAAGCGCCAGCAGGCCGAGGAGGAGGTGCGCGTCGTCGAGCTCAACAAGGCCGCCGAGGAGCTCGAGCGCCAGATGAACGACCTCGCCGCCCAGATCGAGGCCGAGCGCAAGCGGCTGGAAGCCGAACGCCGCCGGCGCGAGCAGCAGGGGCAGGCCACGGGAGGAGAGTTCACGGTGCCGCGCGTGCTCGTGGGCGAGCTGCTCTTCCCCATCCCCGGCGGCCGCATCGTCACCCCCTTTGGCGCAGAGGGCAACACCTGGCAGGTCATCCAGGCCGACCAGAACTACGCGCCCGTGCGGGCCGCCGCCGATGGACGCGTCCTCGCCACCGCCTACTACTCGAACTACGGCTGGAACGTGGTCATCCTCCACTCCGACGAGCTCATGACCCGCTACACCAACCTCCAGGAGCCGCTGGTGCGCACCGGCGACACCGTCCAGCAAGGACAGATCATCGGCTATCTGGGCATCTCCCCGCTCATTCCGCCCAACGAGATGTGGTTCAGCGTCCTGGTGATGAAGCAGGGCAAGACCGTCGCCGTGGACCCCTCGCGCTACTACTGAGGCTCAAAAACGTGCGCCGCGGGGCCGTTGCCCCGCGGCGCGGTGCGGTTCGGCTTCAGGCGCCGGGCTCGATCAGGCCGTAGTTGCCGTCGTGGCGGCGGTAGATCACGTTGATCTCGTCGGTATCGGCGTTGCGGAAGACGAAGAAGGTGTGCCCCAGCGCCTCCATCTGCAAGGCCGCGTCCTCGGGGGTCATCGGCTTCATCTCGAAGCGCTTGACGCGCACGATCTCGGGCTCGAAGGGCTCCTCTTCCTCCTCGACCACGGCAGGCGCGGGCGGCGCGCCCAGGCCACTGTGGCGCTTGCCCATCATCCGGCCCTTGAAGCGCTTGAGCTGCTTTTCTAGCACCTCCACCGCGCGGTCGATAGCGGCGTACATGTCGGGGTCCGACTCCTCCACCCGGATGATGCCACCGGGCACGTTGAGCTGGATCTCCGCCTTGGCCCGGCGCTCCACGTGGGGGCTGCCGGCGAGCGAGAGGACCACCTTGGCGTCCACGATCTGGTCGAAGTAGCGGTCGAGGCGCTCCGTCTTCCGCTCCACGTAGTTCTTGAGGGCTTCGGTGACGTCCACGTTACGACCTACGAACTTGTAGATGTTCATGCGTCCTCCTTTCGGGCCCCGCGGCCCGCGAACCCTCTCTTTCAGTCTAGCAGCGTTCTAAAGGGCGTATTGCCCGCTCTTTTCGTCGCGCACGACCTGCCCCGAGCGCAGCACCACGATCCGCTGGGGGTAGGCCTCCACCAGCTCGCGCGAGTGGGTGGCGATGATGACCGTGGCGCCCGAGGCGTGGATGGCCTTGAAGATCTCGAGCACCTGCACGGCGTTCTCGGGATCCAGGTTGCCGGTCGGCTCGTCGGCGAGCACGATGGGCGGCCGCCCGATGATGGCGCGGGCGATGGCCACCCGTTGGGCCTCGCCCACCGAGAGCTGGTAGGGGTAGGCGCGGCGCTTGTGGACGATGCCCACGGTGCGCAACACCCGCACGATGCGCTTCTTCCACTCGCGCGAATCCACCCCCAGCACCCGCAGGATGAAGGCCAGGTTCTCCTCCACGGTCAGGTCGGCGAGCAGGCGGTGGTCCTGGAAGACCATGCCGATGTTGCGCCGGTGCAACGCCACGCGGTTGCCGCGCAGATGGGCCAGGTTCTGTCCCGCCACGTAGACCGCACCCGAGGTGGGCTCGATCCGCTTGAGCACCAAGCTCAGCAAGGTAGACTTGCCCGCGCCCGAATGCCCCACGAGGAAGATGAACTCGCCCTTCTTGACCTCGAGGTTGACGTTGTAGAGCGCCATCGTCTTGGTGCGCGGGTACTCGACCGAAACCCGGTGGAAGTGGATCATGCTGGCCCTAAGATACCGCACCCAAATGAGCGAAAGGCAGGAAAACCACGCTACCCTCTTCTCATTTGCCGCGGTTAAAATCCCCCCATGACGAACCGCAGATTGCTCTGGGCCGGACTCGCCCTGCTGACCCTGGCCGTGGGGCTGGCGCAGTTCGGGGGCGGAGCCGCCTTCGAACGCAACCCCAACGGCAAGGCCATCATCGAAACCTACGAGATCATCCAGGACCAGTACCTCGAACCCATCGACGCCAAGCGCGCCGACGAACTGCTGCAAGGCGGCATCAGCGGCATCGTCGGGGCGCTCGACGACCCCTTCACCAGTTACAGCCCCCCGCGCGACGCCCACATCCGCGAGGAGGACGTGCGGGGCGAGTTTTACGGCATCGGCGTCCAGATCGCGCCCGCCAACCCCGACGGCACCGGCGCCAAGATCGTCAACGTCTTCCGCGGCGGGCCCGCCTTTAGCGCCGGCCTCAAGACTGGCGACGTGATCGTGGAGGTGGACGGCGAGGACGTGACCCAGCTGCCGCTCTACGACATCGTGGCCAAGATCCGCGGCCCCAAGGACACCGTGGTGGAGATCGGGGTGCGCCGCGCCGGGGCCAACGCCACCTTGCGGTTCGAGATCACCCGGCGCAAGATCGAGATCGTCTCGGTGAGCAAGGCCATTCTCCCGGACGGGGTGGGCTACGTGGCCATCGAGACCTTCCTCAACGTCAAGGTCATGGACCAGCTGCGCCAAGCCATCGCCGACCTCAAGGCCCAGGGTGCAGAGAAGCTGGTGCTCGACCTGCGCGACAACGGCGGTGGCCTGCTCGACCAGGGCTGCCAGGTGGCCGACGCCTTCATCAACCAGGGCGTGATCGTCTACACCCGCGACCGCCACGCCACCCGCGCCTACTGCGAGGCCAGCCCGCGCACGCTGTGGGACGGCGAGATGGTGGTGCTGGTCAATCACGGCTCCGCCTCCGCCTCGGAGATCGTCGCCGGCGCCATGCAGGACACCGGCCGCGCCGAGGTCGTGGGCGAGAAGACCTTCGGCAAGGGCGTGGGGCAGAACGTCTTCACCCTCTCCAACGGCGGCGAGCTCACGCTGGTCACCTTCGAGTGGTTGACGCCCAAGAAGCGATCGATCCACGAACAGGGGATTACCCCCGACATCGAGGTGCGCGACAGCCGCTTCCCCGCCCCGCTGGCCTTCGAGGGCATCGGGGCCCCTCCGGGTGCCGAGGTCAAGCTCGAGGTGAACGGCAAGACCTACACAGCGGTGGCCGAGGAGGACGGCAAGTTCAGCTTTAGCGAGGAGCTGCCCCCGCGCGAGCTCTCCGACGTGCAGGGCGAGGCCAAGATAGACGTCGAGCGCGACGCCATCCTCAAGAAGGCCCTCGAGATTCTGAATTCGCGCTAGCCGTGATCGAGATCCAGGCCCTCACCAAGCGTTACGGCCGCTTCGTGGCGCTCGAGGGCCTGGATCTTTCGGTGCGGCCGGGCGAGACCCTGGCCCTACTTGGCCCCAACGGGGCGGGCAAGACCACGACCATCCGCGCCCTCACCGGCCAGCTGCGCCCGACCTCGGGCCGGGTCTTCGTGGCCGGCCACGACGTCTGGCGCCAGCCCGTGGCCGCAAAACGGGCCTTCGGCTACGTGCCCGACCGCCCCTACCTCTACGGCAAGCTGACCGCGGTGGAGCTGCTGCGCTTCGTCGCCCGCATCTACGGGCTGGACGACCGGTGCGCGGAACGGCGCATCGGCAAGGTGCTCGAGCGCTTCCGGCTCGAGCGCTACGCCTCGGCGCTGGTCGAAACCTACTCCCACGGCATGCGGCAGAAGCTCACCTTCGCCGCCGCCCTCCTGCCCGAGCCTGCGGTGCTGATCGTAGACGAGCCGATGGTGGGCCTCGACCCCGTGGCCGCCCGCACCGTCCGTGACCTTCTGGCCACGTACTCGAAGCCGGACCGGGTGGTGCTTTTTTCCACCCACCAGATGGAGCTCGCCGAAAGCGCCGCCGACCGCATCGCGCTACTGCACCGGGGTCGGCTCCACCTGCTCGGTTCGCCGGCCGAGGTGCGCGCGCGCCACGGCGACGCCAGCCTCGAGGAAATCTTCATCCGCCTCACGGAGGACGCCGCCCAAAGTGATCCACCTGCGCCTGCGCACCCTAGTCCATAGCCTGCGCACCCGCCCCCTGACCGCGCTGAGCACGGGGGTGCTCGCCGCGGGCATGGCCGTGCTCGCCTACCTGGCCACGGCATGGTTCCTAAACTTTCTCGCGCAGTACCCCTACGCCGGACGCGTCGTCGAGGCCCGCAGCCTCGAGGGGCTCTTCCTGGTGCTCTCCGCAGCCGTGCTCCTCTCGGCCCTGCCGGGTGCGCTCGCCGTACTCTACGACTCGCAAGACCTGCAGCTCCTCACCGCCTGGCCGCTCCCTGCGGGCCGGGTCTTCGCCTTCAAGGTGCTCGAGACCTACGCGGTCACCGCGCTCGTCCCCACCCTGCTCACCCTGCCGGTGCTCGCGGCCGTGGGCGTCTTCCACGACGCCCCGGTCGGTTACTACCCCGCGGCCGCGGCGGTGACGCTGGCCCTCTACGCCCTGCCCGTGGCCCTGGGTGTGGGCCTCGCCCTGCCGCTCGTGCGCTTCGCACCCGCGGGCAGGGCGCGGGAGTGGGCGGGCGCGGTGAGCGCCGTCCTCGGCGGCTTCATGATCTATGGCCTGCGAGCGCTGCGCCCCGAGGCACTCTTCCGTACCGAGTTCGCCAACCCGGAGGCGCTGGATGCCTTCATCCGCAAGTTCCAGGACCCCAGCCTGCCCTTTCTCCCCTCGGCCTGGGCCGCCCGCGCGATCGAGGCCGCCTGGAACGGCAGCGGCGACCTAGCCGCCCTCGTCGCGCTGCTGACGCTGGCGGCTATGCTCTTGGGTCTGAGCGCGCTGGGAGCGGTGCGGGCTTACCAGTCGGGTTGGGTGCGCGGGCTCGAGGGCACCTTCGTGGAGCGGCCGCCCCGGCCGCCCGCGCTCTGGGAACGCGCGCTGGCGCGCACGGGCGTGGCGGGAGCGCTCTGGGTACGCGACCTGCGCCTCTTTCTGCGCGACCCCAACCAGATCTCGCAGATCGTCCTCGTGGCCGTGCTGGTGATGCTCTACGTCACGAGCCTGGCCGCGATCCCGCTCGAAGGGGCGGTCTTCGTGCGGGTGGTGGGCTTCTTGCACCTGGCCTTCCAGGGGCTCGTCATCGCCGGCGTGGGCGTGCGGCTGGCCTACCCCCTCTACTCACTCGAGGGGCCCGGCTACTGGATCGTGCGCACAGGTCCGGTGAGCCGCGCCACCCTGCTCTTCACCCGCTACGCCCTGGCGCTGGTGCTGCTCCTGCCGCTAGCGCTGGCGCTCGGCGGCTACGCGCCGGCCGTCATCGGTCTTTCGACGGGGCTGCAAAAGGTTTCGCTGCTTTCGGCCCTCGCCGCCACGATCGGCCTCGCCGCCCTGGGGGTGGGCCTGGGAGCGCTCTGGCCCAACCGCGATGCCAACCACGCCAGCGAGATTCCCATGAGCCTCGGGGGCATGCTCTACATGCTCCTGGGCACGCTCTTTGCGCTTGGGATCGCGGTCCTGGACGCGCGACCCGTCTACAACGCGCTGCGCGGCGACGAAACCTACCTCACCGGCCCCGAGGGTTGGCTGTGGCTGGGGCTGCTCGCCGCCTACACCCTGGGGGTGAGCGCGCTCGCGCTGGCCGTGGCCTACCTCAAGTCCGACTGAGGCCGGGGGCATCCACCCCTGGCGGCGACCGGCCGTGGTGACGCAGAATGGGGCCCATGGAGACGATTGGATACAAGGGCCTACCCAAGGAAACGCTGGCGCAGCTCGAGCCCAAACTCAAGAAGCTCCACTTCCCCTCGCTCAAGGTCATCTTCGTCACCGATCGCCAGGACCAGCGGAGCGACGTGCGCTACCGCGTCTTCCTGGTGGGCGGCAAGCACGCCTTCCTCACCGAAGAGGCATTCGGTGCCGGCTACGGCGAGAGCGGCGCCGAGGCGATGGCGCAGCTCGCGCGGCGGCTCGAGCGCGGGGGCGCGACGCCCGGCGCCTTCAAGGAAGCCGTGCTCCCGCCAGACGTCTACGACGCACTCGACGCAATGGACGAAGGCATCCTGCGCAAGCGACTGCTGGCAAACGCCAACCCCGCCGACCCCACCCTCTTCGCCGCCTGAACCCCGTTTCTCACGCCCCTTCGCGCCTTTTTGCTATACTTTGCGCCTAAGGCCGGAGGGGCCTTTTCCATGGCGCACGAACACGAACACGCACCCAAGGGCTCCGGCTGGGGCGAGCTGCCCCTGCCGCGGCTGCGCTACGACCTGGCCGAGCGCGCGCGCCGGTTCCCCTACCTGCGCGCGATCTCCGAGCGGGTGCTCGTCTTCGACGGCGCCATGGGCACCGAGCTGCAAAAGTACGACCTTGGTCCCGCCGACTACGGCGGCGCGGAGTACGACGGATGCCCCGAGATTTTGAACCTCACCCGGCCCAACGTGATCCGCGAGATCCACGAAAGATATCTAGAGGCCGGAGCCGACGTCATCGAGACCAACACCTTCGGGGTGGTGCCCCACGTGATCGGCGAGTACGGGCTGGCGGCCCGCGCCCGTGAGCTGGCCGAAGCCGGCGCGCGGCTGGCGCGGGAGGTGGCCGACGCCTATAACAGCCCCGAAAAGCCGCGCTTCGTCGCCGGCTCCCTGGGCCCGGGCACCAAGCTGATCAGCCTGGGGCAGATTAGCTGGGACGAGCTTTTCGAAAGCTACCGCACCGCCGCCCGCGGCCTGATCGCCGGCGGGGTGGACGTGATCATCATCGAGACCGCCCAGGACATCCTGCAGGTGCGCTGCGCGGTCCAGGCGGTGCGCCAAGCGATGCGCGACGAGGGCCGCGAGGTGCCGCTGCAAACCCAGGTGACGATCGAGACCACCGGCCAGATGCTGGTGGGCAGCGACGCCGAGGCGGCGCTCGCGGCGCTGGAATCGCTGCCGGTGGACGTGGTGGGGATGAACTGCGCCACTGGTCCCGACCTGATGGACCCACACATCCGGGTCTTCGCCGAGCACGCCAGCCGGCCGACCGTCTGCATGCCCAACGCCGGCCTGCCGCGCAACGAGGGCGGCCAGGTGGTCTACGACCTGACCCCCGAAGAGCTGGCCCGCTGGCAGACCAAGTTCGTGACCGAGTACGGCCTGAACGTAGTGGGCGGCTGCTGCGGCACCGGGCCCGAGCACATCCGCGCCCTCAACCAGGCGCTGGCGGGCGCGCCACAGAGCAAGCCGCGCCCGCCCCGGCTCGAGCCCCCGGCGGTGGCCAGCCTCTACCAGGCGGTCGAGCTGCGCCCCCAGGCCGGGGTGCTGATGATCGGCGAACGCACCAACGCCACCGGCTCCAAGAAGTTCCGCGAGCTGCTGTTCGCCGGCGACCTCGACGGCATCGTTGAGCTGGCCCAGGACCAGGTGGCCGGCGGGGCGCAGATGCTCGACGTCAGCGTGGCCTGGACCGGCCGCGACGAAAAGGCCGACATGGTCAAGGTCGTCGAGCGGCTGGCCCGCGAGGTGGACGCGGCCCTCATGATCGACAGCACCCAGCCCGAGGTAATCGAAGCGGCGCTCGAGCACGTCCCTGGCCGCCCGGTGATCAACTCGGTCAACTTCGAAGACGGCAAGGCCAAGTTCGACCGCATCGCCGAGCTGGCCCGCGCCCACGGCGCGGCGGTGGTCGCGTTGACGATCGACGAGGAGGGCATGGCCAAGACGGTCGAGCGCAAGCTCGAGGTAGCCCGGCGCATCTACCGGCGGCTGGTCGAGAAGCACGGCTTTCTGCCCGAAGACATCCTCTTCGACCTGCTCACCTTCCCCATCACCCAGGGCGACGAGGATACCCGGCGGCTGGCGCTGGCGACGCTGGAGGCCATGCGCTACCTGAAGGACGCCCTGCCCGGCGTTGGCTTCGTGCTGGGGGTCTCCAACGTCTCCTTCGGGCTCAAGCCCGCCGCCCGCAAGGTGCTCAATGCGGTCTTCCTGCACGAGGCCCAGCAGGCGGGCCTGACGGCCGCCATCGTCCACCCCGGCAAGATCGTGCCGGTCAACCAGATCCCCGAGGAGGCGGTGCGGCTGGCCCGTGATTTGATCTACGACCGCCGCGAAGAAGGCTACGACCCGCTGTTTGCCTTCATCGACTACTTCGAAAGTCACACCCTGAGCGAGGCCAACGAAGACGAGGCCGAGCTGCCGGTCGAAGAACGCCTGCACCGCCGCATCGTCGAGGGCCGCAAGAAGGGCCTCGAAGAAGACCTGGCCGAGGCGCTAAAGCAGCACCGCGCCGAAGAGATCATCAACCGGATCCTGCTCGGCGGCATGCAGGAGGTGGGCGACCTCTTCGGCTCCGGCCAGATGCAGCTCCCCTTCGTCCTCAAATCAGCCGAGGTAATGAAGGCCGCGGTCGCCTGGCTCGAGCCCTACATGGAGCGGCAGGAGGGTGCGCACAAGGGCACCCTGGTGCTGGCGACGGTCAAGGGCGACGTCCATGACATCGGCAAGAACCTGGTGGACATCATCCTCTCCAACAACGGCTACCGGGTCATCAACCTGGGCATCAAGCAGCCGATCGACTCAATTCTGGAGGCCGTCGAGCGCTACCGGCCCGACGCCGTGGGGATGAGCGGCCTCTTGGTCAAGAGCACCGCGGTCATGAAAGAGAACCTGGAGCACATGGCCGCCCTGGGCCACCGCATCCCCGTGATTCTCGGCGGCGCAGCGCTCAACCGCAACTACGTCGAGCGCGAGCTGCGCGCCGTTTACCCCGGCACCGTCCACTACGCCCCCGACGCCTTCGCCGGCCTGAAGCTGATGGAAGAGATCGTCGGCGCGCGCGGCCGGTCCGAGCCCGCAGGGCCCGCCGCCGCGGCCAAGCCCAAACCGCA
>Ga0256833_1000988_pt1 | contig 21458 bp, 19 predicted proteins | sample 356284metaG_FD_190535 | JGI IMG/M metagenome (GOLD analysis project Ga0256833, IMG submission 190535) | Hydrothermal vent microbial communities from Mid Atlantic Ridge, Atlantic Ocean - 356-284 | ecosystem: Environmental > Aquatic > Marine > Hydrothermal vents | place: Atlantic Ocean: Mid... | reverse complement strand
GATGGCAAGATCGTAGCCCTGGGGATGACGGCTGGCGCCGACAGCCACGTTGAGGATGATGCGGGCCTGATCGGGGGCGGGATTCCCGGCCACGATGTCCAGATGCACGCCCGCGGTCTCCGCGACCGTCTTCTGCAACTGCCGGGCGGTGAAATCCAGCGCCCACGGCTGGGACGCATTGACGGCGATAAGGCCGGGCGTGAGGGTGAAGTCATCATCAGTGAGACGCATCTGCTGAGGAATGGGGGCAAATACCAGGTTGGTCACGAAAAACTCCTTTGGCTTTCGAAGATGAAGGGTGAGGCGACAAGCATCGTATCAGCGTCATGGACACTCGGCGCAATACGTCACAATCATAGCATCAGACAGCGGATTTTTCGAATAAGGGCAGGGCGGCGTTCATGCGCCTTCGTCCCGGACTTCGGCGGCGGCGTTCAGCAATTTGAGGATCATGCGATCCCGAAATTCTCGCACGCCCGGAATGTAGTCGTAGAAGGCGAGCAGCAGCAGGGCTGCGGCCACCACAAACAGGGGCCAGCCGGGCGTCAGCACAAAGCCCAAAATAAAAGCAATCGCCGCCAGGGCCAGACGGATGATGCGGGTGCGCCGACTCATGGCCGGGATTTTCATCACCGCATCCGAGAGCGCCGCGTCGAACATCAGCGTCAGATCGGAGCGCCCCAGTGCGCCCGTGCGCCGCCCGATCTCCCGCCCATCCCGATAAACGATGGTGGTGGGGATGCCCAGCACGCCCAATTGCTTCACCAGCGGCTGAGATTCATCGGCGTTGACCTTAAGAACATCCACGCGCCCGGCATACACTTCCTGCAGCTCCTCCAGCAGGGGCTCCATGCGGCGGCAGGGCGCGCACCAGGGAGCCCAAACGTCCACGACCACCGGCCGCTGAGCCTTCTCTATCTTACGGAAAAAAATCTCTGTTTTCATGAGGCGAAGGATACCCCATACGCCCTATTTCTGCAATAACGCACTGCTCTGCCATCATTCATCTTTCATAATGTACGGGACACTGGCGTTTTTGATTTTGACGCGAATTGACACGAATTATACGAAAAAAGAAGAGAAAAATTCGATAAATTCGCTTAATTTGTGTCAAAAAATGACTTGAAAAGCGGCCAAAATAATTTTCGCCAGACTCCAGTAATGTAAACGGAAATGTTTGGGAGTATGCGGAAGACTGTGGTACAAAAGGATTTCGGGCCAATTTTCGACCGCCCCATCTCACCTTATGAAGGAAAAAGAAATATGCGTAAACGATCTTTGCCAATCATTTTGATCATTCTCGTCACGGCGCTGATTGTCGGCGCTTGTGGCGCCAAACAGTCCGATACGCCTGCGATCGAGCCGACATCCACACAGACCGCAGAAACCCAGCCGTCGACCAAAATCGATACGAGCGAGTCGGATGGCATGTGCAGCGAGACCGAGACCGCGGCCCAGCCCCGCCCCGAAGCTCGGCCCTGGCATTTTGTGGTGATCACGCATGGCAGCGCCACCAGCAAATTCTGGGCTGTGGTGAAAAACGGCGTCGAGCAAGCCGCCGAAGATATGCGAGTTCAGGCGGACTATCAATCCCCCGACACGTTTAATCTCGATGCCATGGCGAAGATGATCGACGACGCGGTGGCCGCCCATCCTGACGGCATCGCCGTCTCTATTCCCAACGCCGAAATTTTGGGCCCGCACATCCAGAAAGCCCTCGACGCCGGCATTCCGGTGGTTTCGCTGAACTCCGGCAGCGGCGTGGCCGAACAATTGGGCGTGCTCGGGCATTTCGGCCAGAGCGAATACACCGCCGGCTCCGCCGCGGGCGATCGTCTGTCGAAAGCTGGCGTCACCAGGGGATTGTGCCTGATTCAGGAGGCGGACAATACGGCGTTGCAGGTGCGCTGCCAGGGCTTCGCCGACGCCCTGAGCAATGCAAACGGCTCGGTGACCAATCTGGTGGTGGAAACTGATGATCCAGTCCAGGCCCAAAAGCTCATTGCCGACGCCCTGGCGCAGGATGCGAACATCGACGGCATTCTGGCCCTGGGACCCAGCGTGGGCGAGCCTGCGCTGGATGCGTTGCAAGAAAACGACCTGATAGGCAAGGTCAAACTGGCCGCTTTCGATCTTTCGCCGACTATGCTGCAGGCGCTCAAAGATGGCGAAATGCTGTTTTTGGTGGACCAGCAACCTTATCTGCAGGGCTATCTCCCCATCATGTATCTGACCCTATACCATCAAAATCTCAGCAAGCCTGCGGTCAAGATCACATTGACCGGCCCCGATCTGATCACAAAAGAGGACGCGGCCAGGGTGGAGGCCTATTCGCAAGAAAGCCTGCGCTGACGCTTCTTGTTATCCCGAATCCAGAAACGCCCGATTTTCACAGCCGGGCGTTTTTCTTTGGTGGCTGTCAGCTTTCCGAAAGAAAGAAGTGGGAGTCGTGGTGGTGATGATGCCCGAGCCAGAGTTCGGCCTGCTCTTCATCGAAGAAATAGGGATCGGGGTCCTCGTTGATGATCTCCACCTCGCCCTCCAGCGCGATATTTTTTCCGAACACCACATCGCCCCGCACCACCAATTTATCGCAACGCAGCAATGAGGGCGGGCCGTAGGGAAAACAGGCGTCGAACTGGTCGATGAGTTTGTAGAATTTCGGGTCCAGATCCACCGCCACGGTCTGGCCCGCGCGCTGCGGGTGCAGCATCACCCGATAATCATCGGTGAGGATGAAGGCGTCGGAGCGGACGGCCAGCAGTTCGTTGGTGGTCTTGACCGGCGAGAAACGGCTGCGGGGCACGCGCAGGGCCTGAGCGCCCTCGAACACGGCAATGGCCGAACCCATGGCGGTTTCGATCTGATAGACGGGCGTGGAGGCAGGATCACGCGGGTCCACGGTCTTGCTGTTGCGGATCATGGGCAGGCCCAGCACGCCGCCCCGCTCACCCATCACCCGCTTGAGCGCGGGCAGGTGGAACCAGAGGTTGTTGGTGTTGAAATAGCGATGCCGGGAGATATCCTGAAAGGCGTCTTTGTCTTCATCCGGGCATTGCGCCGATTCTCGCAGGATGAGCTGGCCATCGCGCTTGCGCCGGGCCAGATGCCCGCCCTTCCGGTCTGATTCCGTGCGATTCGCCACCTCCATCATAAAGGGCAGCCGGTTCTCTGCGAAATAGCCCAGGATGGCCGGGTCCAGCGAAGCGCCCAGGTTGTCGGAGTTGGAGACGAATGCGTATTCGTAGCCGCGGGCCAGCAGCGCATCCAACATGCCGCTGGTGACCAGGGCGGTGTAGATGTCGCCGTGGCCGGGCGGGGCCCATTCCAGCGCCGGGTTGGCGGGCCAGGAGACCGGCTCCAGCGTGTCCTGCCGGATTTTCGGGGCCTTGTGCTGGACGAAGTCCAGGGGAATGTCGCCCCACAGGTCAGGATAATTTTTCAACAGGGCCAGCGAATCATCCCGGGTGTTGAAGCTGTTCATCAAAACCAGGGGGATGCGGTGATGCAGGGCGTGGCGGGCGATGATGTCAAGGAAGGTGAGCCCCTCTTTGACCGGGAGCAGCGATTTGGCCTTTTGCAGGCCCATGCTGGTGCCCAGGCCGCCGTTGAGCTTGATGAACACCGTCTGCGGCAAATGGTCAACGCCCGCCCGGGCCATGTCCTCGGGCAGGGACTCGGCGTCGGGCAAATCGCGCACAGGCTCGATTTCCGTCTCCGGGATGGCGCCGGTTTCGCCCGCAGCCAGTTGGGCGTAATAGTGTCGGAAGGTCTCGATAAAAAGCTCGGGCAGGGCCTCGGCCTGCATCCGGGCTCGAAAGGGGGCGAATCGTCGTTGAAGGTCGCTCATCACGAATTTTACATCGATTTCGAAAAGAGGGGATTTACGCCATTATACCCTTTTCTTCCGCCGAATGCAGAATCATTCCGCCGCCCGCTGGCGACGCCGCTTGCACATCCCCGGCCGCCATGCCATACTTTGTGGATACGATTACTGTCATCACTCAAAGGAATATCTTGATGCCCTCCGAAGATTTGCAGGCCCGATTCGAGGCCGCGGCCAAAGCCGCCACCAACCTTCCTCAACGCCCGGATAACGATACGCTGCTCAAGCTCTACGCTTACTACAAACAGGCCACCGCCGGCGATGTGCAGGGCAAACGTCCCGGCTTCACCGATTTCGCGGGCCGGGCCAAATATGACGCCTGGAAAAAGCTGAAAGGCATGCCCGAAGAGGTAGCCAAAAAACGCTACGTCAAGCTGGTGGAGAAGCTGCAAGCCCTGGGATAACCCAAATTTTATCCCAAATATCCCAAATTTTTCCCAAATTTGGTTTTTCCCAAACTTTTCCCAAATTTATCCCAAACAGCGAAGCTGATGCGTTTGGGATTACTGCGGTTTGCGTTTGAGCACGTAGTAGGTGCCCTTTTTGACGCCGATCTTCAGCAGCACGCCCTTGTCCACCAGATTGGCCAGATCCAGGCGCAGGGTTTCGGCGCTGACGTTGGGGCACAACTGCCGATAATCCCGGTTGGTGATGCGCCCGTATTCCTGCACCCATTGCAACGCCTTCATCTGGCGCTCGTTCATGTTGCCTTCCCATTGGGGGCGGGGATGGTGCACGCCCACTTCGTGGCCCTTGCGCAGGATAACGGTGAAGCTGTGGGGCGTGGCCCGAAACTCGGGCGCAGGATGCCCGGCTGAGACCATGGTCTCGATCATTTTGTCCACGCCCAGGCCCAGCTCTTCGATGTAGCCCCATTGCAGCAGGCCATTGACCAGGCGGGGATTGCGGCTGAAGTGCTCGTCCACGATGTTCTTGAGGGTGATGTAGCCGGGCAGGCCGCCGGGAGAAGTGATTTCCAGCCGATCCTTGAACATCATCACCTCGATGCGGCGGCCCATGATGCGATAATCCCGATGCGCCACCGCGTTGACCAGCGCCTCGCGCACCGCGATCATGGGGTATTCGGTCTCCTCCTCCCGCTGCAGACCTCGCACCACCGCTTTTTTGTCCATACTCTCCCACACCACCTGCCAGGTGCGTTCGATCATGCGGGCCAGCGGGCCGCCTACATCCACCCGCCGCCCGTAGCCGATCTCGCCCTGGCCGCCATGCCGGTCGACGCCCGGAAATTTGACGAAGGTGAGGCCCGCCTGGGGCAAGAAAACCTGCGGATCCCGGCCAAAAAGCAACATGCCGCTGACGGTAGCCGCGCCGCGCTCGCTCAGCGCCCCAATCTGTTTGAGCAGCGTTTCGGTGGGGCCCACAAAACCGGTGGGGTTGCGGCGCTGGCGATGCTCGATATATTCGGCGATGACATCGTCATCAAAATCTGCGATGGTCGCGCCGGGGACTTCCTCCAGCTCGAATGCGCCCGTGGCCCGGCCCACCGCGGCCAGGGTTAGATCCTGGCCCGTCAGCGCCCGATTCTCGCTCCCGCGGCGGGCCAGCACCCGACCATCGGGCAGAGAATGCAGCTCGGGGCTGCGGCCCACATGGAACACCAGCACCGTGCCCCGGGGCAGCTCATAAGTCTCCGCCTCCACCTGCACCGGCGGTCGCACCTGGGTGATGGCCATGCCCACGATGTCCTCTGCATCCTCGGCCTGCATGCCCGCCCACACATGCCCGCTTTCATCCGCGCCCACTACGATGTCGCCCCCCTCGGTGTTGGCGAACGCGACGATCGTCTCCAGCACCGCGTCCGGGTCCAGATTGGGGAAAAAGGCCAGTTGCAGGCCGGGCTTGCGGCCCAGCAGATAAGAGAGGGTCATTTCAGTGTGACTCATGGAGATTCAGGGAGACTCATCGAGATTCATTGAGACTCATCTAGATTCATTGAGATTCTGAATCTCCACCGAATCTCTATTGAATCTCTATTGAATCTCGAATGAATCTCTATCGAATTTTCTATCTTTTTCATCTGCGCCGATCAGATTTTCAAGCGTTCTCTGCGTTCTATTTATAACTGGACGCTGGCGTTTTTTGCTTTGAACTCAGTTTCACTCGGATTGTTACTGATAATCTCTTCCCATGAGACGAAAATGGACGAATGTAGACGAAAAGTGACGATTCTTTTTCGTCAATCTTCGTCCTTTGGTCTATTTTCGTCAGATCATTGGATATGATGCGTACGAAGCCTGGCGCAATTTCATTTTCGCCAGACTCCAGTTTATAAATCAGTGTTCGGCGGTGCGTCTTCTGCCGGTTGTTGCTCGGTGGTTGTTGATTGGTCGTTATTCGTTGTAGCCTGTTGCTCGATCTTTTCGATGCGGGCGGCGGAGACCAGGGCGTCGCCTTCTTGCAGGCGCACGCAGCGCACGCCGCGCGTGGCCCGGCCCAGGGCGCTGATATCCTGCATCCGGGTGCGCATGGCGATGCCGTTGCGAGTCATAAACGCCACATCATCCTCCTCATCGGCGATCATGGCCACCACGATGGGCCCGGTCTCATTCAGCCGTTTGTGATCAGTAATCCAAACGCCCTGAGTGTAACGCCCCTTGGTGGGAATCTCCTCGGGCGCCACGCGCTTGCCCCAGCCTTGCTCGGTGACGATGAGCAGATCATGCTGGCCATCCATAGCGGTCATGGCCGTCACCTGATCATCCCCCATCAGGCGGATGCCACGCACGCCCGTGGCGGTGCGGCCCATGGGGCGGATGGCGCTTTCGTGGAAGCGCAGCACCTTGCCCCCGCGGGTGACGATGACGATATCCTCGTCGCCATGGGTGAGCTCCACGCTGACCAGCTCGTCGTCGGCCGGGATATTCATGGCAATGATGCCGGAGGGGCGCACTCGCGCGAATTCGCTCAGAGTCATGCGCTTGATGCGCCCGCGGCGGGTGCAAAGCACGATATATTCCGACTTCTCGAAATCCTCAACCGGAATCACCGCCGCAACAGTTTCATTGTTCTGAAGATTAAGAACGTTACTAACGTGGTAACCGCGGGCGGTGCGGCTGCCTTCGGGGATGTTGAAGGCCCGCTCGGAGTAGACCCGTCCCTGGTTGGTGAAGAACAGAATATGATCCAGCGTGCGGGCGAAGAGGGAGCGCACCACCACATCCTCGGCCTTGGTGGCCACGCCCTTGACGCCCTTGCCGCCCCGACCCTGAGACTTGAAGACGCCGGCGTCGGTGCGCTTGATGTAATTGCTCTGGGTGAGAGTAATGATGACCCCGCGCTGGGTGATCAAATCCTCCTCGCGGAATTCGCCGATGCCGTGGGGATCGATGCGGGTGCGGCGTTCGTCAGCGTAAGTCTCTTTCAGATACAGCACATCCTCGCGAATGAGCTGCAAAATCTCGTGGGGATCGGCCAGCAGGCCGTTGAGATAGCCGATGCGGGCGGTGAGCTCGTTGTATTCGTCTTCGATCTTCTGTCGTTCCAGCGCGGCCAGGCGACGCAGCGGCATATCGAGGATGGCCTGGGCCTGAATCTGGGTGAGGCCGAAGTGTTCCATCAAAGCGCTACGCGCTTCATCCACCGTGCGGCTGCCGCGGATGGTCTTGATCACCTCATCCAAAAAGTCCAGGGCGATGCGCAGGCCCTCCAGGATGTGCAGGCGGGCCTCGGCCTGGGCCAGCTCCCAGCGGGTGCGGCGGGTGATGACCTCCATGCGGTGATCGATGTAGATCATCAACATCCGCTTGAGGGGGAGGGTGTGGGGCTCGTTGTTGACCAGGGCCAGGTTGTTGACGCCGAAGGTGGTCTGGAGGAAGGTGTATTTGAAGAGCTTGTTCAGCTCCTTGCGAGGCACAGCCCCCCGTTTCAGTTCGATGACGATGCGCATGCCCTTGCGGTCGCTTTCATCCCGCAGGCCCGAGATGCTGTCCAGGCGTCCTTCTCGCACCAGGGCGGCGATGCGCTCGATGAGGGTGGTCTTGTTCACCTGGTAGGGGATTTCGGTGACGATGATGCGGAAACGCCCGCTCTTCATCTCCTCGATCTCGGTTTTGGCCCGCACGATGACCCGGCCCCGCCCCGTGGCGAAGGCCTGCTTGATCCCATCCAGGCCCATGATGATGCCGCCGGTGGGGAAATCGGGCCCCTTGACGAATTGCATCAGCTCGGGCAGTTGCACCTCGTGAATGTCATCCCAGCGGTCGATCATGTAGATCAGCGCGTCCGCGATCTCGCCCAGGTTGTGCGGAGGGATGTTGGTGGCCATGCCCACGGCGATGCCGCTGGCCCCATTCAGGAGCAGATTGGGCAGGCGGGCGGGCAGCACTTTGGGCTCTTGCAACGATTCATCGAAGTTGGGCGCCCAGTCCACCGTATCTTTTTCGATATCGGTGAGCAACTCCCCGGCGATGCGGGCCAGCCGGGCCTCGGTGTAGCGCATGGCCGCGGCGCTGTCGCCGTCGATAGAGCCAAAGTTGCCCTGGCCATCCACCAGGGGATAGCGCAGGCTGAAGTCCTGGGCCATGCGCACCATGGCGTCGTAGACGGCGCTATCGCCATGGGGATGGTATTTGCCCAGCACTTCGCCCACGATACGGGCCGATTTCTTGTAGGGGCGGTTGTGGTGCAGGCCCATGTCGTGCATCACATAGAGGATGCGGCGATGCACGGGCTTGAGGCCGTCGCGGGCGTCGGGCAGGGCCCGGGCCACGATGACGCTCATGGCGTAGTCGAGGTAAGAGACCCGCATCTCGGTTTCGATGGGGGCGGGCCGCACGACGCGGGCCAGTTGGAAGCCGTCGGCGCGGGAGCCGTCTTCGTTGAAATTGGGGTCTTGAGATTTGCTTTCTTCGGGCATAAGGGTCGGTGTGTAGTGTTTTGTGTGCAGCTAACGACGTGAAGACTGAAATAACGTCAGTCGGATTTTAGATGAAAGGTGAGGAAAAAATGTCGTTTTGGAGGGTCGGCGCGTCGCATTTCAGGACACAACCAACATCCCTGGCGATGCGCCAAAGCCTTCTTTTCACAACGCTTCATTATACCATTTTTCCCGCTTTTTCCCCACTTTTGGAACACATGGGCGGAGAAGCGTTTCAGCAAGCCGGGCGCTCCAGACCATGCGCTTCCAGCAGCGCCTGGTCTTCGAAAAGGCGATGGGCGGGCCCGTCTGCGATGATGCGGCCTTCGTCCATGAGCACCATGCGCGAGCACAGCTCCCGCACCAGAAGCATGTCGTGGGTGGCGATGATCTGGGTTTGGGGCAGCTCCTGCAGCAGGCCGATGAGCCGTCGTCGGGCCCGGGGATCCAGCCCGGCCGAAGGCTCGTCCAGGGCCAGGATGTGCGGGCGCATGGAAAGCGCGGTGGCGATGGCGATGCGCTTTTTTTCGCCCATGCTGAGATGGTAGGAAAGACGCTCAGCGTAGTCGCTCATCCCCACCAGAGCCAAAGCCTCGGCCACGCGGCGGCGCACTTCAGGCTCATCCAGGCCCATGTGCAGCGGGCCAAACGCGACATCTTCGTACACCGTGGGCGAGAAAAGCTGATCATCGGGATTCTGGAAGACCATGCCCACCTGCGCCCGAATTTCGGGCAGATTAGCCTTCATCACCGATTTTCCCATCACCCGCATCTCGCCTTGTCCCTGCAAGATGCCGTTGAAGTGCAGGAGCAGAGTGCTTTTGCCGGCGCCATTGGGCCCCACCAGCGCCACTTTTTCTCCGGGTTGCACCGTGAACGAAACAGCTCGCAGCGCTTCTCGGCCATCGGGATAGGCAAACGTGAGATTGCTGATGGCCAGGGCCGGGCCTGCGGCGGTGCGGGAGGACGTCGGGCGGGCGGTGTGATCTTGAGGATGGGTGACGGGCATGATGGGTTGGTTTCAAAGAAGGGGGAATCGGGCAATGAGCTGGATGAGGAGCAGGAGGAAGACGCCCGCCGCCGCAAACAGCCAATCCCGCCGGGTGACAACATGGGGATTCAGGGTGTAGATGTGACCGCGATAGCCGCGGGCCAGCATCGCCTGATGCACCCGCTCGCCTCGTTCCAGGCTGCGCAGAAAGAGCTGCCCCGCCATGCCTCCCGCCACCTTCCCCCGCCACATGAGATTTGCGCCGCCGGAGCGTCCGGGCAGACGGGCGCTGCGGGCCTGGCGCGCCCGCATCAGTCGGGTGGCCTCATCGCCGAGCACGAACAGATAGCGATACATGAAGGCCAGGATGCTCACCAGCGTCCGCGGCAAATGCAGATGCCGGAATGCGTGCAGCAGATCGGGAAAGGGAGTCGTGGCGGTGAGGAGGATGGCGATCTTCACGGCCAACAGGCTGCGAGCGAGGATGCTGGCGAAGCGGATAACGCCCGCATCTGTCATCGTCAACGTCCACGGGCCCGGATGCAGGACAATCAGCGGGGCGCCCGGCGTCACAAAGAGAACGCTAAACGCAGTCAACGTAAAGGGCAAGATCACCAACGATCGCTTGAACGCCATCCCTATCGGCGCCGCTGCGATCCTGATGAGGACCAGCAACATCATCAGCGAAAGCAGAAATGCCGTCCAGGCGCCATCGGGAATGAGAAGCGCTGAGAGAATGAACAGTGCGGTCATCACGACCTTGACCCGGGGGGCCAGGCGGTGCAAAAAACTATTGCCCGTTTGGTAACGCTCAAAGGATTGCATCGGATGAGCGAGCTACTGATCGCCGGCTGAGAGGGATTGATCTGGCCTCTGGCGCAACAAACGCATCGCCAACACGACGATGACGCCTGCCGCCAAGGCGCCGATGGCCCCGGCCAGAATGGTGGAAAGGGGCGTTTCTCCCAGCAAGGGGATGGTGTAATCGGGGAATATCTGATAGGGCGCGCCTCGCCCCGCATTGATAAAGCCCAGCTTTTCGGCCACGCGTTCCAGCCCGTCGGGATTGGCCGAGGCGAGAGGGGCCAGGAGCACCGTAAGCAGGGTGATGATGCCCCCGGCTGCGATCCATCCCCGGCCGCCGCGCCCGCGCACCTCGCCCGCGCTAAGCAAATCGGGCCGGGTTTTGAAGATGAAAGCCAGCGCCCCGACCGTAATCAACGCCTCGCCGACGCCGATAAACGCATGCACGCCCAGCATGGCGGGCATGACCACCTGCAGCGAGGCGGTTCCGCTCAACCAGAGCTGAAGAGACGTGCTCAATGCGCCCGCCATCACCGAAAGCCAGGCGGCGATAGCGGCAATGATCAGCTTGAAGCGCTTAGCGCCCCGCAGCGCGCCGCGATAGAGCCCGAAGCCGATGAGCGCGGTGAGAATACCCATGTTGAAGATGTTGGCCCCCATGGCCAGAAAACCGCCATCCTGAAAGAGCAGCGCCTGGGCGCCGATGACTGCGGCCATGACAAGGATGGCGGCCCAAGGCCCCAGCAGGATGGCCGCCAGCGCTCCGCCCAGCAGATGCCCGCTGGTTCCTCCGGCAATGGGGAAGTTGAGCATCTGGGCGGCAAAGATGAAGGCAGCCAGGATGCCCATCAGGGGCGTTCGCCGGTCATCGAAATCCTGCTGCACCTTTCGGGCGGCAATAGCGATAAAAATGATGGCGATCAGCCAAAAAAACAAAGAAACGGCAAGGCTAAGAAAGCCATCGGGAATATGAAGTTGGGGAATCAACCAGGTGTTGAGTGAAATGGGGATCATCTTCTGGCGTTCTGCATTGATCGAAAAAAAACGGGACCACAACGTTGTTGCGAATGATGAATTATACCATTCATCCAACTTTTCCGGCGATTGAATGCCATCATGTCAACCACTGGGGCTTCGCCCCAATTTTGAACGCATCCCCTGGAATCGAGCAGCTTGCCTCACGCCCGTAGAGGTGGCAAAATAGAGGGCGTCACACTTCTCGCATCCATCCTTTATCATGCACAAACTCATCGGCAGCTATTATCGACTTCTCTATAATCTCGACCGCCACTATTTCGTGGAGGTGAAGCTGCGCACATGGCTGAACTGGATGCTGGCGCTGCTGGCCATGATAATCCTGCTGCTGCGCCCGCCCGGCGGCTGGATGATTGCTTTAGCCCCCCTGCTCGCCATCGTCATCCTCAGCGTCAGCAACCGCTTCGCCCGCCGTCGCTATTACATCCATTTCGTCCCCGAACAACATCCCCAGCCGCCCGAAGACGCGCCCGCGCCCCTATGGCCCGAGGACAAGCTGCTGCATCGCGCCAGCGGCCATTTTCATGTGGAGGGCATGGAGGATGACTGGACCGACCTTATCGCTTTTTATCGCACCTTCGAGACCCGAGAACACGCCATCATGGCCCGACGCACGCCCACCCGCTTCCTCAGGGTCGGTCAGGTGAACCCCGAGACCCTGGGCATGTGGTATCTCTTCATCTCGCCCGCAGACCTGCTGGAGGTGACGCCGGGCCGGATATATTACGGGGAGGAAGGCAAGCCGGGCCTGCGCCTGCGCTGGCGGCGTTTCAACGAAAAAGGCAAGCCCTTGGAGGACGTCGCTTTTCTGCACTTTGACTCAGAGGCGGATCGAGAGCGGGTGCAGGCGGATTTGCGGCTGGATATGGGAGGCCCCGCCCGACGCCCCTGGCGGAGACCGCAATAAAAAACTCCCCGCCACAGGGCAGGGAGCTTAGTTTTTTGGGGATGTGATGCAGATTAGAGCACTTTGTCCATGTTGGCGATGAGGGCGTCGCCGAACTCGGAGCACTTGAGCTTGGTGGCGCCTTCCATCAGACGGTGGAAGTCATAGGTGACGGTCTTGGCCTTGATGGTGTATTCCATGGTCTTGTTGATGAGATCAGCAGCCTCGTCCCAGCCCATGTAGCGGAACATCATCTCGCCGGAGAGGATGACGGAGCTGGGGTTCACTTTGTCCAGGCCCGCGTACTTGGGCGCGGTGCCGTGGGTGGCCTCGAAGATGGCGGCGCCGGTCTCGTAATTGATGTTGGCGCCGGGAGCGATGCCGATGCCGCCCACCTGCGCGGCCAGCGCGTCGCTGATGTAGTCGCCGTTCAGGTTCAGGGTGGCGATGACATCGTATTCTCGCGGACGGGTGAGAATCTGCTGCAGGAAGGCGTCGGCGATGACGTCCTTGACGATGATCTCGCGGCCGTCATCCAGGGTGATGACCTGCCACGGGCCGCCGTCCAGGTCCTTGGAGCCGAACTCCTCTTTGGCGACCTGATAACCCCAATCGCGGAAAGCGCCCTCGGTGAACTTCATGATGTTGCCCTTGTGCACCAGAGTCACAGACTTGCGATTGTATTTGATGGCGTATTTGATGGCGTCCCGCACCAGTCGCCAGGTGCCTTCTTTGGAGACGGGCTTGATGCCGATGCTGGAGGTTTCGGGGAAGCGAATCTTGGTGACGCCCATCTCGTTCTGCAGGAAGTCAACGACCTTCTTGGCCTCGGGCGTGCCCGACATCCACTCGATGCCGGCGTAGATGTCTTCCGTATTCTCACGGAAGATGACCATGTCGATGTATTCGGGATGCTTGACCGGGCTGGGGGTGCCGTCGAAGTATTTGACCGGGCGCAGACACACATACAAATCCAGCTTCTGACGCAGAGCCACATTCAGGCTGCGGATGCCGCCGCCGATGGGGGTGGTCAGCGGGCCTTTGATGCCTACCAGAAATTCTCGATAGGCTTCCAGGGTCTCGTCGGGCAGCCACACGCCCTCGCCATAAACCTTGACAGCTTTTTCGCCTGCGTAGGTTTCCATCCACACCAGACTACGCTTGCCGCCATAAGCCTTTTCGACAGCCGCTTCCAGCACGCGGTGCGCAGCCGCCCAGATGTCGGGACCGGTGCCATCACCTTCGATGAATGCGATAATGGGATGATCGGGAACGATAAGTTCGCCATTCTTGATGGTGATTTTCTCGCCATTGGCAGGGACTTTGATTTTTTGGTAGGCCATGGTTCTTATTCCTTTTTTAGATGAAATATGGGATTTGACTCATTGTATTTGATTGAATCAAGGGTTATCCTTAACCACCCCATGATAACCCACAGCCAAGATTCCGGGCAAAAGCGAATGGCCAAAAAAGGAGGGATGCCACAAATGCAGACAGCGCCATAAAACAAACGGATGCGGGAAAAAGGGTTGGCGCTGGCGCAAAAATAGCTTTCGCTGGCAGGTTATTCTATAATGCCGTTATTCCCCTGGCGTTCCACTTGTTCCATCCGACCACCGGCGCACTGCTGAAGACGTTGCCGCCATCAGCGCCGGGCTGGCCGTCTCAAGTCCATCCTCAAGGAGGAACGCACCCAGAGTGTGAGTGAGAAGTTAGCTTCCGCCTATGCAGAGTCTGGGTCGATAAACAAAATGGCATCATCGAAACACACGCTTATCGCAGCGATGCTGATTCTCGGAATCGGGGTAGTCGGCTATTTGCTCGCGCCTGCCGCCATGGCTTCACCGGCCATGGCTCCCTTCACGCAAGATTCCACGCCCGGCCCTCAGCTTCAGCTTCTCTGGAATATCAGCAACCCCGGGCCCGCCGCTCAAACCCACCCCGACATCTCTTACGACTCCAGGCGGGATCAAACGCTGCTGGTCTGGGAGGATGGGCGCAACGATCCCCGGGGGGTGGTGGACGCTTACGGATTCGACTACAACAGCGACATCTTCGCCCGGCGCTACGATGCCGCAGGAGCGCCAATTGGCGATGCCTTTGCTGTCGCCAACGACGGGGAATATCCGCCCGACTCCGGAAGATATGATAACGAACAGCGGCCCGCCAGCCTCTACGATCCCGCCACAGATGCGCATATCATCACCTGGCAGACGCTTCCGGATCCGGTGCTGGAAGCTGGCGACTTACACACGACGACCTGTTACGACGTCGACTTGCGCACATTTCTCCCCGCCGCTGGCGCCCTGACAAACAGCGTCGCAGATCTGGCATGGTATACGCCTCCCGACGATCTCACCAGCCCCTGGGGCGTTTTCTACGACTGGAGTTGCCAGCAAGAGCCCGCCATCGCACTGTTGGAGCCCGACAAGCCATTTGTGGTCTGGCACGATCATCGCGAGCGTTACGAACTGGTTGACGGCGTCAGGGAAGGAAAGGACATCTACGGCCAGATCGTCGATCATGGCATCCGACAGGAAGAAAACGCCATCCTGGTCTCCCGAGCGGAAAAAGATGTCGACAAGCGCCTGCCCAACTATCAGGAAAAGCCCGACATCGCCGGGCAGGGGACGCATTGGCTGGCCGTGTGGGAGGATGAACGGCGCAGCGCCACCAGCGACGGCCACGGCTTTCGAGAGATTTATGGTCGGTTTATCCTCAATGAAAACGGCTCCATGCGTTTTGGCGACGAGATCGTCATCGCCCTGGGCCAGGAGGGCGACGGGCCCGACGCCGTCAAAATGATGGAGCCTCGGGTGGGATTTCTGCCCGCCGCCGGTTTTTTTCTTGTGGTGTGGACGCGGATACAGCATTACGCCGCCCCCGAAGGGGGCGACACAGACCTGATGATGGCGGGCATCGCTCCGGACGGGCGCATGGTTCTCCCGCCGCGCGTCATTCCCCAAACAGAAAGCGACCGCCTCCATGTCCACGATATCGCCTGCGCAGCCAATCGCTGTTTATTGGTTTACCGTCTTGACGGCAACGCCATGTTCGCCCGCCTGCTCCTGGCCAGCGGCGACATATCCGGCCCGCTGGCGCTGGATGGCGATGCGGGTTACCATAGCTACGCCCGCGTCGTTTCCGGCAAAGAAACGGGAGAGGCGGTCGATTTCTATACCGCTTACGTCGTCGAAAGCGGCATCCGGCTGGCGAAGGTGCGCACCTTCGCCTCCGGCGACAATCCGACGTCCACGCCCGAACCGACGCCCTCGGCAACGCCCACATCCACCTGCGCCGATATTTATGAGCCGGATGATGACTGGCATGCGGCCAGCGGCATTTTTGTTCACGGCGGCGTTCAAAGACACAACTTCTATCCCAAAAATGATCGGGATTTTGTGCGAATAGACGTCAACAAAGGCGAGCAACTAAGTATCAGCACCGCCAACCTTGCGCCCGAAGTGGACACCACCCTCGTTCTCTACGAACGGGATGGCGTGACCCAACTGGCGTACAACGATGACGATCCAGCGACAGCGCCCGCCAGCCTTCTGAGATGGCGAGCGCCCGAAACGGGCAGCTATTATCTTCAAATCGCCAACTTCAACGCCCACAGCGGTTGTGACGCCTCGTATGATCTGATTATTTCCGCCAATGCGTCACTCTATTTACCCCTGCTCCAACAAATGGGGCCATAAAGGGGCCATGGACGCCCGCAAATTGATTCTTTTCACCTCACATTTACATACCATAACGCGTCAATTTGCCAATTCAACTTTCCTTAAGGTATTCTTATGTCCGGTATTCAAGAAAGTCCATTTGTCCCCCGATTTTATTTCCCCCAGGAGGTTATCTATGCAGTTGCGTAAAATGTTGTTGGCCGGAATACTCATGGCGTTGGTGTTGGCAGTCGGCCTGCCCGTCATCGCCAATGCAGCGCCAGATGCGAGCGGCAGTCTCAACGCCACGCAATACAAGGTGTATGTCGTCAAGCAAGGCGACACGCTGGGCCTCATCTCACGCAAATTTGGCGTGCCCATCGCCACCATCGTCAAGGTCAACAAGCTGGGAAAAGCTTCCCGTATTTATGTAGGGCAAAAACTCCGCATTCCTGTTAAAGAGGAGAAAACGGAAGACCAGCAGAAATCCAAGCAGCCCACTTCCAATTTCCAGGGACCCAACGTTCCTAAATGGATTGAAGTGGATTTGTCGCAGCAGCGACTTTACGCCCATGAGAATGGTCAGGTTATTTTCACCACTCGCATCAGCTCCGGCATCGCCGGCCACCGTACGCCTATCGGCCGCTTTCGCATATGGGCCAAAGTTCGCAGCCAGACCATGTCCGGGCCCGGCTACAATCTGCCCAATGTGCAGTGGGTGATGTATTTCGCCGGAGAAAATGCCATTCACGGCACTTATTGGCATCACAATTTCGGGCACCCCATGAGTCATGGCTGCATCAATGCCACGAATAAAGCCGCCAGATGGCTGTACAACTGGGCGCCCCCGCACACCATTGTCATTGTTCATCGCTAAACGTCCCACGCCTCCCTTTCAGCATTCATTCAAGAGACGCCCCCTCGACGTCTCTTTTTGATTCCCGGCTCTTTCGCGCCCGCGCATAATGCCCGCGAGCGCCGCCAAATCGAAACGCACCCCGCCCCCATCAAATTTGACAAAAACCCGGCCCAAAGGGTAAGATTCAGCGTCCGAGTCCTCCTCGGTCCACTTTATCTATCCCCAAAGGTGGTGAGAACTGCATGACCGTAAAGCTCAATCCCGGCGAATCGTCCGATTCACTGCTCAGGCGTTTCCGCAAAGAAGTGATGAAAGCGCGCATCCTCCCGGAAGTGCGCCGAAAGCGCTGGTTTACGCCTCCCAGCGAATTGCGCCGTCTGCAAAAGCAGAAAGCGATCCGCAAGGCCCGACAGTCCCAGCGGCGTCGCAATCGCCAAGGCGGTCTGTAAGAGCATCCGCTCACGGAAAAGCTGCTCCTCAAGGGGCGGCTTTTTTGTTTCCTCGCCGATATGCTATCATACGCTTATCCTGTCACATTTTCTCCATGGAGGTAATATCCCTGAACGCATTGGAACTTTCTCACAACATTGTTGATATTCTGGATGATAAGCAGGCTGAAGATATCCTGATGCTTGATATCACCGGTCTGGCTCCTTTTGCCGATTATTTCATCATCGCCACGGCCACATCGGAGCGCCAGAGCAAGGCCCTGGTGGACACCGTGGTGGGTGCGCTGCGGGATCAGCGCATCAAGCCCCTGTTTATCGAAGGGGAGAGCCGCTCGGGGTGGCAACTGCTGGATTATGGCGAGGTGATCGTGCACATCTTCTCGCCCGAACAACGCGACTTCTACCGTCTGGAAGACTTATGGAGCCAGGCGAAAGTTGTGGTGCGGATGCAATAGCGCCCTTTATTCCAGGCGCCAGATCTGTCCCTGGCGTCCCACATGAAATCCCCGGGTCTCGATCCACGCCCGTTCCGGCCCCGGACGCCACAACGGATTGGTGTGATTCAGGTGGATGAAAACCGTTTCGACGGCGGCATCCGTCAGGTGATGCGCGGTTTCGGTGACCAGGGGGTGGGGAATTTGGGCGATGTCCCGGCCCGGCAGCTCATCGGGACTGAAGAAAGTCCCATCCAGCAAAGCAACGTCCGCCCGGCTCAGCCATGACCGCAGGTCGGGCTTGAATGCGTCCCAATGATCGGTGTCGGGGCAATAGAAGAGGGTGCGGGCGGGCCCGCGCAGCAGCCAGGCCACGGCGTCGCTGTATTCATCGCGATGGGGGACGATGACGGGCGTGGCGCGCAAATGGGCCGAAAGAGAAAACTCGACGCCCGGCCGCACTTCCCGCAGTTCGATATGCCCGCCAGCCGTCAGGCCCGACCAGGGTGCGTTGTCCCGCAAAAAATCGGCCATGCGGCGCGTGGCGTAAACCGGCATGGCGCGGGCGTTCATGGCCTCGGGCCCCAGCCAGAGCAGACCGGGATAATGGCCCATGTGCGCGTGGGTGAGCATAATGCCCGCCAGAGGCGCGGGGGCCGTCAACGCGTCATATTGGGCGGGGAAATCGGGCGTGGCGTCGATGAGCCAGCTCTGGCCCGCGGTCGCATCCACCAGGCCCAGGCTGACGACCATTTGCCGCAAGGCGGGGTTGGCGCGGGCGGCCTCACAATTGGGGCAATGACACCCCGGCTGGGGCAACCCGCCATCCTGGGCCACGCCCAGCAAGTGCGCAGAAAGAGACATTTGTCAAAAATCTCCTGTCATGCTATACTATGACCATAGTCACGACCATAGTCACAATTAGAGGAAAACATGCCAAAAACTATCTCGAAAAGCAAACTCAAAGCCAACATGCTGCGCATTTTTCGCGAAATAGAAGCCAGCGGCGAAGAGCTGATCGTCACGGATCATAACCGGCCAGTCCTGGTTGTCAAACCAATCAAACGCAGACGCAACGTCGATGAACTTTTTGCGCCATATCGAGGCAAGATGAAAATTCTGGAAGAGGACATCAACTCCCCCACAACAGATGATTGGGAAGTTTTGAAATGATTCTGCTCGACACTTCCGCTGTTCTATTCTGGGCCTTTGCTCCGAACAAGCTGAGTCGACCTGCCATTGCGGCGATAGAAGAAAGCACGCTATTGATTATCAATGCCATCAGTCTCTGGGAAATTGGCTGGAAAGTTAAACAGGGCAGGCTGCGTATTCCCATAAGCCTACAATTTTGCGTTTCATTGCTTTCGGAAGCAGATCGGGTGGAAATTCAACCAACTGACATGAACATCTGGCTGCACAGCATCGAGCTGGCGTGGTCGCATCGCGATCCGGCAGATCGGGTCATTGTGGCCGCTGCGGATTTGCTGGGCTGTCCCCTGATCACCTCCGATCGTCGCATCCGCGAATTCTATCCGCTGGCTATCTGGTAATGACGCTCACCCCCGGCGCAACATGCGGGGCAGGGCAGCCAGCTCGGGAGATTTCATCAGCCAGGTGAGGAATAGATAGAGGCCTACGGCCAGGGAGCCAAAAATGACAGCCTGCCATTGCAGGGAAAGATCGGGGGCCAGCGGCGTCAGCCCGTAAACCAGGCCCGCCATCAGCGCGGATGCGCCCGCGGCCCGGGCCAGACTGGCGAACACCCGCCGCTCTTCCCATCCCCCCAGCTTGCGCCGCAGCATCCACAGCAGCGTCAACATCTCCAGCGTAGTGGCCGCGGCATTGGCCAGAGCCAGACCGCCGATGGCCAGAGGCTTGATCAAAATCAGGCTCAGCAGCACATTCAGCCCCATGGCGGCCACGCCGATGATGACCGGGGTTTTGGTGTCCTTCAGTGCGTAAAAACTGCGGGCCGAGACCTCCACCAGGGCATGGCTGACCAGGCCCAGCGCGAAAAAGCCCAGCGCATACGCGGTCATCTGCGTATCATGGACGTCGAACGCCCCCCGCTGCAACAACAGAGCCACGATGGGCTGCCGCAGCAGGATGAGGATCACTGCCGAAGGCAGGGTGAGAAAGATAAGCAGGGAAAAAAGTCCGCCCAGGGTGTGCTGCATGGCCCGTCGTTCGCCCAGCGCCGCCTGATGCGAGAAAGTGGGGAAGGCCGCGGTGGCGATGGATTGGGCGAAGACGCCCTGGGGCAACAGCATGATCAGCCAGGCGTAGTTCATGGCGCTGATGCTGCCCGCGGCCAGATGCGAGGCCAGAAACACATTGACGATAAAGTTGATCTGCACGATGGCCAGGCCCAGCACCCGCGGGGCCATCAACCGCAGCACCTCGCGCACCCCCGCGTCCGCCAGACTCAGCGAGGGCGTCCAGCGGGCCTTCTGGCGGATGAGGCCGGGGACCTGAATCAGCAAATGCAATGACGCCCCCGCCACCACGCCCACCACCAGCGCATGAATTCCCATGCTAGGAGCCAGCAGCCAGGCGGCCAGAATGATAGCCGAGTTGTAAAACACCGGGGCCAGGGCCGGCAGCAAAAAATGATGAAAACTGTTGAGGATGCCCATGACCAGCCCGCTGATCCCGAAGATCACCGTGCTCACCAGCATCCAGCGCATGAGCTCAACCGTTAGCGCCTGCTGCCCGGGCGAGAAGCCGGGGGCGATGATGTGGGCGACCAGGGGACGGGCCAGCACGCCCGCCAGCACGGCCAGGGCGATGAGGCTCAGCAGCAGTAGATTGCCCACCTTGGAGGCCAGCTTCCAGGCTCCATCCATATCCTTGTGGGCCAGTCGCTCGCTGAAGGTGGGGATGAAGGCCGACGCCAGGGCGCCCCCCGCCACCAGGGTGAAGAGCAGGTCGGGCAGCCGGAACGCGGCCAGATACGCGTCCAACTCGGCGCTGGCCCCAAACTGCGCGCCAATAACCATCTCTCGCACCAGGCCCAGGGCGCGGCTGACGATGAACAGCGCCATCACCAGGCTGGCCGCGCGGGCAATGCGGTTCATGGCGGTGGGAGATGATTGCGTAGTCGGCGTTTCAGACATGAGGCCTCAATCATACCAGCGATGCCGGGGAGAAGAAAAAACGCGGGGATGGGATCAACGTCTGCCTCCAGCGGTTGCCACAACCCGCGCCCTGCGCTACAATTCGGTGTAGCATTCACCCATCTTTTTCACTTTCGACTTTGTAACGATACAGACGCCGCCCAAAAATCTTTGCCACGAGGGCTCGAAGTGAGCAAAGTTTTCTTGTTTCCCTTTTCGATCCTTCGACTTTCTTCGTGGCTGAATCGTTGGGGAGGCGTATGATCACTCGACTTTTTTATTTTACATTGATCCCATGCTCAGTTCTTATTACATCATCCCTCAAACACTGGAAGAAGCGCTGGACGCATTGGCCGCGCACGCCCCCCTGGGCCCGACCCGTCTGCTGGCGGGGGGCACCGACGTGCTGGTGGAAATCGAACATGGGGCGCCGCCCCCCCGCACGCTCATCGACATC
>Ga0256833_1000987_pt1 | contig 21466 bp, 19 predicted proteins | sample 356284metaG_FD_190535 | JGI IMG/M metagenome (GOLD analysis project Ga0256833, IMG submission 190535) | Hydrothermal vent microbial communities from Mid Atlantic Ridge, Atlantic Ocean - 356-284 | ecosystem: Environmental > Aquatic > Marine > Hydrothermal vents | place: Atlantic Ocean: Mid... | reverse complement strand
TGGTATTAATACAAAAATATACATTTTTTCATCTCAAAAGCACTCTATCTGTGTAGTTACTTACTTTATTCAAATTACTGATGCTAAGGCATCACTAATTCTCAGAAAGACAAAAATCTCATCAAAAATCTTTATTTTTCAAAAATCAAGCACTTTATAGACAAGACACTATATAGTGTTTCAGATCAGGGCAAGATCCTATGTCACTTTTTTATCTCAAATAAATTTGGGACACCTTTCATAGCTCTATTATGTATATTTTCAGTCTTTATATGGTTTGAATTATGTCTAATAGGTATAAAAAAAAGCGTGCAATTTGCACGCTTTTTTTTATTTATCAAACTGCTTTTTATTTTATATTTTTTCTTATTGAATACAATTTGTGAACATCGGGTGTAACTACAAATTCAATTCTTCTGTCATAAGCATGAACATCTTTTCCTTCCATCAATTCACCTGTTGTGTATTGATCTGCTCTACCTGCTCCTGAAAGTTGTTTTCCACTAACACCTTGTTTAATTAAGTATCTAACTGCATTTATAGCTCTAGCTGAACTCAAGCCCCAGTTGTCTTTAAACTTATATCTTGTTCTCCTAACTGGGTCAGGATCAGTATGTCCTTCAACAAGAACGTCCATTTTAGGGTTTTTCTTGAAAATGTCTGCTATTACATCAAGAGCAGATTTACCGTCTTTACTTATTTTATCATCACCTTTTTTATAGAGGACTCTATTTGGTAAAGAGATGTAAAGTTTGTCATATTTCTGAATAATTTTTAAGCCCGAATTGTCAATTGAGCTGAATGCTACTTTAATATCAGCTTCTATTTTAGCTAAAGCTGCTGCTTTTTCAGAAGAAAGGTTTTTGTATTTCATCATTTCAGTCTTAGTAGAACTCAAGTCCGTTGAAAGATTTGAAATTTTTGAATTTAATTTACCTTCTTTATCCTGAAAATCTTTCTTTAGTTTACTTAACTGACTTTCATATTTTGCAGACATAGCATCTTTATCTGCCAAAAGAGATTTGTATTTTTTTGAGGATACACATGATGTTAAAAAAACAGAACCTATTAACAACATCACCACGATTTTTGAAAAAGCTTTCATCATTTTTAATTTTTATTTTGATTAATAAATTGTTTCTTCCGCGAAAGTAGGAAAAAATAATCTTTTATACTACAAAATGTATTAAAATTTTAACATTTATACCATATTTATACTATTAACGAATAAGTGAGATTTTATTTTATATATATTTGTAAAGTCTTTATTATTTTTACAACTTTGTAGCAACTTTTTAGCCATTGCATTAAATATTAAATAAAAAATAGATGAATCATAAAGTAATAATAGAACCTTTTAGAATAAAAACAGTTGAGAAAATCAAAATGACAACTGAAAAAGAACGTATAGATTTAATAGAAAAAGCAAATTATAACACTTTCTTGCTATCTGCCGAAAATGTAATAATAGATCTGTTAACTGATAGTGGAACTTCTGCAATGAGTGCTGACCAGTGGGCAGGAATACTAAAAGGAGATGAGAGCTATGCCGGGGCAAGATCGTGGTACAAAATGAAAAGTGCAGTTCAGGAAATGACCGGATATGAGTATATTTTGCCGACTCATCAAGGGAGAGCTGCCGAGCATTTACTATATAGTAAGATAGGGGGAAAAGGCAAGGTGTTTATTTCTAATACTCACTTTGATACTACTAGAGCGAATATTGAGTTTTCCGGAGCAAAGGCTATTGATTGTCCAATACCTGAGGGTTTAATACCAGATTTGGATCATCCATTCAAGGGGAATATGGACGTAAAGGCATTAGAGGAATATATACTAAAATATGGTAAAGAAAATATTGCAGCTGTGATATTGACCGTGACAAATAATAGCGGTGGAGGTCAGCCTGCCAGTTTGGCAAATGCGAAGGATGTATCTGAAATTTGCAAAAAGTACAATTTATTGTTTATTTTGGACTCTTGTCGTGTTGCTGAAAATGCTTATTTTATCAAGCAAAGAGAGGAAGAAGCAATGGATATGACTTATCTTGAGATTGCACAAAAAATGTTTTCTTACGCTGACGGTACCATCATGAGTGCCAAAAAAGATGCATTGGTAAATATGGGTGGGTTTTTAGCTTTGAAGGATGAGGAGCTGTTTAATAGTCTTATGACTACACTTATTATTACCGAGGGGTTTGCTACTTATGGTGGATTGTCCGGAAGAGATATGGAGGCGATAGCTATTGGTCTTAAGGAAGTATTTGAGCATGATTACCTTCACTATAGAATTACAAGTACTACATATCTTGGTGAAAGATTAAAAGCTATGGGGATATCAGTTATTTATCCTATTGGTGGACACGCGGTATATGTTGATGCAAAAGCATTTTATCCGCATATTCCTGTGGAAGAGTTTCCCGGACAAGCGTTGGCTATCGAGTTGTACAAAGTTGGGGGTATTCGAGCCGTTGAGATCGGCTCTGTGATGTTTGGGGCAAAGGATGATAAAGGAAATTTTATGCCTGCAAAGATGGAATTGGTGCGTATGGCAATACCAAGGCGTGTATATACCCAAAGTCATATAGATTATGTGATAGAAGTATTTGCAGAATTAATCAAGCATAAAGAAAATGTCAAAGGATACAAAATAACTTGGGAACCTGCATTTCTCAGACATTTTACAGCACATTTTGAACAGGTGTAGTAAATCACAGTGTTTTTAACAACAAGGAAATTTTTGTTTTTTATTCCTTTTAATCCCACATGCTCTCCCAGTACTGTGGTTTTGTTGTTTCTTTTTTCTGAAACCAATAATCAGCGCTTACTATTCTGCCATCTTTTGTTCGTAGTTTGCGGTCATAAATCCATATCACAGGATTAAACATCAAATCCGTAACAGCTACAGTATATAATTGAGGATCATCTTCATTTTTCCTTTTTTCTTCCTGAACCAACACTTCAAAATTGTTGGATTCTAACAATTCTTTTAAAAATTTCATTCTATTTTCTGAAATCTTTTTCTCAACGAAACTAACTCTCGTTCCATTCATTTCTCCAAACTGATGTTTTGCTGCAAAAGGCATATTGTATATTTTAAATCTAATGAAAAAATTCTATATATTCAATTCTTCAAGATAAGTTATATCTCATTATCTGTAACCTATCAATTTATTTTAAAAACATTCCTACTAGTTCATTTATATGTTCATAAATCGGGCTGTACAATCCCAATACAAAAATACCAATTGCAGGCAATATCAACCCTATTTTCATATACACATCACTTTTAAATGCGGGTATAGGATTGTCATTTTGACGAACAAACATCGCCCTTACAACAAGTAAATAGTAGTATAATGAAATAGTAACATTAATCACGGCAAATAAAATCAACCAATAATATCCGGCACTTGCCGCTGACATAAATAAAAAGAATTTACCAAAAAATCCCGCTACCGGTGGTATTCCTGCCAATGAAAACAAAGCAAGCATCATAAGCACACTTAGCAATGGATTGGTACGATAAAAACCATTATAATCATCCATATTTTCTTTCCCCGATTGATTGGCTATTGCATATACAACCCCAAATGCACCTAGATTGGAAAAAATATACGTAGCTATGAAAAATACTACTGCTGACATTCCCAACTGAGTGCCTGATAGCATACCTAGTATAATAAAGCCTGCTTGTGCAATCGACGAAAATGCTAAAAATCGCTTCATATTCTTTTGTCTCAATGCAAATATATTACCTATGAACATTGTCAGTATTGATAGCATGTATATCACTTCACGCCACAATTCCATAATAGGTTTTGCCATGGTAAACAAAATAATAATCAATATAAAGGCAGCTGCTCCCTTGGATATAACCGATAAATATGAAGTGACTCCAATTGGTGCACCTTCATAGACATCAGCCGTCCACAAGTGAAACGGTACGATTGAAATCTTAAATAAAAGCCCTACTAAGAAAAATAAAAAACCCAAGGTTATTAAGCTATCATTTGTCATGAATGGCTTCAACTCATCAAAAAATATCGTTCCTGATGCACTATATAAAAATGATATTCCCAACAAAGAAATACCTGAAGTAATTGCCGCCAAAAAGATATATTTTAAAGCGGCTTCTGCTGATCTTTTTTGGTAAATATCAAAAGCAGCCAATCCTGCGACTGGTAAACTAGCCATTTCTATACCGATATAAAACATTAAAAAATCCCCAGCTGAAATCATATAATACATACCGAGCAACGATGCAAAAAGCAATATATAGAACTCAGAAACTCTATTGTGCTCTTCCAATTTACCCTTTACCCATGAAGCTGATTGAAATAATATAATCAATACACCGACATTCAAGATGTTCTTGAACAAATTCACTATAGGGCTGGCTTTGAACATACCGCCGAATAATACTCCTTCTCCTACACCAAAAAATCCAAAAATCGTATGTATTAAAAATAATCCAATCGCTAAATCAACAATTTTCTTTTTATCTTTAGTCGCAATTTCCGCTAACAATAAAATCAAAATTATCGCAGCAAGGACTATTTCACCTCTCATTATTGAAAAAAAGTTGCTTAAATCCATTTATCTTGTTTTTTTATCTTAATAATATTTAACCAATAACCCCTCTGTATCCTTCCTTTCTTAGTGAACGAATTTTTCCATAATAGGTATCAGGCTATCTCTGATAGTATCTGTAATCCATAAAGGCATTGTTCCCATACCAACAATTGACCCCATCAATAATATAATGACAACTCTCTCAAACCATTTTACTTTGGGTAAGTTTGCATGTTCCGGATTCTTCAATGGTCCCATCAATAAAACTCCAACCACCCTCAATATATATACAGCAGTCACTACTATTGCCGATATTGCTATTACACTAAATACTCTGTTCAATAAATTCGGATTCTCCCAAGCACCAACAAAAATATTCATCTCCGCTACAAACCCAGATAATCCGGGAAGTCCTAATGATGCTAACCCGGCGATAACATAGGTAGCTGATATTACCGGTAGTATTTTCATTAATCCTCCCATCTTGTATATCTCCCTAGTGTGTGTCCTGCCGTAAATCATACCGATTAATCCGAAGAACATAGCTGTCATCAAACCGTGAGATATCATCTGAAGAATTGCTCCTGTAAATGCAGTTTTGGTAAACATCATCAATGCAAACAGGATTAATCCTACGTGACTCACAGATGAATAAGCATTGATAAATTTCAAGTCTGTCTTTCTTACCGCTACAAATGCTCCATATATAACACTAAATCCTGTTAGCACTAAGAAAAAATTAGCAAAATACACTGCTCCTTCAGGCATCAGATACATCGCTACTCTGAATGCACCATAACTTCCTAATTTCATCAATACTCCGGCATGAAGCATCGAAACTGCTGTAGGTGCCGAAGCATGACCGTCCGGTGACCAAGTATGAAATGGAAATAATGCACCAAGTACGCCAAAGCCTACAAATGCAAACGGAAAAAAGAATTTTTGAAAAGCAAATGGAAAATGCATTTTTGATAGCTCCTGCATATCAAATGTATGTAGTCCTGTAGCTGTTTCCGAATTGAAATATATTCCTAAAAGTGCAACCAAAAGCAAAGCAGAGCCACCCATCAACATCAATGTCAATTTCATTGCAGAGTATTCTTTTGGACCTGTTCCCCAAATACCGATTAAAACATACATTGGTATTACTGCTATTTCATAAAACACGAACATTGTAAAAAGGTCTTGAGCTATAAAAAACCCAAATACTCCCATTGCAAGCATAATTAAAAATATAAAAAATTCTTTCGTTAAATCCTTTACTTCCCACGATGCAAATACTCCGGCAAAGGTGACTACTGAGGTCAAAAGAATCATCAAAACCCCAATGCCATCTATTGCCACATGGTAATGTATATTCAAAGACTTGTACCAAACTAAATTTTGGTCAAACAAAAAAGCATCTGTATTTCCAGCTCCTCTTGCTTGAAAATACATATAAACCAAATACAAGGTTGCTACAAATTGCAATCCCATTCCAATCGCTGAAAGAACTCGAGCTTGCTTATATCCTTTTGTGAATATCAAACCCAAAATTGTCAACGCTGGTATTACTACTAATAATGTTAATATATTCATAATTTACATTCTTATCTTGTCCAAATATATATAAAAATAGCTCCTAATGCTACAGCTCCTACAACAACTGCCAACACATAGTCCTGCATTTTACCCGATTGCAGTTTCTTTATAGCATAAGAAGTTTTTACAGTTGTATTACCAATCAAATTCATAGAGCCATCTACAATTTTGGTGTCAAACCACATCCAACCTGCAGAAACAACCCCAAACATTATCTTTTTAGTGACAAACATATAAATCTCATCAATATAAAACTTGTTGTACGCCCATTTATATAACATCCCAAATGAATTGGCCACTTTCTCCGCTTTATTATTCTTTTTGAAATACATAAACCAAGCTATAAATATTCCTACAACTGCAATGGCTAATGACAACCCTGCCAATGTCCAATCTATATGCATATGAAATTCCTCTCCTGTGGGAGTAATATATGTACCAAATGGTAAAATGTAGAAAAATATAAATCCCGAAACTACCGACAATAGCGCCAATATCATTAGTGGAACTGTCATCGTCAAAGGTGATTCATGAGGTGTATGATGATATTCTCTATCTTCATACCAAAATATTCTAAAATACAATCTAAACATATAAAATGCGGTTAGACCCGCGACAAACCATCCAATCCAAAAATATATTGGACTATGCATATGAGCAGCATCTAATATAGCATCTTTACTGAAAAACCCTGCAAATGGATAAATTCCTGATATTGCCAATGACGCTAGCAAAAATGTAATATGTGTGATAGGTAAGTGTTTTCTCAATCCACCCATTTTTGTCATATAATTACTGTGGACAGCATGTATGATCGAACCTGCCGCTAAAAATAATAATGACTTAAAGAATGCATGAGTGAATAAATGAAACATAGATGCTGTATAACCTAGACCATGATGACCATCATATCCCGATACCCCAAGACTCAACATCATATATCCAATTTGTGACATTGTGGAAAAAGCCAATACTCTCTTAATATCCATCTGTGTAGTGGCAATAATCGCAGCAATCAAAGACGAACTTGCTCCTACAAAAGCTATTATGCTCAAAACTATTCCACCATCAACATGATAATACATTGGAAATAATCTTGCTACCAAAAATACTCCGGCGACAACCATTGTTGCAGCATGTATCAATGCTGAGACAGGAGTCGGTCCTTCCATCGCATCAGGAAGCCAAATATGTAAAGGAAACATCGCTGATTTTCCAGCACCTCCAACAAATGCCAAGGTCAAACCCAATGCTAAAACAGACATTCCCATAAAACTAGTTGAACCTGCACTTGCTAAAGCACTTTCAGACATCCCATTTAATGTCAAAAAATCAAAAGTCTCAGTATAATATGATATCACCAATATACCGATAAGGAAAAAGAAATCTGCAAACCTTGTAACTATAAAAGCTTTCTTAGATGCCAATATCGCTGAAGGTTTTTCGTAATAGAATCCTATCAACAGGTATGATGAAACTCCTACCAATTCCCAAAAGAAATAGATCTGGAATAGATTAGTAGCAATGACCAATCCCAACATTGAAAATGTAAATAATGAAAGGAACGTAAAAAACCTACCAAATCCAGGGTCACCTTTCATATATCCTAAGCTGTACAAATGTACTAAAAATGATACCGTAGTCACCACTACCAACATCATCACCGATATAGGATCCAATAGTACTCCCATATTGAAATGAAGTTTATCCGAAAAAGTCATCCACAGTGTTTCTACCGCTTTTATCGGTTCAAATGTCATATCGGCATTGACTACAAAAAAGTATTTATATGCCGTGATATAGGACAAAACCAATGCTCCAAATATCCCAGTAATACCAATAAGTCCCGGTATAGGATATGGTAATTTTCTACCAACAAATCCGATTATCAAAAATCCGATGAGCGGTAATAATGGAATCCAAATTGTATATGACCAATCCATATTTTAAAATTTATTTTTTATTAATTTTTCATTTTGCTTCGTTCTGAACATTAAATGTGATACTATCATATCAAATTCATTTCATTAAAACTTATATATCTAGTACTTCATCATTTCGCTTTCGTCAACATTTACACTCTTGTTTGTCCTGTAAAAGTCAATCACTATCGCTATGGCAATTGCAACCTCTGCTGCTGCTACTGCGATAATAAAAATTGAAAATATCTGACCGTGAAGTCCTTCAGGGTAGAGATATTTGTTGATAATCACAAAATTAATTGCTACGGCATTCAATATTAATTCAATCGCAATCAATATTGTTATTAGATTTTTTCTGGTAATAAAACCGTATACACCTATAAAAAACATAAGTGTCGAAATAATAAAAAAATCAGTTACTCCAATTCCTTGTATCATAATCTTTAATTTTCAAATTTTCTTTTAGCTACTACGATTGCTGCAATCATAGATGCCAATAATAAAATACTCACTACTTCAAATGGTAAAACATATCCATCTTTACCATAATTAAGTAGATTTTCACCAATGGTAGCCACATTTTGACCTATATTTTGAGTTGACTGTTTGAAATCATGTCCCAATAAAACAGAGATTGTCACACCGGCTCCGGCAATAGATATCAATCCTGCTAATATCATTTGCATATTAGAAGGACTTTCTATCTTATCTCCAATTTTTTCAGTAAGCATTACCGCAAATACTATTAGGGCAACTATACCACCTGCATAAACAATCAATTGAATACCCGCCATGAAATTATAGTCTATTATGAAGTATAAACCCGCTGTTGCAAGCAATACAAATAATAGATAAACTGTTGCCCTCATCACTTTCCTGCTAGTTACTGCCAGAAAAGAAAAAACGACAATCACTGTTGCTAAAATATAAAACATTATTTGTGCTCCCATATTATTACTATTTAATAGCCTCTAAAATACTATAATCTTTTTTGTTATAGAATATCCTTTATTTGTCATTGTTAGAAAATAAACTTTTTAGTATTATTTTCATAATTATTAATTTTATATTTTTTTCTTTAATTTGGATCCCGGTTTATTAAGCGCCTTTGTTAGTTCTGAACGATCATATACGGCAGTTTCAAACTCATGGCTCATCTTAATCGCATTTGTCGGACAAGCCAAAACACAAAGATTACACATTGTACACATACCAAGATGGTAAATGTGTTTTTCTAAAACTTTTTCTTTTTTACCCGTTTCCGGATTCACAACTCTGTTGAAGATTATCTCTATAGAACCATTAGGACAAGCTATTTCACATGTCTGACAAGCATCACATCTGTGTTCATTATTCTCATCATGTTCCATAAACACCTGAGCTCTATACCTATCTTCAAATGTCAAAGTATCTCTATTGTCAGGATATTGTTGAGTTATAATCTCCTTGTGAGCTTTGAAAAAATGCTTTCCGGTGATCCCCATTCCCTGCAGAAGGGTTTTGAACCCATTTATTATCTCTGAAAAATAATTTATTACTGCTTTCATTTTATATACTTTTTACTTTCTTCTAAAACACCCAACCCATCATTACTACAAACGCCATTAATATCAGATTAACCAAACTAATAGGCAATAAATACTTCCATTCCAATGTCAATACCTGATCAATTCGCAGTCTAGGGAAAGTCCATCTAAACCACATCAATATAAATATCACGATACTTGTTTTGATCATAAACCAAATAGGGCCCGGTATATAATCCATTATACCATTAAATCCATCCCAAAAAGGTATATGGATTGGTAGCCACCCGCCTAGAAAAACCGTCACGGCTATTGCAGATATAATAAACATATTTACAAATTCGGCTAAAAAGAAAAAGGCAAATTTGATTCCCGAATATTCAGCGTGAAATCCTGCTCCCAACTCTGATTCCGCCTCTGTAAGGTCAAATGGTACTCTGTTAGTTTCTGCAGTACCTGTAATAATAAATACTATAAATGCGATAATCGCAGGTATATGTCCTCTAAACAACCACCATCCTGCTTGCTGACTCATTACTATTTCATTCATGTTGAGAGTACCAGCCAATAATACCATCGCCAAAACTGATGATAAACCTAGAGATAGCTCATAACTTATGATAATAGCACTACTTCTTATTGCTCCAATCATCGAATACTTATTGTTACTCGACCATCCTGCAAGCAATATACCGATTACTCCTATCGATGATACTGCCATCATAAAGAACAACCCTATGTTGACATCATACGCAACTAAATTGAATCCATATGGTATAACAGCCATAGACATCAAGGCTGCAATAATCAAAAAATACGGAGCTAGATTATATAGAAAACTATCTGCTTCTTTAGTACCAACGAGTTCCTTTAATAGTAATTTGACTGTATCTGCTACAGTCTGAAACATACCGAATGGACCAACCCTGTTCGGACCAAGACGAAATTGGAAGAATCCGGCTATTCTCCGCTCTGCATACACCAAAATAAGTCCAAGCAATGCGAAAAAGGCCAAAAACACAACTCCAATTAATACCCACTCAGTAATAATAACACCTAAATCAGGCATAATCGAACTTAACCAATTATGTATCGCCCCTGTTATTTTCGAAAAATCATACATATCTATCTATTTATTATTATTTTTCAATCTATTCAATATATCCTGTTCTATCTATCAATATCAGGAATCACAAAATCCAAAGATGACATAATAGCAACTAAATCCGCTATTTTATGTCCTCTGGATATTTTATCCAAAATAGATAAATTAGCAAACCCGGGAGATCTAAATTTCATCCTATATGGACTTTTCTTGCCGTCACTCACTATAAATACTCCAAATTCACCTCTTGCAGACTCTACTTTTTGATAATACTCTCCCTTCGGTAATTTTAAAATTGCAGAAGTCTTTGTTTCAAAATCACCTTCAGGAATATTGTCAATCAGCTGTTCTATTATCTTCATTGATTCTTCCATCTCAAACATACGTACCATGTATCTATCATAAGAATCACCACCTTCTATTAATATCTCTTTGAAGTCAACTTTATCATAAGCACTATAAGGATGAATCTTTCTAACATCACAAGATATATTGGAGCCTCGGGCAGATGGTCCTGAGACACCGTAAGCGATTGCATCTTCCTTTGACATATATCCAATTCCCTGCAATCTCTTTTTGAATATCACATTGCCTGACAATAATGTATTATACTCCGGTAACGAAACTTTAAACTGTTTGATAAATTCTTTCACTCGCTTCTGAAAATTAGGATGAATATCAAACATCAGCCCTCCCGGCTTGTTGTAATTCATCGTCAATCTTGTACCACAAGTTTCTTCCATGATATCATTAATCAATTCTCTGTCTCTAAAAGCATACATAAAAGTAGTAAGTGCACCGATATCCATTCCCATTACGCCCCACCAAAGTTGATGAGAGGCGAGTCTTGTCAATTCACCAATTATGGTTCTTATGACCTTTACCCTGTCTGATACTTCTATTTCCAGTGCATTTTCTACCGCAAGACAAACAGCTTCATTATTGATGTGTGATGACAAGTAATCAAGTCTATCCGTCAAATGAACAATTTGTTTATAAGTGTCTCTTTCCGTCATCTTTTCAATGCCTCTGTGGATATATCCAAGATCAGGTTCTACTTTTTCAATTATCTCGCCATTTAGAGTCAATACAAGCCTCAATACACCATGTGCTGCAGGATGCTGAGGACCCATATTTATCTTGTATTCTTGAGTTACCAGTCCTGTGTTATTATCAATTTCAGTAGTAGTCATACTAACTAATCTTTTAGTTGTTAAAATCTTATATTTATTATCTTACAATCATATTTGCTTCATCGACATAGTCCTTACGCAATGGGTGTCCTACCCAGTCATCTTGCAAAAACAATCTTCTTAAATCAGGATGACCGTTAAAAGTAATTCCCATCAAATCAAATGCTTCTCTTTCATTTAATATTGCTGTTGGGTAAATATCATGAATCGAATCTAAAACTTCATCATCTGTAGTAACATGCACCACTATAATATGCCTATGTTTTGTGCTTTCCAAATGATAAACCATCCCTCTTTCTTTACCCCAGTCAACTGCCGTCAATGAAAACATATAATCAAACGCCCCTTCTCCATCTCTCAACTTCAACATCAAATTCCGAAGATTTTCTTTACCTACTGTGATAGTTAAGTGTTGCACACCTTCATCTGCAAATTCCAATCCATCCATCCAAGAAGACATCAATGTTTGTAATTCTGTATTTGTCATTATTTATTGTTTTTCTTTTATATTTTCTATTTCAATTCACCTTCTACTCAAAATCCATAAAATAAATTTGAAATTTATTCTTACTACTTTCCTTCGTCAAATCCTTCGATAGGATTCTTTCTTTTGCTATTGTGAAACGTCTTAATCTTTTCTTGGAGTTTAATCATCGCATCCAATAATGATTCAGGTCTAGGAGGACATCCCGGTACATATACATCAACAGGGATTATGTGATCTGCTCCTCTTACTACTGAATAAGAGTTGTAATAAAAGGGACCTCCAGAGACAGCACAGGCTCCCATCGCAACCACATATTTAGGTTCTGCCATTTGATCGTATAGCTTTCTAAGGACAGGTGCCATTTTATTAGTAATGGTTCCTGCTATTACAATGACATCAGCTTGTCTAGGGGTAGGTCTTGCTACCTCCATCCCAAATCTAGCCCAATCATGTCTGGCCGCGCCTGTCTGCATCATCTCAATCCCACAACAACTTGTTCCAAAATACAAAGGCCACAAAGAATTTGCTCTCGACCAATTGATTATCTGATCTAAAACTCCTACAACAATATTTCCTCCATTACCTCCCGGAATAACTTGTCCCGGAAAAGTATCTTTATTATTTTTTGTTTCCATATCTGATTTTACTCCCATTTTAATGCTTTTTTATTCCATGCATACAATAATCCAATACCAAGAATTACTAAAAATATCAATGCTTCGACAAAAGCAACTGTTCCCATCTTCTTCATCACAACAGCCCAAGGAACTAAAAAGACTACTTCTACATCGAAAATTAAATAAATAATGGCAAATAAATAATAGCCTATTTTAAATTGAATCCACGCATTTCCAGATGGTTTTATACCACATTCCCATGGATCTAATTTTTGAGGATTAGAAGATCTTGGCGCAAATAATGCTGCGATAGAAGTCGCAATCACTATAAAAAAAACGCCAACTATAAAAAATAAAACTAACGCACTCGAACCCATATCTTAAATGGTTTAAATTAATTATTAAATACTATACTATGATATAAACAACTATACTTAATAGCCATTTTTTTATTATTTTACTTCATAAGTCTCTCCACTTGCAAATAATTCATTTACCGATTTGAATTTTGCATTATTTTTTACTTCTTCAATTCGTTCATTACACAATTCATCATAAGTTTTTTCTTTTACCGCTCTGATAATTCCTGTCACAACGGGCATATGCATTTTTGCCAACATCAAATGTAAGGTTGAATCAGGGTTGTGTGCATCATGAACTAAAATATCTTTTTCCTCAACCCCATTTTCTCCTATTGTCACAACCTCAAGTTTCAATCCATTAAGGACTAAGCCTTTATTGCTGTTTTTGCCAAATATCATTGGTTTTCCGTGTTCAACATATAATTGGGCATCATCTTTTACCGCTCTATCTGTGTATTTATCAAAAGCACCATCATTGAATATAACACAATTTTGTAATACTTCTACGATTGCAGTACCTTTAAACTTTTCTGCATCAATAAAAATACTCTGTTGCATTTTTGTGTTTCCTCCAGCCACTCTGGCAAAAAATCTAGAACCAGAACCTATCGCCAGTTCGCCCGGATGAAAAGGTGGTTGAATATTACCAAAAGGAGAAGATTTTGTTTTTTGTCCCATTAATGATGTAGGTGAAAATTGACCTTTTGTAAGACCATAAATCTCATTGTTGAACAAAACCAAATTTATGTCAATATTTCTTCTAATCAAATGAATAAAGTGGTTACCTCCGATAGCAAGTGAATCTCCGTCACCGGTTGCCACCCAAACACTAAGGTTTTTATTTGCTAATTTTACTCCTGTTGCTATAGCTGCTGCTCTACCATGAATACCATGCATACCATATGTAGCAACATAGTAAGGAAATCTGGACGAACATCCGATTCCTGAGATAAAAACAAAGTCCTCTTTTTTCCTTCCCATCTGTGGAAGAGCTTTTTGTATAGATTTAAGTACTACATAATCATCACACCCGGGACACCATCTAACTTCCTGATCACTGGCAAAATCTTTGAATGTGTACATCGGAATATTTGAATCAGTCATTTTATATTATTTTTTTATTGTCTAAATATTATTATTAAAACTTAAAGAATTACTTATTGTCCAATATCTGATTGAACTTATTAATCAAATCCAAAACAGAGAATGGCAATCCTTGAATCTTATTGTATTTCATATAATCAAATTGAGGATATTTTGCATTCAATACTGTATGGAACTGACCGTTATTCAATTCACAAACAATAATCTTTTTATACTTACTAAATATATCGGCTACATTTTTTGGCATTGGATTTATATAGTTAAAATGAGCCAATCCAATTCTTTTACCATCTTCAAACATTGAATTAACGGCAGTAAACATACTTCCAAATGTTCCTCCCCAACCAACGACTAGCAATTCACCCTCCTGTGCTCCTTCAACTTTAAGATTTGGAATAAAATCAGCCACTTTGTCAACCTTTGCTTGTCTTATTTTGGTCATTTCCTCATGATTCAAAGGATCCATTGAGACATTACCTGTATCAATGGCCTTTTCAAGGCCTCCTATCCTATGCTCCAATCCTTCAGTTCCGGGTATAGCCCACGATCTAGCCAAAGTCTCTGCATCTCGAGCATAAGGTTCAAATTCACCATCAATATCTTTTGCTGAAACTTGTCTGTGAGAAATATTTGGCATTTCCTCAACCGTTTTAATTTTCCAAGGCGCTGATCCATTAGCAATATAACCATCTGTCAATAATATAACAGGTGTCATATGTTCCAATGCCAATTTTGATGCTTCAAATGCAAAATCAAAACAATTCTCAGGAGTACTGGCAGCTATTACAATAGCAGGACTTTCCCCATTTCTACCATAAAGCGCTTGCATCAAATCAGATTGCTCTGTCTTCGTGGGTAAACCTGTAGAAGGTCCTCCCCGTTGAACATTAACTACTACGATAGGAAGTTCTGTCATTACAGCTAAGCCTAGTGCTTCACCTTTTAGAGCTAGTCCCGGACCGGATGTAGTTGTAATAGCAAGTTTTCCCGCAAATGATGCACCAATAGTGGATGAAATCCCTGCTATTTCATCTTCAGCTTGAAAGGCTTTAACACCAAACTGTAAATGTTTTACCAGTTCGTGAAGGATATCTGTAGCCGGTGTAATAGGGTATGAGCCTAAATATAAATCTAGTCCCGATTTTTCAGCTGCTGCAAGAAAGCCCCATGCAGTAGCAGTATTTCCATTAATTATTCTATAAGTACCCGGTTTCATTTTTGCAGGAAGAATTACTAATGGACTAGGCATAAGCTCCAAAGTTTGAGCAAAGTTATATCCCGCCTTCAAAGTTTTTATATTGGCTTCAATTACTAACGGCTTACTCTTAAATTTCTTCTTGAAAAAATCTATTGTATGTTCCATTGGTCTTGTAAACATCCAATATACCATGCCCAAAGCAAACATATTCTTGCTTCTGTCCATGGCCTTTTTATTAAGACCTACATCTTTTATTGCTTCTCTAGTAAGTGAAGTTATAGGAGCTTCTATCACAACATACTGATCTAGATCTCCTGACAATAGTGGATTCTCATCATATCCTGCTTTGCTTATATTTTTAGCAGTGAAACTATCAGTATCAACAATTATCGTTTTTCCCGCTTTTACAGAATTAATATTTACTTTCAATGCTGCCGGATTCATAGCTACTAATACATCTACATCATCTCCCGGAGTATAAATTGCGCTTTCACCAATATGCACTTGAAATCCGGATACTCCATACACAGTACCTTGGGGTGCTCTAATCTCTGATGGATAGTTAGGAAAAGTAGCAATATCATTTCCTAATAAAGCAGAAGTGGTGGAAAATTGAGTTCCTGTCAATTGCATTCCGTCTCCTGAATCTCCGACAAACCTAATCACAACATTTTTTAAGGTATTTTTGTCTGAAGAACTATTTTCTTGTATCATAATTTTTAATCGTTTTTTAATAATGCGCAAAGTTGCTAATAAAGCTTTAATTAAAACCAATTATTTAAAAATATTTTGAATAATTGCTAACAATTTAGAAAACCTCTAAGTATTTTTAAAAATAAATACTAAAAATTTGCTATCTTAGTTAAATGTATTATAATTGCAAAAGTAATTAATTATTTAACTAAAAAAAATTATTATTATGGCTATTAAGATAACGGAAGATTGTATAAGCTGTGATGCTTGTATTTCTGAATGCCCAAACAATGCTATTTATGAACCGGATGAGGTTTGGAAATTGAGTGATGGAACTAGCTTAAGTGGTAGTGTTACTACTCCAAGTGGAAAAGAAATTGATGCTGATGAGGAATTTGAAGCATTGTCTGATGAAACTTATTATATTGTAACTGATAAATGTACTGAATGTCAAGGTTTCTTTGATGAACCTCAATGTGCAGCTGTTTGTCCTACTGATGCTTGTGTTCCTGATGAAGACAACGAAGAAGATGCAGACACACTATTAGCTAAAAAAGCTTGGTTACATGGTGAATAAAGATTCATTGTATTAAAATACAAAAACCTACTCAGCTTTATATTGAGTAGGTTTTTTTTATCATACTACAAATCTTGTCTGACTTGCCGGAGTCCTGCAATCCATATCGGTACCTCTATTGCGATGATCATCTATTTCGGCTGCAATACCTGCTGTTCGACCGAAAAGAAACAGATTAAAACCTATTTTTTGCATTTCCATTTCATTCACTTTTCCAGATTTGTACATTTTCCACAAGAGTTTCAATGTGATTGCAGCTATTACCGCATCAATATTCACACAGTACACATTTTTTGTAACTTTTTGTTTATGAAGTGATTTCACTAATTGACGATAAAAATCCCAAAAAATATTGTTTATACCGGATTTTTCAAATTCATTGTATATAAAGCTCTCTCTTGGGTCTATATTAACAGGTTTGCCTTTAAAAACAGGATGATTTATGCCGGGAATGCGTTTATAACCTACCCCTTTGGATTTTGCTTCTTTTTTATCATTTGCAAATTTCTTTGATGCAAGATTTGCAATTTCTTCTATATCAATATCAGCGGATTTTATGCCGGGATTTTCAATATCTATATTTTTAAAAGCTTTTAACATATATTCTATTCCTTCAAATCCATTGCCTCCATGTGCCAATCCTGTATTTGTCAAAAACCCTATAAAAGCGGTTGAGATATTATTTCTGGCACTCACACTTTCCTTAGCACCTTTGGCACTAATTGTTCCCGGTCCATTTGTTAAAGTAATACCAAGCAATGTTGAGAACTCTTTCAATTCCGTATCTTCGGGTTCGGTATTAAAAACAGCTCTGAATGCTGTTTCAGTAAAGGATGTATGCATTAATTCAGGTGATTTTCTATCAATAATATCATGAATAAATTTATTTTCATCGATTTTAATAGTAGACAATATTACAGTTTTTGCAACAATACTGAAATAACTAAAAACATTTTCCAAAGTATCTTTGGTTATTTTTTTCTTTATCAAAGATTGGAAGTACAATTGAAAAATAAAACCTGAAAGTATAAAAATATCACTATTTTCTACTTTAAAATTATCGATTAAATACAAAACCAGTTGTGAGGTATTGCTTTTTTTACTTTCTGATTTCAACTCGGAATATAAAAATCCGGTAACTTTTGATTTACCTTTTTCAAACTTAAAAACATTCCGAATATCTTTTTCTTTTTTACTCCAATCAATCTTTTTTGATAAATCCCTTATATTTAATTCTACATATACCGAAAGTATTTTTTGTATAAATTTCCTTGCTGATTTGAATTCATCATTATCTCCTATCAATGCCAGCGGCACCATCAATGTTTCATTAGGTGTAGCTCCGTTTTTTTCAGCTTGCTTTACCAAATCAAAATATTGCATTGGAACTGAAGAAAGATAATTTAAAATAAAATTTATCAGAGGAAGATCTTTTTTATCAGGACGCATTTTGGATAATGTAAAATAAATATTTTCTTCATAAGTATATTTTGACAATTCAGTAACACCTTTCCCATGCAGTTCACCGACTTGAGTTTTTACATTCATAGTAGATGCACCGGAAGCATTACGCATATTTTGTCTTAAATAAACCGCTCCTAATTGCTTATTGACATACGCTATCTCTTTATCATAAGGAGACATTGCTTTAACGACAGGAATTTTTAATTCGTCCGGTAAATCAAGGTCAAAATCATTAGCAAACCATGGTTTAAGTTCCAGATCTCCCATAGGTTCAAAATCAGTTTCAAGACCCAATTTATCAAATACGGATTTTAATGCCATTGGAATATGCTGAATGGAATTAACATGTACTCCTCTTTTACCGACTCTCTGTGGTTTTTCAGGATCAAAACCTTGAACACCAAAGTAGTCATCAAACCACTTTTCCTTGCTGGCTGCATCATCGTTACTTCCCGCCAATGCACCTGCATGTCCAACCGCTCTGGTCAATCGCGCTTTCCAATGCCCTGTAATACAAGCAATAATAGGCTTATCAAATTGCATTTCACCATTTTCTATCATATCCAGAGCTATTTTTTCATAAAATCCACCCGGTTCAATATATAATACCACCGCTCTGGTTCTGGGGTCATTTTGAGCTGCATAGAGAAATTCTGCTACCGGATATTGAATAATTGTATCCTTGCCTGAACTAACAACAGTAGTAGTGCCAAATCCCTGAGTTTTCATATATTCGGTAATAGTAGTACTGAAATTACCCGAATTGCTGTGGATTGCTATCGAACCTTTGATTAATAATTCATCAGGCCGGTCTCCTCCCAAACCACCACCTATCCGCACATGATTCCAGGCATCAGCAACTCCAAGGGAATTAGCACCAAAAACATCAATACTATTGGCTTGAGCAATAGCCCGTATTGCCGTCTGGTCTTTAACGCTGAGTTTTTCCGTAACCAAGACTATTTTTTCCAGTTTTTTATTGTAATGAATCAATTCTGCAACTGCATGATATACGGCTGATGGTGGCAAATATATCACTCCGGTATTGAAATCATGTACTTTTACAGCATCTGCAAGTCTGCTATAAACCGGTATTTCGCCTATTTCGGTTTTCATTACCCCCGGCCGTCCGTATTGCACTCCTGCTACGACATTGCCCCCGCTATAAACATGTGAAACAGGGGTCACTTTTCTGCTCTCATTACCGAGAATATTCATAACCAGTACCTTGTCGTCCCCGGATGCTATCTCTTCAAGGCTGTTTATACCAACATAACATTTGAATTGCTTTAATTTATCAACTACCATGATATTGTTTTAATATGAATTACTCAGGTAAATCATCTTACCTGAAAAAATATTTTTACTACAAATTAATTTATTTCATTTTACTATTTCTCAGCTATCATCCAATTATCAATATTAACAGCATATTGTATCACTTCAATCATAGAACTATCAAATCCAAAAAAACGGTAAGGTATTTCAAGGCTTTCGAGAATATCCTTTGCATAAGAAAACCCTTGTATCAAATTAGGACCTCCTCGTCCTGCCACTACATATATGTCTTTTTTACCGTGTTTTGCAAAATAATCACGCAATGCATCAAACATCGCCTTAAAAGTAATAAAGATATCGGTATTGTTTGCTTTCCCTCCGATTATCAACAACACATTGCTTTGTTCCAACCAGTAATCATAAACAATCCGCGCGATATGATACATTTTTTCATAAGGGGGATTCCCTCCGAAATCACTTGAAATCGTGGTTTTATCCGATAGAATTTCCGTTGCGGCACTATTGGCTCCACCGCCAAACATAAAGGAAGTTATTGTTCCTTTCGGATTGATAACAGCCACATCACTTTGCCCCTGATAGGTACGTAATTGATTTACTTCGATTTCGAATTCCGACAGGTTGGTTTCAAAAATCTCTGCAGGCAAATTCAATCTATCTGCCAAAGGATTATCAATATCCAGCATCCCTTTGAAGTCACAAGCTATTGCATTCAATCGTTTGCCTACCCGTTCCATCCTTATGGGATTGAGTTCTATCATTGTGAAACCATAATCATTATATAATTCCCATAGTTTGGGTAAATGTCTGAGCAAAGCGCTTACCATTTCCTGAGGTGCTTTTAATTTGGCAAGTGCATCAATGATATGATAGTTTTTCAGTCCTGTCAATACGTCAAAAGAGCCTTCCACTATCCTGTCGGGAGGCAATTCTTCTATATCCACACCACCGTCAATAGATAGTGTAAAATTCACTCTTCTGGTAATTGTTGAAACATTGAGATTGAAATATACTTCATAATCTGAGGGGATAAACTCTTCAAAAGTAATACCGTTGGCGATTACTTTTTCATTATGAAAATTATGCTCTGCAAAAAATAATTTTCTTTTAGCCTCCATTGCCCCATTAACAGAATTTACTATTTTCACAAGTCCTGCTTTACCTTTTTTACCAACACCACCGTAAAAGACAGGTTTAACAACAAGTTTACCTCTTTTATCCAATAATTTTTCTATTTCTTCGAAAGTTGCATTTGAATTTAAGACTTCAGGTATTGGAAATCCTGCAAGTTTTAATATAGAACTACCATAACGCATTCCTGTAATACGCATAACAATTATTTTGAAAAAATTAATTATTCAAGATTAACTATCAAATAATAAAAAGGCTTGAAAGTTAATTCTTATTTTTTGTTCAAAACAAAGTTAATATTTTTTATCTAAAAATTTCTTTAATTTCAAATAATTTTTTCAAAACAGCCAAACTTTTGTTCCTTCGGTGCAATTTTTACACATTTCTATTGTGTGCCTGCCAATCAAATTAAGATACAAAATCGCTATTTTTGCAAACGTATTACTTATAAATACACTACACTATGTCCGTATTTATCATCTTATAACCGTAATATCTCCGGTAAGCACAATATCATAACCTTTTGCATTTTCATACCTGATATAATAAAGATATACTCCGGGAGAAACTCGCTTTCCTTTGAATGTACCATCCCATTCCAAGTTGGAGATATTTTTTCTCAATATTATTTTCTCT